>Ga0164313_10001617_pt1 | contig 19970 bp, 19 predicted proteins | sample GuaBasSedimGuay4_FD_113735 | JGI IMG/M metagenome (GOLD analysis project Ga0164313, IMG submission 113735) | Subseafloor sediment microbial communities from Guaymas Basin, Gulf of California, Mexico - Guay4, Core 4569-4, 0-3 cm | ecosystem: Environmental > Aquatic > Marine > Hydrothermal vents... | reverse complement strand
GATGTGTATTTTTTCATAAGGATAAATTTCAGTTTGCAAAATTATGTTATTTCATGGATTGCGAAAGCGGATTCCGAATTGATTTTATGCTTAATTTCATCAACGAAATAATAATGCATGAACGCTTTAAGCAGAATATTGGTATTTCTTCCCTTTTTTTTGCTGGTGAATACTGTGGATGCCCAGCGGGTATTGCTTGTAGAAAAAGCTGGAAAGTTTAGGAATTATAAATATTTCGTAGGTGATGATATCATCCTGAAAACCGCTCCATACAACACCAAGCATGAAGGAGTCATCCATGAGGTTACGGACACTAGCATATTATTAAATTTCGATGATGAGGTCATGATCGAGGATATTCAAATGGTGCTAAGACCGCGCTGGGGATTGGGGCTAATAGCTAAGATCACCAGGATAGCCGGTGCAGGATATTTTGTGCTGGACGTGGTGAACAGGTCCATCAACAGTGAATCTCCCATCGTAACTCAAAATACAGCCATTATCAGCGCCAGCATGGTCGCATTCAGTTATGCACTGTTACCCTTGCAAAAAAGACGCATTAAAAGAGGGGAAAAATGGCGGGTCAAGGTTTTGAATATGTCAATGGATGATGATGTGCCTAATCCATTTCAGCGATAAAAGTTTTAATGATCGAAGTCATTTTTGGCTCAGCTATGCTGGCTGCATCGATAACATCATCATGAGAGATCTCAACGATCTTTCCGTCTACACCAAGATCAGAGATCACTGAAAAAGCCAGACATGGAAGTCCTGCCTGTCGGGCAACGATCACTTCAGGAACAGTCGACATCCCCACAGCATCCCCGCCAATAATACGGACATACCTGTACTCAGCCGGTGTTTCGAATGTAGGCCCTGTTACCGCTGCGTATACACCGGTCTGGTACTTTATACCCAGGCGTGAAGCTATTGCACTGGCCTTTTTCCTGAGGGAATGGTCATATGGCTCGCTCATATCAGGGAAACGTAGCCCCAGGGCATCATCATTCGGCCCTATCAGGGGGTTCGTTCCCATCAGGTTGATATGGTCTTCAATGAACATGATGTCCCCTACAGCAAATTCAGGGTTTAGTCCGCCGCTGGCGTTGGAAAGGATCAATACGCGGATTCCAAGTTCTTTAAATATCCTGATCGGGAAGGTCACTTCCTGCATTGTATAGCCTTCGTAGAAGTGAAAGCGGCCTTGCAGGGCAACAACTTTAGATCCACTCAATTCACCGAAGATCAACTTTCCTTGATGCCCTTTTACTGTAGAGACGGGAAAGTTGGGGATCTCCTCGTAATTGATAATATGCTCAGCTTTGATCTCGTTCACAAGGCCACCCAATCCGGTGCCTAGAATGATCCCAAAATCCGGAGTGAAGCCGGTTTTATGCTTTAGAAAGTTGCTGGTTTCCTGTATCTTTTTCAACATATTCAAGAATTTGGTCGTCAAAGATAATATTATCTCCGTTATGGAACTTGAACTTGATAGGAATATAAAATACAGGCATGTTCTTGATGAGTTCCCGCAATGATGATTTATCCAGGCGCATGGCATCCTTTTCGGTAGTAAAGATGACCTTGTTGCGGGTGAACATATTGTTGAATTCGGTTTTTATCTTTTCCAGATCCTGCAGTGTATATTTGTGATGGTCCATGAAGTCCATTACCTGAAGTTCCTGACACATGCTTTGAAGGTGTTCCTGAAGCGGATATGAATTGGCTACACCGGAAAAAAGCAGGATGGTATTGTATGTTTTTTTTAGCAAGCCTTCATTTTTCTTGCAAATAGGTACGGGTTTCCCGTAACTGATATAAGAAAAGAGCAATTGCTGGTGTAGCCTGGGCTTGATCATAGAGGTTATCCTCCGTCGGGTGATGGGCGATAAAACACCGGGTGTTTTGGTCACAATGATGATGTCGGCACGTTTGGAAGCACTTCTGAATTCCCTGAGGGTTCCTGCAGGCAAGGGATAATCATTCACAAATAATTTATGAAAGTCGGTCAGCAGTATGGAAAGACCGGGCTTAACATAGCGGTGCTGATAGGCATCGTCGAGAAGCACCACATCCAGATCAGAGAAATTATCCATCAGACGATTGATGCCCTTTCTTCTTCTTTCGTGAACAGCCACCTCCACATTATCGAATTTTGTTTTATATTGGAGCGGTTCATCACCTATTTCTTCGAAAGTTGACTTTTTATGGGCCAGGACAAAACCACGGGTTTTACGCTTATAGCCCCTGCTTAGCGTTGCTACTTTATAGGATTCGCTGAGCCTACGGATCAGATATTCTACCATAGGCGTTTTCCCGGTACCTCCGTAGGAGAGGTTTCCCACAGAGATCACCGCCAACGGAAACGATTCTGAACGAAGGACTTTCCAATCAAAAAGTTTTCCCCTCAAAGCCATAATGAATCCGTAAATGCAGGCGAATGGAAATAGGATTACGCGCAAAACATCCATCGTTGAAAGATACAAATTAATTCAAAGCCTTGATAATTCTTATACTAATTTTATTTCAATTATTCTCAAATCGCAACGTATTTTCCTCAAATATAAACGAATATTGAAAAATTAACAATTGGCGAGTACATTTTTGGTGACATCACTTATAGATCTACGAATATTCACCAGAGACGATTGAATTTAGTATTTTTGAAGTCTAAGAAGTGTAATATGAAGATAAAAGATATAAGCAGCTTTCTTGAAGAATTGGCACCACCGGCCTTGCAGGAGTCATATGATAATTCCGGATTGTTGATCGGTAATCCGGATGCAGGGATTGATCATGTACTGATTTGCCTCGATCTGACGATGGAAGTCCTCGACGAGGCCATCCGGGATGGCATAGGCCTAATCATCTCACATCATCCACTGATCTTTTCGGGTATGAAAAGGCTGACCGGGGCGAATGCAACGGAACGGATCGTGATGAAAGCGATAAAAAATGATGTTGCCGTTTATGCCATCCATACGAACCTTGATAACGTACGTGAGGGCGTGAATGCCATTTTATGTGAAAAGCTGGGTATCGAAAAGACTTCTATACTCAGGCCTGTAAGCGGAGTATTAAACAAACTGGTCACCTTTTGCCCCGAAGATCATGCCCAAAAGGTGAGGAAGGCATTGTTCAAAGCCGGAGCCGGCCAAATTGGGAATTATGATAACTGCAGCTACAACCTTGAAGGTTATGGTACATTCAGGGCTGGCGAGGGGAGCAAACCCTTTGTAGGTGAGCAGGGAAAAGTACACAGGGAAGATGAAACCCGAATAGAAGTGATCTTTCCCGATCATGTGATGGACAGGCTGATCAGGGCACTCCAGGCAGCACACCCTTATGAAGCAGCAGCATATGATATTTATCCTCTGAAGAATGATTTTCCCACTGCCGGAGCAGGCATGATCGGCACCCTGGCAACACCACTGGATGATGATGCTTTCCTGAAAATGCTGAAGAGCACACTGGGAACAGGGGTCGTCAGGCATTCACCCCTGCCGGGAAAAAAGATTCACAAAGTAGCTGTCTGCGGAGGTTCGGGAAGCTTTTTGATTCGCGATGCCATGGCTGCCGGGGCTGATGCTTTTGTGACCGGCGATATGAAATATCACCAGTTTTTTGAGACCGAAGGGCGTATGTTGATCGCCGATGCAGGGCATTTTGAGACTGAGCAGTTTACAAAAGAATTGATTTATAGCATGCTTAATGAAAAATTTCCTAACTTTGCACTCCGAATTTCGCAAATCAACACCAATGCGGTTCATTATTTTTAATTCATAAAATCCATTGATCGGACATGGCAAAAACGACGAAGAAAGCACCTGCATCAACAGCAAAAAAAACGACTGCAGCAAAGAAGCCTGTAGCGGCTAAAAAGCCTGCTGCTGCTAAGAAGCCTGCTGCGGCCAAGAAGCCTGTAGTAGCAAAAAAGCCTGCTGTTGCTAAGAAACCAGCTGTTGCTAAAAAACCAGCTGCGGCCAAGAAGCCTGTCGTGGCAAAAAAGCCTGCTGCTGCTAAGAAGCCAGCTGCTCCAAAGAAAGAAGTAGCGAAAAAGCCGGTAGCTAAAAAAAAGAAAACGCTTGCCCCTGAGGTGATTGAAGAAAGAGTTGAACAGAAAGTTGAGAATACCCTGATGGCTCTTTACAATCTTCAGCAAATCGATTCCCAGATCGACAAGATAAGGATCGTACGTGGTGAGCTTCCCCTCGAAGTGCAGGACCTGGAAGATGAGATCGTAGGTCTTGAAACAAGGGTGAATAACCATAAAGCCGACATCGAAGCCGTCGAGAAGAAAATTAAGGAGAAGCAGGAAAATATCAAGAACAGCCTGGCCCTGATCAAGAAATATGAAGATCAGCAGATGAATGTCAGGAATAACAGGGAATATGATTCCCTCACGAAAGAAATAGAATTCCAGACCCTGGAGATCCAGTTAGCCGAAAAACGTATCAACGAAAGCAAGCTTTCCCTTGAAACCAAAACAACGGAAATAGGCGCTTCGGGCGAATCACTCGATGAGCGTAAGACGGACCTGGAGATCAAGAACAGTGAACTGGCTGATATCGTTACTGAAACCGAAAAGGAAGAAAAAGACCTGGTCACATTGTCTGTAAAACAACATGTAGTGATCGATGATCGACTGCTGACTGCTTATCACCGCATCAGAAAGAATGCCCGCAACGGGCTTGCAGTAGTGAAGATCGAAAGGGACGCCTGCGGAGGTTGCTTCAATAAAATCCCACCTCAGCATCAGCTCGATATCAGAATGCATAAAAAAATTATCGTTTGTGAATACTGCGGCCGTATCCTCGTCGATGACGAAATTGCTATTGCAGTAGACGAGAACTAGAAGAGATTGTTTTTATAATTTGAGGGGTATGGCCACAGGCCATACCCCTTTTTCTTATCTTTACCTTTCTAAGGCCTCCCCATGAAACAGCTGTTATGGCTTCTCATAGTACTCACCGGATTACCTGCTTCAGGGCAGTATGATTATTCACTATCCTGTGAAAGGGCTCATGCCCTGGTGACCTCGCTGCGGTTTGAAGAAGCCAGAATCGTCCTGGATTCGGTGAAATCCGATGACCCTGGCAACCTGGTTCCCATTCTGCTTGAGAATTACATTGATTTCCTGACGATCATAGTAGGGGAGAATGAAACGGAATTTAACAAGCTGGAGCATCGCCTGAATGATCGCATCGATTTATTGAAAGAGGGAGATAAAAGTTCACCCTGGTATCGCTCCACGATTGCCCAGGTATACCTGCAGTGGGCTTTTGCCAGGGTAAAGTTTGGAGAATACTTTACCGCTGGAAGGGAGATCCGGCGTGCCTTTTTATTATTGGAGGAGAACAGGGAACTGCATCCCGGCTTCTTGCCCGACCAGGTGGGCCTGGGAATCATGCATGCCCTGATCGGCAGCATACCTGATAACTACCGTTGGATAGCAAATCTTTTTTCCATGGGGGGATCTGTAGAACAGGGCAGGGATGAACTCCTGGATGTTCTCCATAGGGCAGATGCCGACGGCTATCCATACCTTCGCGATGAGGCCCTTTTCTTTATCAGTTTTGTGGAACTTAATCTGCAGGCCGATATGCTGAAAGCACAGGAGCTATTGCCATACTACGGTGACGGTACTTCAGAAAATCTTATGCTGGTATTTTCAAAGGCAAAGATCCTGATGCGCACTTCTCGAAATGATGAGGCCATTGAACTTCTTTTGGCCCGGCCGAAAGGAGAAGCATATTTCCCGTTTTACTACCTGGATTTTCTGACAGGCCTGGCCAAACTGAACAGAATGGATGAGGATGCCCACCTTTATTTCCTTCGCTTTACAATGAATTTTAAAGGCAACGCATACGTGAAGGAGGCCTACCAAAAGCTGGGCTGGCACTGCTTGCTGCAGGGCAAAACTGAAGCATACCACGAATACATGCAAAAGGTGATCCGGTACGGGAACGATTTTGCTGACGGCGATAAGCTGGCGCTGGCAGAGGCAGAATCAGGCAGGCTTCCCAATACCTGCCTGCTGAGAGCCAGATTGCTGTACGATGGAGGATACTACCCTGAAGCCGACAGCGTGCTTGATAATTTTAATTGCTTGCTGGAGTCCGATCGCGACAGAGTGGAATACCCATACCGCAAAGGCAGGATTGCCCATGCAAGGGGTGAGCATGCAACTGCAATCGCCTGGTACGAGGAGGCCATCAGCAAGGGTGAAGATATGCTGTATTATTTTGCCGCTAATGCTGCCTTGCAGACTGGCAACATATATGAAATGCAGGAGAAGTATGACCTGGCTGAAGACTTATATAAGCGATGTATCAGGATGCCGAACAGGGAGTATCGCCGCAGCATGCAGCAAAAAGCCAAAGCAGGACTCAACAGGTTGAAAGATAAACGTAAAAACTCCTCAGTAAATTAGCTTTTCTTCTTGACCAGCCCGGAAAGGGGCTTCGCAAAAAGGATCACCAATATTCCCAGCACGGTTTTTATCAGACCGTAAAGCCAGATCATGTTCCCACTTATAGCAAACTCTTCCCGCATAGTGAGAGAAGTGATAAAATTGGTGAGGAAATTAGATAATCCGGATATCAGGGTGATACCGCCAATAATGATCAAAGCATACTCCAGTGTTGTACTGGAGTTTAGGTCGATGAGGATGTCGGAAGGGTCAAGGCGCTTACTGATCTCCTGGGAAATCGGGGCTGCGCGGGTAATGAACAGAAGAGCCATCCCAATAAATGCTGTGAGAGTGAAGAGGTAGATGAAAAAGTAATACCATTGCACATAACTCTGTTCACCAAGAAGTTGAAAAAGTGCTGAGATAAAGTATTGCATGTAATCTATCGCCTTGATAGCGAGGCTTACACCGGCAATAATACATATGATCTCAATGAGTTGCTTCTTCTCCATACTGCGTATTCAATTGTAAATATAGTTATAATTCTGAAAGACGGAAGCACAAAAAACCGCCTCCATATCATGAAGGCGGCCTGGAAATATATATGAGGGTTTAGAACCTGGTACCAAAAGTTACCAGAAACCGATGGTCGATAAGTTCATTTTGTACAGGGTTTACCTGGATGGTTTCTGTGCCGTATAGGTAATAATCTTCCATCTTTTTGCTATATACATAGGCAAAGTCGAGGTAGTAGAATTTCTCTTTAAACCCGATTCCGCCTGAATAGGATGATAAGGCACCATCATTGATCCCATCCTGATAGGGGCTGTTCTGATAGGCATAACCTGCACGGAAACTAAACGGCCCTGTTCTCCATTCGGTCCCAAACTTTAAGTTGTGGCCTTTTGAGTAACTGTTTGCAATGTCATTATTTTCGTTAAAGTAGCCGTAATCATAGGAGCGGAACACAGCTTTGGAATAATCTACAAATTCATATTCTCCGCTAATCAGCCCATATTTACCTATGATGAAAGCCAGGCTACCCTGTAATCTTAGGGGGGTAGTTAATTTATAACGATAGCTTCCATAAGGTGATGCCTGGGTGTAATAGTCACCATTATCAAAGTTTGATTCCATGGTACGATCCCAGTAGTCACGCATATTGAACCATGACGGTGTATGTATGGAACCCCCGATCCTGACGAAATCTGCAGGGCGCAGGATAAAGCCAAACTTAAAGTTGAAGCCTGTTCCCCGGGTTTCGAGCCTGTCGTAAATATTGAAACTATTGAAGTCGTATATGGTATCGGCAACATCCATTTCACTATAGGTTGATCTTTCAAAGTACCTTATCCATGGGATATTGAATGACATGCCTAAGTATAGTATATCGCTGTAGTTGCCACCAAATCCAAATGTCCATTCGTTCATAGATCCCCATTGGTCGACGATCTTTCGCTGTAGTGTTCCACCATTGGGTATCGGTGAGAAATATGTACTTGTGGCTGTGTCAGCATCCAGCAGGTAGGTCCACCATGCCGGGTAAAGGTCAAAGCCATACTGGCCGCCTCGGTTATCTTCTATGTCTTTATAATAAATTCCATCTGCATATTGCACATAGGTATCGAGCAAAGAGTTTTCCGTATTTTCTCCTTGCATGACCATACGCCTGTTGAAGTCATTCAACCTGTTGATCCCCATGGCAAACTGAAAGTGTCTAAACCCTTTCTGTGCTGCTCTGCTGCTTAACTTGGCCGTATAAACATAACCGGCATTGCCCATGGCAAAGTTGGTCCGTGAATCCTGACCGCTATAACCATTGTACAGTGAATTGGTATTGCCCACATGTACTGAAGGTGTGAAACTGAAGTCTGAGCTTTTATAGATTCCCAGTCCGCCCGGATTGGTGCTGCTTACGGTGAAGTCGGCACCCAGGGCCCCGAAGGCACCCCCCATGGCCACAAACCTTGCGCTTCCTCCTATATTGAGTTGTGAGTACCTGAGAGCATCCACTGCGTTCTGGTTTATCGCCAGCAGGGGTACAAGCGTGGCTAGAAATAAAGTTATGAGATACTTTTTCATCTTTATTGTTTTCCTGTTTAATTGTGGGTTTACCTTCTGCCTCCTCGGCTTCCTCCACCACTACTGCGGCTTCCTCCACCCATCGATCCTGAACTTCTAGATGGGCTTGACATGCTGCCTGATGAGCGTGATGGTGATGAAGAGCTCCTGCTCGGTGCAGAATAACTCCTGCTGCTACTTGAGCGTGTAGGCGGTGAGTAGCTCCTGCTCTGTGTCCTGGATGGACTGCTATAGCTCCTGTTATTGCTGGGAGCACTGGTCCTGATGTTGGATGACTGCCTGGTGGCTGTACCCGGGCTTTGTTGCCTGGTACTTACATTTGTCCTGGACTGTGTTTCAGGTGCTTTATACCGCTGTGAAGGTGATGTACGACGGTCAGGCGCTTCGTATGCTTTAGGCTTGCTGTACCTCTGCTCGGGGCGTACACTATTTGCTTGCCTGCTCGCAGAGTTCTGGGCATATCGCTCTGATGTTTGCGGTGTCCTGCTATTATTATCTGGTTTTGAATAACGTGTGTCAGAGGGTGTCTGCCTTGCTGAAGGTGTTTGCCTTGCAGCAGGCTCTTGCCTGGATACTCCCGGTTCCTGATGCGATGCATCCTGGCGCTGGCTGGCCTGTGGCTGGCGTTCGCTCTGATCGGTCCTGCCGGGTGTATATCCATCTGCCGTCTGGCGTCCACCACTACTGCTGACTGGTGAATCTGCCTGTGACATTCTGGATCCGGGTCCTACTGCGAGTGCGTCTTCATATTTTTCACCGAAGCTTCTGCTGTCCCTGCCGTAAGCGGTACCTGTACCATTGGTGTTGGTACCCCTGCCATTTCTCGGGCCATAGTAATATGAGTTGTAATCGTAGCTGTTATAATAATATGGTGTTGGGTAGTAGCCGTATCCGCAGCAGCATCCGTAGCCACCCCAGCCGTAGTAACCACCCCAGCCGTAACCGTAGTAACCACCCCAACCATATCTGTAGTATGGGTATCCCCATCCATATCCGTAGTATGGCCATCCCCATCCGAAGCCTACACCAAAACCGTAACCAAAACCAATCCCGATGGAAAGGCTGGGTCCGTAATATGAAGGATATCCATAATAACTATTGGCGTAGATGCTGTTCCCGTAGGTCCAGGGATCATTCTCATAATAATAGTTGTTAGTATAGTAGTTATCGTAATAACTGTATCCCGGGTTGGGGTCGTGAAACCTTCTTATCCTGGAAGCATAACTGTAGTCGTAGTATTCTTCCATTTCAAATTCATTCTCCGAGTATTCAGTAGTGGAATAAGTGTTTTCATCCCCATAATCGAATTCACTGGAGCTTGCATTCTGACTGGTGGTATACTCATTGGAAGTAGATACCTCAGAGGCAGTATATGCTGCTTCTTTTTTATTGCCTTTTTTCGATGCCTGGATATTTTCCGATTTGCTGGAATAATAAACATCATCATAAGCAATGTCGGAATCTTTTTGCGTTGAGCATGCGCTCAGAAAAAAGATTGCAATTACAAATAAAATAAGATAAGTTTTCATGGTTAACTCCTTTCGGTATATATTTGGTGTGTTGTTATGTGGGGTATGCGTCATTTTATTAATTTTGTAGCGTTCATCCTTAAAATTGCAAATACTATACCAAAATTCAAATGGCCAAAGATTTTTCAACCCGAGAAGAGAATTATTCCCAGTGGTACAACGATATCGTGATCAAGGCAGACCTTGCAGAGAACTCAGCTGTAAGGGGTTGCATGGTGATCAAGCCCTACGGCTATTCGATATGGGAAAAAATGCAGGCAGCCCTTGATAAAAAGTTCAAGGACACCGGCCACTCCAATGCTTACTTCCCTCTTTTTATCCCCAAATCATTTTTCAGTCGTGAAGCGGCACATGTCGAAGGATTTGCCAAGGAGTGTGCTGTCGTAACCCACTATCGTCTTAAAGCTTCAGAAGACGGCAAAGGGGTCGTTGTAGATGAAGATGCAAAGCTCGAGGAAGAACTTATTGTAAGGCCTACTTCGGAGACGATCATCTGGGATACATATAAGAAATGGATACAATCGTACCGTGATCTGCCGATACTGGTGAATCAGTGGGCCAATGTTGTTCGCTGGGAGATGCGTACCAGGCTTTTTCTACGTACAACCGAATTTCTCTGGCAGGAAGGACATACTGCCCATGAAACCAGGGAAGAAGCAGAAAAGGAAACAGAATTGATCCTGAATGTCTATGCCGATTTTGCAGAGAAGTTCATGGCTGTTCCTGTTCTGAAGGGTGTAAAGACAGCCAGTGAGCGTTTTGCCGGAGCGGTGGAAACCTTTTGTATCGAAGCACTGATGCAGGATGGCAAAGCACTTCAATGCGGTACATCACACTTTCTGGGACAGAATTTTGCCAAGGCTTTCGATGTGAAGTTCCTGAACAAAGAAAACAAGCTTAACTATGTATGGGCCACTTCCTGGGGCGTCTCAACACGCCTGATGGGAGCACTTATCATGTCACATTCCGACGACCAGGGTTTGGTATTGCCTCCGAAGCTGGCACCTATACAAGTTGTGATCGTGCCTATTTACAGGCAACAAGAACAACTGGATGAGATCTCGGTGAAAGCCAATGAGATCAAAAAAGCCCTTGAGGCACGTGGCATTTCTGTAAAGTTCGACGACAGGGATACACAGAAGCCGGGTTGGAAATTTGCCGAATACGAGTTTAAAGGTGTGCCAATAAGGCTGGCCATCGGCCCCCGCGACATGGAGAACGGAACCATAGAGGTTGCCCGCAGGGATACGCTCGAAAAAGAGGTTTTGCAGATGGCAGATATAGACCATAAAATAGAACATCTGCTGGAGCAGATCCAGGAGAACCTCTACCAGAAGGCTATAAACTTCAGGGAAGACAATACCCACAGGGCTGATACCTGGGAGGAGTTTGTAGACATTATTGAGAATAAAGGCGGGTTTGTGTATGCCCATTGGGATGGAACCGACGAAACTGAAATGGCTATAAAAGATAAGACCAAAGCTACCATTCGCCTGATTCCACTTGATGATGATAAAGAGGCTGGAAAATGCATCCTGAGCGGAAAGCCTTCGGAGAGAAGGGTCGTTTTCGCAAAAGCATACTAGTTGCTGGTTATTGGTTACTGGTAACTGGCTATCGATGAACTCCTCACTATTGTTTATACAGCTTCCCGGTCCCGGTTCCCAATAAGGTGACTGTGGGCGGGTTGCCGAAATAATAAACATCCCCTACATTATCTATCTTGACTTCGAGTTCAAGTCCGGCCCAAACATAACAGTTGTTGGTGCTGATGCTGGTCAGGTAAGTATATGTTGTTTCCAACGCACGCAGGTCAGCTGGTCCGTAGCCTCCTGAAGAAACATAGCTGATGTGTGAATGCCCTTTCACCGTCAGGTCAACGGTACCATAATGGAGATTCCACATTGTCCTGTTCATGTTAACCCAGAGGTTGATGCTGCCGGCCCCTTCAAGCACGTCGAGTTTTATCGAATCACCGATGAAGGAATTTGTAGAAGTGAGGTTGCCGGAGGAGCTGTATACGATACTGTCCAGCTTTGGTGCCCCTATATAAACTTCGAGGGGGTTTTCGTAACTCCTGATCCAGTTGCAGGTATTTTCATTTTTAATAGTGAGGGTTTTATTCTGTACGGTGGTCTTGATGCCGGAGATGATATTTTTCCCTGCCATTACCTCAACTGTATAGGTGGGGCTGTATGTCAGAAACACATCAACATTGTTTTCCATACTCAGATACAGGAATGCATCCACATCCCTGCTTTCTGTGATGATGGCACCCGTACTCTTGAAGCAATCGCCCGGATTGGACTTGTTGCAGGAAAGTGCCACAAACATGATCAGTATAATATATATTGTACGCCTTATCATGCTTAGTAATATTTGATATTCAGGTTGTAACCCACACCAACCGTGATATAGTCGGCACGGGCATAGTGTGCTTTAATTGTGACGGATGTATATATGTTATCATTGATATAGTACCAGATGCCTAACTTTTCATAGACGCCTCCCTCTGTTTTATATGCGCCGCTGAAGTACCCGCCGACATTTAATACCAGCGACACTTTAGAGATCATCAGCTCCCATGCGATATTTCCCCCGGTCTTCACCACCGGCCAGAAGCTTTCCATCTCTTCGCCGTTTGAACTTTCTATCATTACTTTGTCGGTCCCGTCATAACTCACATCGAACCCGATACCTAACCGGCTTTTAAATGAAATTTGTTTAAGCACATTGGTATAAAAAGCATGAACCATATAGCTTCCACCAGTCTCTGCATTCATATTTTTATATCCGAGGCCGGCACCAAATTGCACCTGAAACCATTTCTTTCCATCAAATTCATAAGGGTAAAGTTCAGGCAGGAGTTTGCTTCTGCTGTATGTGTTTGGTTTGCTCAGGTTATAAGCCAGGCCTGCGTATACAGAAGGAATGTTGATCCCGTAATTCGGCGTTTTTATCGATCCGTTTGAGAAATGTGTTAGCGATAGGCTTCCCGTAAGGCGTAACCTGTGTGCGAGCCTGATGCGCAGCTCAAGCGAAATGCTCACAGCAGCGTTCAGATGAGATCCAATGGCAGTGTTCTTATAGTTCTCGAGGCGGTCGAAACGCTTGGTGAGGTATCCCAGGCCAACGCCAGCCCGGAAATACAGGCGGGTAGATTTGTTGGGGGTGATGGGAAAGTTGATATAAGGGAAAACAGCATGGGCATCGCCCAGGTAAGGGGATGTGCCTAAATTTGAATACCAGTATGCAACACCCACGATAGGATAACCATACATATATTCCCAGCGTTTGGCTCCGAAAGTTTTTTGGGAGATGCTTATTTCAAAGGATGGGAAATGTGAATTGAAGATCTCCATCTCCAGTCGGTGTGGAATGAGGAAACCGTAGCCCGCCTTTGCTTCCACCATAAGGTTGGACCCTATACTGACATGCCTGCGGCTGCCCTGTGAGTTTGCCCCGTTGGGAAAAAGTAACAGTAGCATGCTGATACCAATTACAACCATCAGGAAATAATGGGTAGTCCCGCTAGAAAGCCTATCCTTATCTGTGACCGGTTTATTCATTTGTTTCAATCCGGCAATTCCGCTTGAAGCTGCTGCTCTGCCAGACTCGCAAATTTAGTAAAATATGCCTTTTATCTTTTGTAAACAGCCTTTCCGCCCCCAATATTGTGGAATAATATTGATTACCTTTGCTTGTATAAGAAACATACGATCCTATGAAGAGAGAACTTTCAGAATTTAAACGTTTGCTGGAGATCATGGATGAACTCAGGGCAAAGTGCCCCTGGGATAAGAAGCAGACGCTGGAAAGCCTTCGCTACCTGACCATTGAAGAGACTTATGAACTTTCAGATGCCATTATTGCTGACGATCTTGATGATATTAAGAAAGAGCTTGGCGACCTGATGCTACATATTGTTTTTTATTCAAAGATCGGCTCTGAGAAAAAAGCTTTCGACATCGCTGATGTACTCGAATCCATCAACGATAAGCTTGTGCAGAGGCATCCCCATATCTATGGTGATGAAAAGGTAAAAGATGCCCGCGAGGTACTCAATAACTGGGAAAAGATAAAGATCAAGAATGAAGGCAGGAAATCTGTCCTGGGGGGTGTGCCCAAATCCCTGCCGCCGCTTGTAAAGGCATATCGCATGCAGGAAAAGGCCAGCGGGGTGGGCTTTGACTGGGAGTCCCCAGCACAGGTATGGGATAAGGTCATGGAGGAAATGAATGAGATGAGGGCTGAAGTCGAAAGTCAGGACGAAGCCAAATTGGAAGAGGAGTTTGGCGATCTGCTGTTTGCCCTTGTTAACTATTCACGCTTCATAGGCGTAAACCCGGAGGATGCACTGGAAAGAACAAATATTAAATTTATCCGCAGGTTTCAATACCTGGAGGAACATGCCAGGGCTGATGGGAAGGCCCTCTATGATATGAGTCTGAAAGAGATGGATGTGTACTGGGAAGAGGCAAAAAAAATTGAACGCAAAGTCACCAAAACTTGATATTCCTGAGAAATATCTTTGCCCTTTTATTTATTGCGGCCTTCACCTTTCAAGGCCTGCAATCTCAGGATACCCTTCAGCAACAAGACGATGTCAAACTGAATAAGGCTTACATCAAATCTTATTTTACCGATTCATGGGAAATACTCAAATCACCTGTCCGTTGGAGAGGAAAACAATGGGGTACCTTTGCTGCCGTGGCCGGTGTAACGGTGTTGGCCTATACACAGGATGATGTTATCAGGGACGCCTTTCAACGCAATCGTACCGATGCCAGGGACAATGCCAGTAAGTATTTTTTTGAACCTCTGGGCAGCGGCATTATTACCATTCCTCTATCAGTTGGGTTCTGGGCTGTTGGTGAACTCAGTGACAACCAGCGTGCCGCCAGGGTAGGTCTTACAAGTATCAAGGCTATGGCCATCACGGCAGTATTCACTTATGCCATTAAATATGCCACACAGAGGCATCGGCCACATGATAATGATCCTCCTGACCCCGGGATATGGGAAGGTCCCTTTGGCAGCTATTCGAGTACCTCATTTCCCAGTGGGCATTCATCGATGGTATTTGCCGTAGCGGCCGTCTTCGCTTCTGAATACAGGGATAAATTATGGGTGCCGATCATATCATATACGTTGGCTTCCTTCGCTGCAGTTTCACGTGTTTATGATGACAAACACTGGGCTTCAGATGTGATCTTTGGCTCTGCATTAGGATTCTTCATCGGAAAGTTTGTTTACAAAAGCACCGTTAAAAACCCGGACCTTATCATCATCCCGGGAGTTTCTGCATCCGGGCACCCCGGATTTACTATGATATATCAACTCCGTTAAGTGCATTTATTGCTTACTTTTGCCGCTTCATAACAAATATTACCCAGAACCGTTTTATCAGTTAGGATGAGTACAAGACCCAAAGAAAACAAGGACCGTACGCGGAAAATGATTCCATTTATCGCTCTGATCATCATTCTTTTAGGTGTGATCATCGTAATTCAAACACAGGAGAAAGAGAAAGAAGTGGAAGAAGTCGTTGAGGAAGAGATTTATATTCCTGTCAGGGAGTATGATATCATAGTAGACTCCATGGAAGTGATCCACGAAAAGGTGAAAAGGAATGAATTTCTGGCCGATATACTGTTAAGGTATGATGTCGACTATAATATCATCGACCGCATTGCAAGAAGCCCACGTGACCTCTTCGATGTAAGGAAGATCAGGGTTGGTTATTCATATACTGTGATCCGGACCCTTGATTCTGTGCCCCAGCTCCACTATTTTGTTTACGAACAATCACCAACCCACTATGTGGTATTTGACCTAAAGGACTCCTTAAATATATATAAAGGGGAGAAAGAGGTGGAGCGTAGGCTGGTTTCAACCTCAGGGACTATCACCTCATCACTCTGGAATAGCCTGGTCGATAATGAATCTGATCCGAACCTGGCCAACGAGCTATCGGAGATCTATGCCTGGACAATTGATTTCTTTGGTATACAGAAAGGGGATTACTTCAAGGTGATTTATGAAGAGCTATATGTTGAGGATGAATATATTGGGCTTGGAAAGGTTATTGCCGGTGACTTTAACCATATGGGACATGAATACTATGCATGCTTTTTCGACCCGGACACACTGGGCGATTATTATGATGATGAGGGAGGAAGCATGCGTCGCACATTCCTGAAAGCGCCTTTACGTTATCGCAGGATCAGCTCAGGTTTTTCTTATAGCCGCATGCATCCGGTTCTGAAATACAGAAGGCCCCACCTGGGGGTTGATTATGCTGCTGCTGCCGGAACACCTGTCCAGGCTGTGGGCGATGGCGTAGTCACCTTCGCATCATGGACCAAGGAGGGTGGTACACTGTAAGGATCAAACATAACGGTACTTATTCAACAGGGTATTGTCATTTTTCCGGATTCGGAAAAGGCATAAAACAGGGAGTGCATGTTAAGCAAGGTCAGGTTATAGGATATGTCGGACAAACAGGTCTGGCAACGGGCCCTCACCTGGATTTCCGCTTTTACCGCAATGGACAGCCCCTCGATCCTACCAAGGTAAAATCGCCTCCCGCTAAACCTGTAGACACAGCTTATGCTGAAGTGTTCAGGATATACTGCGACAGCCTCATCCGTGAACTGGATAGCATTCCGGTCTTAAACTAGGCCTTTCTCAATAAGTTTTTATGAATCAGTTTTGTCCTTCTTTTCTTTCCGAAAGGAAAAGCAATGAGAAAGAGGATTATAAGCAGGAGATGGATCAGGATATCAGGCAGGAATAGTCCTGTCATAATGGTTTCCAGGGCCAGGAAAAAAAGGATAGATGCCAGGTAGATGTAGAATCCTAGTTTCTGGACTTTCCACATTAGCAACACTCCAATAAAAGATACAAAGAAGACCAGGAACATGCTGATGGAAAATATGAAGAAGCTCAGGCGAGAGAGATCATACAATTGAAGGTATTTATTCATAATTCCGCTTATCCCGGTAGAATAGAGCATTCCAAACAGGAACAACAAGGAAAACAGTCCTGTATAGGTAAACCCTATTATACATAGAAAACTGAGAAAAAATGGCCTCTTTGGTTTTATGGCCTTTGGTGTATCGGCTGTATCAGTCATTGTATATCCTTAACGCATAAATGGAAGATTCCGCGCGTATAAATATACAAATAATGCTGTGAGCATGATATTGAACAGGGGGTTGGTTTCCCCTCCAAAATAAATCAGGGGTACTACCAGATAGATCAACTGGGAAGATGTATAAATGTGGAACCCGATCTTTCTCAGGTTCCACATCATCACTGCTCCGAGAAGGGAAAATGCAGACAGCAAGAAGGAAACCAGGAAGAAATCCCTTGGGGCTTCCAATATAAAGTTTGCCTCAGGCATCTTGGCATATAGCACCTTCAGGGCTTCTATGGTGGCTTCAAAGTTGATAGCTACCATGAGGAACCCGAATACACCAAAACCGCTGCCAATAAATGTCAGTATACAAAGTATGCTAAGCAGCTGCGGCCGTTTAGGGCTTTTCCCCGGTATATTCTGTTGTTCTTCAGTCATTAATCAAGGCTTCCTACTACTTTTTCAACCTCTTCGAGGATCTCGCACGACCTGACAAGGTCTTTCATGCTGTTGTGATCATTATACAATGGTCTGTCGATATCCAGGAATGCGACATGCCTTCTGACTACTTCCTTGGCCTTGGTAACTCCAGTACCGAAATTGTATTCACGAAAATCGAGTGCCTGGGCTGCAGCCATGATCTCGATACCGAGTATGCCGTAGGCATTATCAAGGATCTGGAAGTTTTTAATGGCAGTGTTCATACCCATGGAGACAAAGTCCTCCTGGTCGGCAGCTGCGGGGATGGATTGTATGCATGCAGGTGCTGACAGGATACGTTGTTCTACAATCTGCATATCGGCGGTATACTGGCTCAGCATCAGTCCTGAGAACATACCCGCTCCTTTGGTGAGGAATGGAGGCAAGCCAACGCTGAGAGCGGGGTTGTTAAGCCTGTTCATTCTTCGTTCCGACAGTACGCTTACCATGGTAATGACAGCTCCGGCCATATCCATGGGAACAGCAACCGGCGATCCCTGGAAGTTCGCACCGGAGATCTGCATGTTTTCTTCCGGGAAGAAAATAGGATTGTCACCAACGCCATTCAGCTCGATTTCCACCTGTGAACGTGCATAGCCCAGTGCATCACGAGCTGCACCAATTACCTGGGGTGTTGATCTCATTGAATATGCATCCTGTACTTTGCAGGGTATCCTGTCTTCTTTCAGGTCACCACCATCAACCATCTTATTGATGACATTGGCACTTATTATGGCCCCTTTAAATCCTCTTACTTCATGCAGTCGGGAGGTATAGGGCTTCATGTTGGCCTTGAGGGCTTCCAGCGACATGGCTGCACCAATCTCTGCCTGCTTGATCCAGTTGTTGGCATCAACAAGGAAGATGGCACTCATGGCAGTAAGCACATTGGAACCATTAATAGTAGCCAGTCCGTCGCGAGCTTGAAGTCCGGGAATAGGGATGCCGGCACGCTCCATTGCTTCTTTACCGTCATAGAGTTCGCCTTCGTAATAAGCCTGTCCTTCTCCCATCAAGAGCAGTGCGATCTGCGACATGGGAGCGAGGTCACCAGAGGCACCAACAGAGCCTTTTTGACATACCCATGGAGTCACGCCTTTGTTCAGCATGTCGACAAGGGTTTGAGTGATCGTCAGGCGGCAACCGGAATTGCCATGTGCATGTACATTGATCCTGCCAAGCATGGCTCCGCGAACATATTCGATGGGCATAGGGTCGCCGATACCTGCTGCGTGGTTATAGATGAGATATTTTTGGAAGTCTTTGACCTGGTCATCATTCAGGACCACCTCGGAAAACTCACCAATACCGGTATTTACACCGTACATGATCTCGTGTGCCTCGATTTTCCTCTCGAGCATTTCCCTGCACTTGATGATACCTTCTACGGCATCAGGATGGAGTTCAACTTTCTCATTGTGGCGGGCTACGTTTACAACGTCTTCTATGGTGAGCCCAGCACCTTTAATAATATATGTCATGATTATTTCTCCTGTAATTAAGTTAACTGATTAAGAAAAGATTACATAGAGCCATAATGGCCCCTGATCATCAGTTAACAGAGTGAGGTACGGTTGATCTTGATCTTGAACTTAAGGTTCCAGTTTGACATTATTCTGTTTGTTCAGTGCAGCGTGTAAAATTATAAAATCTACCGGAATCTGGCGACTTACTTCAACTTTTTAATTAGTTCATCTTCAGTTAGCAATACCTGTTCCCCGCTGGCCATATCTTTAAGCATAAATTTTGCGTTCTTGATCTCCTCTGTACCAGCCATGATAATAAATGGAATTCCCTTGTTATTGGCCCAGCCTAATTGTTTTTTCATCTTGGCTGAATCAGGATAGAGTTCTGCATTGATGCCGGCCTTCCGAAGCTTGTTCAGGGCAGGCAAGGCATATTTCGCTTCTTCTTCACCAAAGTTTACAAACATTGTTTTAGTGGAAGTCAGGAATGCTTCAGGGAAAGCATCAAGTTCCATTAAGACATCGTAGATCCTGTCTGCACCAAAAGAGATTCCTACTCCTGAAACACCCTCAAGCCCGAACACTCCGGTGAGATCGTCGTAGCGACCGCCACCGCATATGCTGCCCATGGCTACATCTGCTGACTTTACCTCGATGATGGCACCAGTATAATAATCCAGCCCGCGAGCCAGACTGAGGTCGAGCTCAAATTTTGTATTAATATTGAGGTCTTTCAGATGACGCATCACCGTCATTATTTCTTCACATCCTTTCAGGCCGGTAGGAGAGTCTTTAAGGATCTCCATCAGCTTTGGAAACTTATCCTTGAGCTTTCCTTCCAGGGTGAGGATAGGCTGGAG
>Ga0164313_10001616_pt1 | contig 19972 bp, 24 predicted proteins | sample GuaBasSedimGuay4_FD_113735 | JGI IMG/M metagenome (GOLD analysis project Ga0164313, IMG submission 113735) | Subseafloor sediment microbial communities from Guaymas Basin, Gulf of California, Mexico - Guay4, Core 4569-4, 0-3 cm | ecosystem: Environmental > Aquatic > Marine > Hydrothermal vents... | reverse complement strand
TATTTCGAAGAGCCTATGTTATTTGCTTTTGAAAGTGCATTGGATGCGTTTAGATGGGCATTTAAACAGCAGTGGGAATTGAAGCAACCTGCGGCAGTATTAAGAATTAAAAACGACGGGAAATGGTTTGACGACCCATCGGAAGACTTTATGTTACAAGCCGGCCAAGGAAAGGCACTGGCTAGAAAAAGCCCAGTCCCGCCAACAGACATTGTAGACACTATGGAACTAGATGATCTAAATGAATTAATGGCCGAGATTGGAGGAACGTTTAACGATGCTATGGAGCAGCATCCGTGGAATAACTAATGGAAGATGGAATACTGACAGTGTCACAACTGTCATCACACTTAACAGAATTATTTTTACCAGTTATCGCAGTCGTTTTATCTGCACTATTTGCCATGGCAATGAAAGATGCAGCGGCGGCGGTTGCTAAAGGTTTAATGTTTAGATTCAATGGCGTCTTTAAAGAAGGAGACATTGTATTCTTAGATGGCGAGCGCGCCATTATTGTTAAAATAGGCATATTGCAATCAGTATTCGGTATCACAAAACCCGATGGCACCTATTGCTGGCGTTATATCAACAACACTAAAATGGATAACTTACGATTAGAAAAGATACTTAACCTGTCGCTAATGAAACTACCAAGTCGTCAAACAGACGTAGACGATATTAGTATGTCTAACGAACCGGACGAAAAGCCTAAGTCGTAATCAATTTTGCATAAGTACGATTATGCAATCCTTTATAATCACATTTGACCTGTACTGTAAATGGGAACACTTCCCTCCTGTTTACAGATTATATTTCGACGACGAGTTGATGGCCGAGCGTACCTGTAAAATTAAGCCAGATCAAATCATACAAGAACATGTACCAGTCCTAGGCGACATTGATTCCCTGCACACAATAAGAATAGAACAACTTGCTCCACAGTCCGGAATATTCCATATCAAAAATCTCGAAGGCTGTCCAAACATTAAATCCGAAATTGTATAAATACATGCATGAGACTAGATGAAATTGCAAGTGCCGGTGGCACGGCGGCAGGAGCCATCACTACAGTAAGCGGCCAACAAGGTGCAACGCAGAAGCGTAATATTTACGGCGACATCACCTTAGAAGATCTAGAGTTTAACGGCGATACCGAACCGAGATTTATAACTAGAGCATTGCGAAGAGAAATCCTACCATACGCTAGAGGCGGTCATCCCGAAGCACAATATTTAGACATGCTCAACCATGTGTTAATACCAAGTAAAAATCACGAAGGACATCACCCACATCAATATATAACTGCATCAGAATTCAAAAAGCTATTAGGGCATCAGCGTTTGAATACTGAAACAAGTAATGATTTTCCGGGACTGGATGTTTCTAAACTCTTACAACATACCTTAGGTAACACAAGGTTCGCAGGTTTACTGGCCGGACTTGATGAGAACGTCGAAGGCATGATTCAACGTAGGTAATCCCATTAAAGCAAGTTTGATAAATACATTAAATTACAGGAATTTAATATGTCAGACTTTAACATCGCAAAATTTTTAACAGAGAGTGAAACTTCCGTCACTCCTACCCGCAAGAAAATCGTCAATAAACCCCATACCACATCGTGCGTATATTGTGAAGGCACAGGACAAGATCCCGTTGACCTTACAGAATGTTCAGTATGTGACGGCAAGAAATCAATCACAGAAGGACAAAATCCTTCTTCGGTAGCAAAGTCAGTCGCACAGGATATGGCCGACGGTGGCGCGACTCCGATTAGCGACGACAATTTTAATGCATTATACGATGACTATATGGAACGTTATAGAGAAGGCTGGGGATGGCCGGATTCATTGCGTGGCGAAGTTAAAGAATGGTTGAAGAAAATTCTTATTGCAAAAAGAAATAGTGGTTCCGATTTTAATGTTGTAGAAGACGATGGCATGGACACTTACAAAGATGGCGATATGAACGAAGGACAAGTTTCTATTCCAAACATAATTGATCCAGCTGTTTGGGCTAAGTTTATAGAAGATATGGTACGTACTAGCAAGAGATCTATTAGCGAATCTACTCTTGCACGTTTGGTCGAAGCACAAGATAAAAAGAAATTACTATCATACTTACAGAAGCACGTAGGACTAGACGTTGGCGCTCTTACAAATCAAATCAACGAAGACAGAGATGTCAAATACATTGTCACTAAATTATCCAAAACTGTTTGGCAACGTAATTACATGTCTGAAACTGCTCCGCGACACCTTAAAGGCAAAGACAAAATAAAAAGCAAAGGTATTAAAACATACGACGAACCCCATCCCACCGATGGAAAGTTCGTAGGCGAAGACGATGGCTACGACCAATACATGGGACGCGACAAATACTTGCCCGGCGAAGAAGAAGAAATTGAACAGCTGGCCCGAGACAATGTTGAGCGACACTTAGGCGACCTAGGAATTGAAGATCCTTCGGAGCTTGGAGAAGAAGCATATACCTTAGCATGGGACGGTGCAAAGAACGCAGGCGCAACAGACCTCGAAGCACAAATCATAGCCACTAAGGTTAAAAACGAATATGGCATCGGCGAATCCATAACAGAAGATGATTGGGAAGACCAGTGGGATGATTCGGAATATGATGACATGTACGATGAACCAAGCAAATGGGATCACATCGGCGGCGGCGCGTTTATGAATGGCAAATACGATTACAATAAGCCTAGCTATTGGGGGAAGAAAGGAACGCACCAAGACCAAAGCGATAAACTTTGGTCATTGATTCCAGGCATGGGCGAAGTTGAAGATCACGAAAATAATCCTGCACTTGAAAGGTATCGTGTTGCTAGTGCCGTTTATTACGACATACATAATAATGGGCCGATGCAAGATGGACTTCAACGCTCTGACCAGTTTGTTGAACTGTGGAATACACACAGATTATCGTACGACGAGCTAGAAGATGAGATGGATAAGATTGTTCAAGCAGCATGGGAAGAACAAACAGGCAAGGGCGCGTTAGACGAAGCAGAACACAGCCCGGGTTTTTATAATTACACCGGCGGCAAAGTTCCTCATGATGCTTTCAAATATGTAACTGCGGATCAGGTTGCAGAAACATGGGACAATATTCCTCAAGAGATTTACCGCGCATTGTGGAACAAGGTTGTTGCAGCGATGGAAGAAAAAGACGAGTTACCGACCGACGAATACGGCGGCGACGATGCATGGCAAGAAACTCCTCCAGATCCAGGCACCAATGCATTGGCTGATTACTGGCACTTGTTAAGTGACAGTGAACAGGCAGCTCTTAATAAGATTGCAAAACAGAAAGATAAGGATGAAATGTTTGACGAAGGCCTCGAGGAAGGATGGGGTGATAAAAAGGACACCAACCTTTATACTAGCATTGTTGAACAAATCCGTGTCCAACTAAACAGTGGCAAGCCAGCACAAAAAATTGCTGATACAATAAATGGTTTTAGAAATCCTAAAGAAGTTAAAGATGCGATCGACTGGTTCTGTTCTACTAATCCCGACGATCCAGTTGTCAATGCATTGTGGAAGATCTTTGATCTAGTTCTTGCGGATCAACCTCAAGACGAGTTCTTAATGGACGAAGAAGACCCTTTCGTTGCCGCAGGTGGCGCGATGGGAGAAACTGAAGAAGAGTTTAGCCACATGCCAGATTACAAAGGCGGCGTTAGCGAAGCAACGACAAAGAAGAAGGGTATGTCGCCAAACTTTATGCATAGATGGGATGCTACTAGATTAAAAAGATTCATTGCGCATAATGGGTCAGACAAAGGCGCTATTAGCCGGGCGAAAAAACTCCTTGCAAAGGAAGAAGGGGTGACCGAAGCAACGACTCGCACTTATACAGGCAATTTAGAAACGACTGAAGTAGAACCTCCATATGGTGGCTTTTCTAGGCTCGGAATGAAAGACTTAGCAGAGTGGATTAAATTGCGTAAAGATTATCCACGTTGGGCAGAGCTTGTGAAAAAAGGTAAGCAGGTATTAGCACGAAAGAAGGAACAGGCGAAATATATGAAGGGCAATCGTCCTCCACAAACAAAATACAAGTATACAGTGGCTAAGCAAGTTGGCGGCGACGATGGATATCAGTGGACAGTTATTGACAAGAAAACTGGTCATCATATTATTAACGGACTTACAAAGCCAGAAGTAAAATATTACAGAGACAGAGCAGAAGCTGACCTTACTAAGAAATATGAAGGCACAGTTAGCGAAGCAGACGATGGCTCCTCAGAAATGAAAGCTGGTCGTCGAGCTGCAGGAAGTTACGGCAAAGTAACAGGTAAGCACCAAAAGTCACAGGCGGCTAAGAAGTCTCGTAGAACAGGAAAAGAAAAGTCTAAGGAAGTTAGCGAGATGGCAGTATTAGCTGGTCTTGGTGAAGGCTACAAAATTATGCCTCCGATGGACCCAAAGTACGTTGAGCGTGGCGGTTTAGAAGGTCCTTTCACTACACGCTCTGGCAAGGTCGTTTATTACGATCCTAGGGAAGGTAGGTACTACGATCCAGATACAGACATTTATATGTCAAGTGATGAGTACGAAGAATACGATCGCGATCCTAACATGGAATATCCAGAATTTTCAACGCCGGAACCAGCGCCGAAGGAACGTGGACGTTTAGACGATTCGTATCAAGGCGGCACAAAGCCCTGCCCGCACTGTGGTAATATAGAAAATTATGATCCTAACGGTAGTGGGTACTGTGCATTCTGTGATCAGTACGACACAAACGATACAGACGAAGATAAATTAAATGCTATAGATGAAGATAAAGGTCCATCAGACGAAAACATGCCAATGTCGCCTACAGATGACGGCGAAGACATGCGCGACTACGGAGTAGATCCTGCTGTATGGTCAGACTCGGCGGGTTGGGGAGGAAAAGAAAGAGCTCCTACTAAGGCTGCGGCTGTCAAAGCTGGTGAAAATTCCTTAGAACGTAAAATAGGCCCCGGACAAGAAATGCTAGACGAATTAGAATACCCTAGCGATGCACAACCTAATAGCGGTGACGCTATTCCGGGCGAGCAGACTGGTATTGATCCAATGCAGCAAGCACAAACAGGACAAGAGTACGGTAAGGAAGATGCCGATTCGTTAATTACAATGTTGCAAGATCCTGCTGTCTCAGATGAGTTAAACACTCTTACAGATCCAATGCAACAGGATGCCGAAATGGGAACAGACAACAGAACAGGCTTTGAGGATGATGAAGTTCAGGCACTAAAGAATTTATTAAAAGGATTAATCTAAATGAGTAAATTTGAAGAGTTTTTCGATCACGAAGAAGAAAACATAGTTAAGATGTCGCACAAGCTAACACGGTACGAAGAGATGTTAGCAGCAGGCGGGATATCTAAAAGTGAATTTGAAGAGTTAGCAAACGATTTACTTGAGTACGATACTATTGATGCATTAGCTGGAGACATCGAACGCAAGGTTGCATACCGAAAAGCGTTTGATGCTTTGAAAAGTATTGTGTCGATCGTCTCGGCCCTGTAATAAATACTAATATGAAAATATTAACTACAATAATTATAGCACTTCTGCTTTCTAGTTGTGCTTTATTCAGCCCGCCAAAATTTGATAGTAATCAATACAGTTTACTCACTTCAATTAAAGTCGCAGCACAAAACGTAGAATGTAGCGAAGCTAGGTTAGTAGGACTCCAATTTGCGAGGCTAGATATAACAACAGATGAGCTAGTTGCTTATTCTGAATACTTGCCAAACAATAAAGAGATTTACGACATAGCAGTTATCTTAGATGAAGACATTAACCAAGTTCTTAAGCGATTGCACGGAGAAGGATTATCTTCTACATTCTGCAAAGCTAAAATGGATCTCTTCGTTAAGAAGGCGGACCGCGCAATGAAAGCAATGGCAGCGACCCAATAATGTATTCATATAATGCGAAACTAGTGCGTGTTGTCGACGGCGACACTGTAGATTTTAGTATTGACTTAGGCTTTAAGGTTTGGATCAACAAACGAGTAAGACTTCATCACGTTGACACCCCTGAAAAACGAACAAGGGATTTAGTCGAAAAGCACTTCGGCAATTTAGCTAGTGACTTTGTATTAGAAACATTAACTAAGGCCCAGAGAATTGTCATTGCAACTACAATCGATGGTAACTTAGACAAGTACGGTCGCGTATTAGGTGTGATCTGGGCAGACAACGATTTGCGATCAGTTAACGATCATTTAATAATGAACCGCCTGGCTGTCAAATATGAAGGACAAAATAAATCCTTAGTAGAAGAAGAACACATAAATAATAGACATTATTTAATTGATAACGGACTGACAACATTGTCGGCTGAGAATCAAACATTATATGAAAATTCAAAATAGGAAGAAACAATGGAACGAGTAATCAATAGCGAACAGAAAGCTAAACTAAAGCAAGTGGTGACTGAAGCCATTGCTACGCAAACAGAAGTAGAAGATTTAACAGCAGGCCTAAACGAAACGTTGAAGTCCGTTGCAGAAGAATTAGAAATCAAGCCAGCTATCTTAAAGAAGGCAATTAAAGTCGCACGTAAAGGAAACTTTGCAGACGAAGAAGATGATTTCGATACACTGGAAACATTATTAGACACTGTCGGCCGTAAGTAAGCCAATCATTGATCCCATTTAACGATTAATTTGTATCTAGTTTTTATTAGTGTTTCTCGATTGAGAGTCTGTTCATACAGCTCGCCAAATGTTTTATTAATTACAACGTTTACATCATCCTTATTATACTTAGCAGGATTGCCGTGCCAGTACGATCCGTAATATTCGTATACGGTATTAGTAATTGGATCGAACCCATCTACAATAAAATTTTGATCAGAAAAAACAACACGATGTTGACGAAATGGGATTGCAAGCGAATCTAACCAAGTCGTTTCTGCTTTGCTAATATTACCGGGTTTAAGTCCTTCTTGTCGTTTAATTTTAGCACATTGAGGACAACTGCCATCTTTTGCTAAATGATGTTCGGCCATAGATATAGTAAATTCGTCGTGCTCGGCACATTTAATAGTAAGAGGATGTTTCATACCATTATACAACGATATAATCTCATATTTATTTTTGTATTTTTCTTTACTTTTATTAACAAAATCATCGTGGGTATATGAAAAATTATGCGAGCATTTTGGACAACCAGATTTTTGATTAATATGTATATCCGGCCTCTGAGAGAAAACACCATGTTCGTCACAAATAATATCAATGTTTGTGGTTGAATTTTTATAACAGACTAGAGAATAATTATAAATATCATTATGAATAATATTAGCCTTAGTAATGTACGATTCGGTTGTATATCGATTTCCGCGTTTTTTCATCTTGTCTCCTGTGCAATGCGTCAACGTATGTATTTATACAAGGAGACAAAATAATGAGTTATGTGGATGCCATGCATGATAAAGATACAATTCGCGTTATAGAACGAGTAAACGGCGAACGAGTTCAAAAAGTATATCCCGCAGAATATACATTCTATTTTGATGACAACAATGGAAAGTATACGACTGTCTACGACACGCCTGTTAGTAAATTCACATGCAAAAACAAAAAAGCATTTCACAAAGAGCTAAAGTTTCATCAAGGCAAAGCATGGGAAAGTGATATCTCTCCTGTGCAACGATGCTTGGAAACATTTTACGCTGGAGTAGATGCGCCAGAGCTTAATGTCGCGTTTTGGGATATCGAAGTTGACTTTGATCCGGATAAAGGATTTGCTCCTACAACAGACCCATTCAATCCCATAACTGCAATATCAATATACTTCCAATGGTTAGACCAGATGATCACACTTGCTATGCCTCCAAAAGGAATGTCTATGGACATCGCAAACAAGGTAGCATCGAAATACGATCACTGTTATATGTTCACTAAAGAAGAAGACATGTTGTCGACGTTCTTAGATTTGCTAGACGATGTTGATGTCCTTAGTGGATGGAACAGCGAGGGCTTTGATATTCCCTACACTGTTAACAGAATACAGCGAGTGTTGAACAAAAGTGATACACGTAAATTCTGTTTATGGGATCAGCTTCCAAAGAAGAGAACATTTAAACGTTACGGTGCCGAACAGCAGACATACGATTTGTCGGGCAGGATACATATGGATTATATGCAACTGTACCGGAAATACACATACCACGAAATGCATTCGTATGCATTAGACGCGATCGGTGAACACGAAGTACAGGAAAGGAAAGTAGAGTACGAAGGAACGTTAGATCAATTATACAATAATGATTTTGAAAAGTTCATTGCATACAATATCCAAGACACGGCGTTACTTGATAAGATCGATAAAAAGCTAGACTTTATATCTTTGGCGAACAGTGTGGCACACGAAAACACTTGTCTCATTCCAAAGACAATGGGTGCGGTTGCTGTAACGGAACAAGGCATCATTAATGAAACACACAAGCTAGGATTTATTGTGCCTAATAAAGCTAGCAGAGATTTCAACGACGACGATGACTTTAATGATCAAGATGAAACTGGTGCGGCTGGTGCATACGTAGCATATCCAAAGAAAGGATTTCACAAATGGATTGGAAGCATAGACATTAACTCCCTGTACCCATCTGCAATTCGCGCATTAAACATGGCGCCAGAAACTATTGTAGGTCAAGTACGACAGACTGAAACAATGGAAATGGTTCACGCACATATGGCAGCAGCAAAGAAGAACACATTTGCAAGCGCATGGGAAGGACACTTCGGCAGCCTAGAATATAATTATGTAATGGACAGACGCACTGACCATGATGTCATTATTGATTGGGAAGCGGGGGGCAGTGATGAGATAAGCGGCAACGAAGCATGGAAGTTAATATTTGAAAGTGACCAACCATGGATAATGAGTGCAAACGGAACAATCTTTAGTTACGAGAAGAAAGGTATTATTCCGGGCTTGTTAGAGAAATGGTATGCAGATCGAAAAATAATGCAGAAGACCAAAGGTCGCTTTTATGATCTTACACGCGGAATTAAATTGCCAGATTCGTTTGTTGACATTAAGGTCACAGGCGGAGTAGAGCCAATGCGTCAATTAGACTTTGACAAATTGTATGCTGACATTGAAAAAGAAGACATGCACGAAGTTGAAAAACTACTCGATAGGTATAACGTTAGTATCATTGACGGAGTTATAATGCCGGACAAAGATGATGTGAAACTTGCAATTAGTTACTGGGATAAATTACAGTTAGTGCGAAAGATTTCACTCAACAGTTTATACGGCGCATTGTTGAACAAGCATTGTAGATTCTTCGATCAACGTTTAGGACAAAGCACAACATTAACAGGTCGGGTAATTGCAAAGCACATGGATTCGTTTGTTAACGAAAGCTTAACGGGCGAGTATGATTACATTGGCGATTGTATTATTTACGGAGACACAGACTCCGTTTATTTTAGTGCATGGCCGATTGTACAGGACAGAGTTGAGGCAGGCGAAATGGATTGGGATGCTGACACAGCAACGGAATTGTATGATGCAATTTCAGACGCATGTAACGATAGCTTTCCGGGCTTTATGCAAAAGGCATTTCATTGTCCCACAGACTTAGGCGAGATTATTGTAGGCGGTCGAGAAATTACAGCGTCAACAGGATTGTTTATTAAGAAGAAACGATATGCAGCACTAGTAATTGACTTAGAAGGTGAACGCAAGGATGTAGATGGTAAGGCCGGATACTTAAAAGCAATGGGATTGGACTTGAAGCGCAGCGACACTCCGGTTATTGTACAGGACTTCCTTAAAGACATACTAATGGACTTGTTAACTGAAAAGGACAGGGAAGAAATCTTTACTAAGATACGAGACTTTAAAAATTGGTTTTCTAAATTAGATAGCTGGGAGAAAGGATCTCCAAAGCGAGCGAACAACACAACTCATTATAAAGATGAACTAGACAACGACGGACTCGGCAAGAAGAAGCCAAGGGTTCCGGGGCATGTCCGCGCAGCAATTAATTATAATCTGTTACGTAAGATAAATGGCGATCGGTTTAGTCCAGAGATTATGGACGGACAGAAAGTTATTGTTTGCAAGCTTAGGACAAATCCATCAGGCTTCACCAGTGTAGCATTTCCAGTTGACGATAAAGTTCCAGAGTGGTTTAAGGATTTACCTTTTGATGATCATGCTATGGAAGATGCTGTTGTTGATAAAAAGATTGATAATCTGTTTGGCGTAATGGATTGGGATATTGCAGACTTCACAGACACTAGGTCAACCTTTAATACTTTGTTTACCAGATAATGGAAGCTGTAAAGAAAACACTTTGGACTGAGCTTCGATGGAAGATTCGATATTGTTTTGATTCATACACAGGAGTCGAAATTACAGCAGTAGGCTATCCCGTACTGATTAGAAGGGTGCGCCCGGGATACCGAAGTACGTCCGAAGTTGACGCAAGTTATTACTATTGTCCGTATGTACCAATAATAAAATCGGGTATCTACAAACCAGATGAAGACTAAAGAATTACAAAAGCTTGCGGGCAACTACGAGACGCCTAAAGAAAAGGCAGCAAAGAAAGTTAAACAGGCAAAAGAAGATGCAAGGATTGTGTCGGCTATTTTCCTCCTTAGTGGCTATTTCCTTTATTGCCTTACACGTGAGACAACCGACAACCTTTTTATCTATTACAGATACGCAGGCATTCCGTTTATAGGATACGACAAATGAAACATCACGAATTAATAGCGTTACAAGAATCTGTCCTTGATATGGACATAGGTGAATTGCAGAACGAAGTTTATCGCAAGCTCGAACAGTACCAAACCATCAAAAAAACATACACCGAAAACGATGAGAAGTTGAGAGAGTTCTTATACAGATTAGAATTTGAATTGGCGGCATTGACCGACACAGTAAACAAGATATCCGGCCTTACTACTTTGTATAGTTGGAAGCTTACTGAACAAATTGGCGAGGGTTCCAAGCAACGGATCGAAGCTGAAAATGTACATTGCGCGGATCAAGTTAACCGATTCAAAACTGCAGAGTTTATTCGTAAGTTCCACAAACTTGAAATGACCGAAGCAACTACCGACCTTATCATTAACAGAATAAGATATTACAGCGACTGGCGCTATCCTGTGTTAGAGATTAGTCCCAAGGATGGCGAATGGACTAAGCAACTAACAGGCTTCTATCCACTGTACATTGTAGATTACAATGATGAATTCTTGGACCTAACATACAACCGATTTAACTCTGAGTTCCAAAAACGTCTTCGTTGCTATAACAACATGGGAGAAGGATTACATATGCTTCCTCAAAATCAATTCGGTATGGTCTTTAGTTGGAACACGTTTAATTACCTTTCCTTAAATCAAATTGAATCGTACTTGCAGGAAATACGTGACGTCCTTCGTCCCGGTGGTGTTTGCATGTTGAGCTATAATAACGCAAGCAGGGTTGAAGCGGCAAGGCGAAGCGATAACGATTACTCAACCCACATTCCACAACATGAATTAATGAAGCTACTTGACTGGTTTGGGTTTGTTGACATACAGACACACAACGAAGACCTGTTAGTATCTTGGGTAGAATTCAAAAAGCCAGGTGACCTAGTATTCAAACGCGGCGGTCAGGCACTTGGTAAGATTATTAACGCGCCCGCCATAAAACCATAACTACATATATAATAAATATATCACTCAACGGAGACAAATTAAATGAGAGATGAACTAGTCGACATCGTGGGTCACACCCACAAGCTTGGTATTTTCGATACCATTAAAGTAATTGGCACAGATGAGAGTACCAATTTAGAAACAGAAGCAGAAGATCATTCTGTTATAATGCGAGCAGCATTTACAAACCCAATGTCAGAATTTGACGGTACGTTCGGTATTCCGGGCATTAACCAATTAGCTACATTATTGAACTTAGATGAATACGTAAACGATTCTAAAATTAACATAATGAGTAAAGATCAAAACGGCGAGAAAGTATTAACAGGCATTCACTTTGAGAATGCGTCTGGATCGTTTGTTAACGATTTCCGTTTTATGACATCTGCATTGGTTAACGAAAAACTAAAGACATTAGAATTTAACGAACCTACGTACGAAGTTGAAATTGAGCCTAGCTTAATTAGTATTCAACGTCTGCGTCAGCAAAGTTTAGCAAACGGCAACGAACTGTTATTTACAGCGGTTGTTGAAGATGGCGAGTTGAATTTTAACTTTGGCGATCACAGCACAAACTCTGGTAAGTTTAGTTTTGCAAGCGGTCAGTCCGACAGGCTTAACAAAGCTTGGGCATATCCGGTTTCACAGGTCATGGGCATTTTGGCATTAGCGGGAGACATTACAATGAAGTTTAGTAATGCAGGCGCATTGGTAATTGACGTGAACAGCGGAATCATTAAGTACACATATATCTTACCAGCACAAGCAAAGTAATGGACCTTATCGAATTCGTAATTAGAAGTCCATTCACTTATATGATTCTAATAGGCGGAGGACTTTTTCTTATTTTCCGCAGGGATAGAATGGTAGACCGTGCAATTCGCGACGGCGCACATAATAGAGATGGAAGCCTAATGACTGAAGGCAAAGTAAAGAAGGGTGGGTGGAATCCAAATAAACCAACCTCTAAACGACCACCAGCACCTAAGGGACAAGGTAAATCATGTCAGATGTAAAACAAGATAATCTCACCGAGAAACAAGGCGAAAGCGCATTATTTTTGCCCGCGTTAAGTGGTTTTTATGCAACTTATATAGGCAAACAACAGTCTATGGAATACGTTGCCTATGACCGCATTCCGTTTCCCGAGGGTATGGAATCACTTAATTGGTTGAACAAAGACAAATGCATGTTTCCGTATAAGTGGGCATTGTATTCTGCAGGTCATGCAGCATTAGATCCGTTGAAGCCTTCTCCAAAGGAAGACATGGTTCGCAACAGGGACAGAGAGAACACATTTGTATTAGGTGACTCTGGAGGATTCCAGATTGCTAAGGGCAAGTGGGAAGGTGACTGGAATGCTAATTCAGGTTGTCCGAAGGCAGCAAAGAAACGTAAGGAAGTTCTTACGTGGCTTGACGAGTACATGGATTATGGCATGACGCTTGATATTCCAACTTGGGTTGTTCGTAGTCCGACAGCTAGGGAAGCTTGCAAAATACGCACATATCAGGATGCTGTTGACGCGTCTAAGTTTAATAACGAATACTTTATGGCTAATAGAAAAGGCATAAAGAATGGCGGAACTAAATTCTTAAACGTATTGCAGGGTTCGTCACACGCTGAAGCTGACGATTGGTACGAACAAATGAAAGACTATTGCGATCCTGACATATATCCCGACAATCATTTTAACGGTTGGAGTATGGGAGGACAGAATATGTGTGACATACATTTGATTTTAAAGCGCATTGTTACTCTACATTTCGATGGATTGTTGCAAGAAGGTGTACAAGACTGGATGCACTTTTTAGGAACTAGCAAACTTGAGTGGGCTGTTGTTTTGACTGACATACAAAAGGCAGTTAGGCGGAATTACAATCCAGCATTCACAATCAGTTTTGATTGTGCTAGTCCATTCTTAGCAACTGCAAACGGATTAATCTATACTTACTCAACAATGAAGGATCGCGGCAAGTGGTCTTACATTATGGAGCCGAGCATTGACGATAAGAAGTACGCAACTGATTCTCGAAAATTTCGAGATGCTGTACTTGAGGATGGTCACTTCCCAGAGTTCCAGTTCAGTCCTGTTATGGATGAATGTTTGGCGAGTGATGTTTGCATTTACAAGCCCGGTGACCTTAATAAGATTGGCAAGGAAGGAAGAACATCTTGGGATAGTTTTAGCTATGCGATACAGATGGGACATAATGTCTGGAAACATATCGAAACAGTACAAGAAGCAAACCGTTTATATGAAGAAGGCAACTTGCCCAGTATGCTTGTGCAAGAAGACCATAATCCTATACACTGTAAAGACTTAATAGACGCCATTTTCGCGTGTGAAAATAAAGAAGATGCAATGGAGATTATAGATCACTACAGCAAATTCTGGACACGCATTAAAGGCACTCGAGGATACAATGGCAAGAAGGCAATTAATGCTCGAGAAAATGTAAAAACCGTTTTTACAATGAGAGAAGAGACTGTGCTCGAAATAGAAGAAGTAACTGAAAAGGAAATAATTAATGCGGACTCTCAATTCGCAACACTGTTCAACACTTTAGACGACTAGCTACACGGGCCGGGTATGATTTAGAATATGACGATGATTAAAAGCCCTTGTCAGTCAATTTGTATACTTGAGGAACTAGACACCGGAGAAGACTATTGTATAGGTTGTTTCCGCACTGCTTCTGAAATCCAAAATTGGTACGAATTATCTGACGAGATTCGAGATGAAATAAATATTGATTTACCAAACAGAGAAAAGACATGGCAATGAACAGAGATTACATAGACGGCGAACACGACGATGTAGTATTTTTCAAGGGGCAAGAAGTTGAGAAGACTATTGCATACGGCATGGATACTTTATTTGTAGTAGGGACTCCGCCACTAGAAGAGATTCTTGAAAATGCGCATCACGGGCTAGACACACAAGTCGAACACATTTACTTGGGAGCAAATCACAGTTTCCAACCTGAGGATTACGACGAATGGGTTCCATGGGATAAACTGATTGTAGCATTAACTAAGGAAGGATTTTTGGTAACGATCGATTTCGATCTTAAATACTACGAAGATTTTCTAGAAGGCTGTTACGATGCAAACCATTTAGTTATTCCAATGGTATCGATCAAGCTTCCATACTTATCCCAGATCGGATATAACGCCTGTTTTAAAATTGACGACAAAGGATTTAACGAAACAAATCACGGCGTGTGGGTTCACAGTATGCACGACATAACTAACCCAGACAACTTTACAGCATGGCACGAATACAAAAAGGACACACCAATATGAACGAACAAGAAGCAGTAAATCCCACATCCGAAGAAAGCAGAGATTTCGCTGAAGCCCAACGTAATACACAATTATCATTGAACCGCAGAAGCATTGTCAAAAAAGCGCGGCGCATGATTTGGATAACATTTGCATTTGAAGGCATACATAAATATCTTGAGGCAGGTCGAAGTCGAGGTCTGGCAGATGCGGATATGGACGTTAGTTTCCTAGCATATCCGCATAGGCATATGTTCCATTTTAGAGTTGGCATTGAAGTTTTTCACAACGACAGGGATATTGAGTTCATACAATTCAAACGTTTCTGTGAAAGGCAATTTACTACGGGCTCGGATTGCGTTGAGCTAAATAACAGTAGCGTTGAAATGCTAGCCGATTCACTTTATGAAAAAGTTGCAATTCGGCATCCCGATAGAGATGTTGAAATTGAAGTAAGCGAAGATCAAGAAAACGGTTGTAGGATTCAATACAGCAACGCAGATTGGCGCGGATAATTCAACACAATAAGCTAAAAACCGCACAACACAATAAACTAATTTTGACACGGAGTAGCCTAGATGGCACACTACAATAAAAATAAAAAGAATGAAGAAAAGCCCCGGGGCATGAAGCCTGAAGTAATTAAGATCTTCGAGGAACTTGAAGACTATCACGATTACTGCAGATTCCAACTTTGCAAATTTGACGCAGCGGATTTATTTAAATCCAAAAACTGGCAGCAGTTTAACGAAGGACGCAAGCGCAAGGCAGCGTTCGAAGCCCGCGAACTTAAACGTCAGAAAAAGAAAATTGAGGCATTAGCAGCGAAACATGGATCTTAGTTATCTCATCAAGTATTACTTTTATATAAGTCTTGCTCATATATTCTATCACCTAGGTGATATTGTGAGCAGACCTTTAAACTGGAACTGGGCTAACAACGAAAGCAAGACTACCGAATTTCTTGTACATATCAACTATTCTTTATATAATTATCTAATGCTCAAATCATGCAATTTCAATGATGAAGTTGGTGGAGATGTTTGGGTCGACTACAAATATGATGACACCAATGATGGCTGATATAACACTACCGAAAAGACAAATAGATATTACAGTGCGCGGCTTTACTGGCTGTGGCACAACTACGTTGGCAGAAGAACTAGATGCATTTCTTATTCAACAAGGATATGACTGCGAACTAGTTCGACTGTTTCCGTACGAGCACGGCCCTCATCGAGAAGTTACGTTCGACCAACGCGTCGAACATATAAAATCAAATGTTAATATTGTAATCACAGAAGGACAAAAGTCCCGACAAGAATACAACTACGACCAAACAAAGGGATAATCAATGCGAAAACTATTTTACATGGGATTGGAATCTTACCAAGCCAGGTACACCTATCAACTTACAACTTGGAGCACAAAAGCATTTGAACGCCGCGGCATTGATTATGTAGTTGTGCCGGGTGAAGAAATTGACAACACAAAATCCATTCAGGTAGGACAGGTACTCGACGCACACGGGCGTTCGTTTTACAGCATGTCGCAAATGATGAACCTTGTGCAATGGATGCGAGCAGGCGAAGTAACTGGGGAAGACGCTATCTTCTTTGAAGATATGTTTACTCCGGGGATTGAAAGTTTAGCTTACATCATGTGCCAAATTCCAGAAGAAGATAGACCACAAATTTATGTTCGCTGTCTAGCACAATCCATAGACCCCGATGACTTTGTTCATGTGTGGGGAATGGCTAAGTGGATGGGACTGTACGAGCAAATGATTAACGCCATGCCCAACATGCATATCTTAGCAACTAACGAAGAGATGATTGCGAACATGAAGATAGCAGGTTGGACAGCACCACTGTACAATATTTCCGGACTTAGCTTTGGCAAGAAAGAAGTTCAACTTAGAGTAAAGGAACCCGGTAAACCCTGGAGCGAAAGATCGGATCGTGTATGTTTCGCAGCACGTTGGGATCAAGAAAAGCAGCCAGATTTTTATATGGACTTGGCCGAAGCAATGGCAGGGGATATAGAATTTTGCGTTATGCAAGGCGGACCACTGCGCAGCAACAACGAAAGATACATCGATCGCGCAAGAGACCTTGAAGCAAAGGGCATTCTTACAATACACGAGAATTTAGAAAAAAACGAATACTACGAAATTCTAAATGACAGTAAGGTATTGTTTAACTGCGCATTGCAAGATTGGGTTAGTAACACGGTTAGTGAAGCTGACGCGCTGAGTTGCAATGTTGTTTATCCAGCTTACAGATCATTTCCAGAAATATTCGCAAACGACGAAACAAGGATGTATGTACCCTGGAGTAAGAAGGATGCATCGTATAAAATTTATACGGCGCTTGACGAACCAAACATGAACCAAGGCAAGATTAGCGATTGGACAGACGGAACAATTGATCGCATGTTAGATATTATGGACGGTGATGAAAACTGTAGTGACTATTATCGTCGGGACAATGACATGCGTTACAGAGATTTTGCAACGGAGACCAAATATAGATGAATTTAATCAACGCAGCAAAAGAAACATTAACGGCTATAGCCGGGGATGATTGGCATTACGAACATATCGGTATGTCCACTGATGAAACAATCGAAGCTGAATCAGATTCTTACGAACATGTCGTATGGATGTTAACCGGAATCATTGAAGGCTACATCAAAGGTGAAAAGGGTCACCGTTGGTTAGGTTGGGCCCAAGCAGTAATTCATATTCATCAAGAAGACATGCCTATAGAAACTTTCAAAATAATAAACAAGGAATAACATGGAACTCAAAGGCTTAACAATTGCAGTAACCGGCTCTAATGGTTTCATTGGATCTCACACTGCTAAATTATTAATGGAACACGGTGCATTTGTTATTGGTGTTGACAGACGATCGGGTCCGATGAACAGCCATACTGTTCGTGGCGAGTATAATGACGAGCAGATAATAGCCGACTTGGAGTTGCACGAAGTTGACGGAATTGTTCATTGTGCAGGCACAAGCTTGGTAGGTCCAAGCGTTATGAATCCTAGCCTGTATTACAACAACAATGTCGCAAAGACTATTTCCATGTTAGATCAGATCCGTAAATGGAACAACTTGCCATTTGTTGTTTTCAGTAGCAGCGCCGCAGTTTACGGCAACCCTGAATTTAGTTTTAGCGATACGAACCAACCCCTAACGGAACGAGATCCTAAGAAGCCTTGCAATCCATATGGGCGAACAAAATTAATGATCGAAGACATCCTTGCAGACTACAGCAAGGCATATGGCATCGACAGTTTCAGCCTAAGGTACTTTAATGCATGTGGAGCGCACGGAGGACTTGGTCCGGAGAAAGGCGACACACATCTTATTCCACAAATATTTCAAGCATATTACGAAAAGCGAACATTTAAGATGTTCGGTGATGATTACTTCACAGAAGATGGAACTTGCATAAGGGATTATATTCATGTGCAAGATTTAGCTCGCGCACACATGGTATCTGTTGCAGCGTTGGCATATGGTCATGACGGTGTCGACACTACCGGGGCTTCTGTTTACAATTTAGGCACAGGAATCGGATTGAGTAACATGCAAATCCTTAATGAATTTGAACGGCTTATGTGTTACACAGGGCCGAAGAAAGGATTAGATTGGTGTTGGGCGCCGCGCAGGGAAGGCGATCCCGATTTCCTTGTTGCGCACGGCGGAAAGTTTTGCATTGATTTTGATTTCCACACAGAATTTAGTGACCTGCAGACAATAATGGAATCAACTAAAGAATTTTACGACAAGAATAACAAATGATAGAAGACATAGATAAATTAAACTTGTCGCCATATGGAATCCAAATAGACGTAGTTTCGACAAGGATAGCAAACGTATCTGGAATCAATGCAGGCATGAACGAAATAAGCATTACAATGGAAATGTCCATGCCGATGACTATGGACCAAAAGACTGCGAACGATGGGTTTAAAGATCTCATCCGGGACCTTGCCTTATTAAATAAGATAAAAGGGAACACTCATCCCGGTGTCAACGAACAGTACGATAAATTGATAACAATATTTGCACTATCCGAAGACTATTGATAAATAACTTTACTAATAGCAAGAGGTTATTAGACAAATAAGAATAATATTACTGGAGGTAATACAAAATGTCTTTAAACAAACAAAAAACTGACCCTGATCTGGGTCTCAAGGTACACAAACATTTATTAGAACTTGGACTTGAAACTCCCACAATCGAATCAGACCAACATTCTGTTAAAGAAAAAATTGCAATAATCGAAGAACACTTTGCAAAAATAATGACAGCATTGGGACTTGACCTTCGAGATGACAGCCTAGCAGATACACCAAAACGTGTTGCGAAAATGTATGTAACCGAAGTCTTTTACGGATTAGATTACGACACGTTTCCAAAATGCACAGCCATTAATAATAAGTTCAAAGCTGATGAAATGGTAGTAGAACGAAATGTTAATGTTATGTCGCACTGCGAACACCACTTTGTAGTCATTGATGGATTGGCAACTGTTGCCTACATTCCACAAAAGAAAGTAATCGGCCTGAGCAAAATTAATCGCTTAGTTGAATACTTTAGCAAACGTCCGCAAGTACAGGAACGTCTTACATCACAAATCCATGCCGCACTTTGTCTCATACTAGAGACAGACAGTGTCGCTGTCGTTATTGATGCAAGGCATTATTGTGTTGCAAGTAGAGGAGTAGAGGACACAGGTTCGTTCACTACCACTAGCAAGTTGTCCGGAGTCTTTAAAGACGATCCCGCAACCCGCGCAGAATTTATGGCGATCGCTAACAGTTCCAAGTAGACATGTTTTTCTTACTCACTAACGATATTAAAGTTAAACCTGCTTTAGAGCTCCATCACAGGTCAGGATGGGTCGATTACAGTATGCATATGTTCTATCTATTTTTAGATGATGAATGGAAATATACTGAAGACGCAAAT
>Ga0164313_10001613_pt1 | contig 19991 bp, 17 predicted proteins | sample GuaBasSedimGuay4_FD_113735 | JGI IMG/M metagenome (GOLD analysis project Ga0164313, IMG submission 113735) | Subseafloor sediment microbial communities from Guaymas Basin, Gulf of California, Mexico - Guay4, Core 4569-4, 0-3 cm | ecosystem: Environmental > Aquatic > Marine > Hydrothermal vents... | reverse complement strand
TTTTGCAAAAAACTTACAAGTGAGATTCACCGGTGGAAGACTCCTTTTATAATTCAAAAATTTTATCTCGGGCCAGAATGCTCAATGAGAATAATATATATCCTTTTTTTCGCGCCATCGAAGAGACTGATGGGACGTCAGTAACTGTTGCGGGAAAAAAACAAATCATGATTGGTTCCAATAATTATCTTGGACTCACCCATCACCCTGAAGTTAAAGAGGCCGCGAAAGAGGCCATTGATAAATATGGCACTGGTTGTACAGGTTCTAGATTTTTAAACGGCAACTTAGAAATCCATGAAGAGTTAGAAGAAAAATTGGCCAAATATACAGGTCATGAAAAGGCCTTAATATTTTCCACGGGTATGCAGGCCAACTTAGGGGCCCTATTTTCTATTTGTGGCCCTAGAAGTTTGATGATCTGTGATATGGAGAATCATGCTTCAATTATTGATGCTACTCGCTTGGCCCTAGGGTCAACTATTAAATTTAAGCATAATGATATGGAATCTCTCGAAGAGGTGCTTAAAGTAAATCGTGATAAATATAAAAGAATGGTCATTGTTTTTGATGGGGTTTTTTCCATGACCGGAAAAATCTTTAATCTTCCTGGAGCAGTTGAGTTAGCAGAAAAATATGGTGCCATGATTTATGTTGACGATGCTCATGGGCTTGGAGTTTTAGGTCCAAATGGGCAAGGCACCATGGCCCACTTTGATCTTTCAGATCGAGTTCATTTTAACATGGGAACTTTTTCTAAATCATTTGCTTCAATTGGTGGTTTTGTCTCAGGGCCAGAACATGCCATTAATTATATTAAACATACGGCAAGATCTTTTATGTTTTCGGCCTCCATGCCACCAGCAGCGGTGGCCACCGTTTCAAAATGTATTGACCTGGTAATGCGAGAGGATTCAACTATTCATAAAAACCTTTGGGAAAATGTTGATTTTATGAATAAGGGATTTGCCGAAATTGGTTTTTATACTTATGGCTCAAGCACACCAATTATTCCTATCTACGTAGGAGATGATTTAAAGGCCATGAAAGCAACAATGTTTTTAGAACAAAAAGGTATCTTTTGTACCCCAGTAGTTCCTCCAGCTACACCTCAAGGTGAGGCCTTAATTCGAACAAGTTATATGTCCACTCATAATAAAAAAGAGCTTTCTCTCGTTCTTGAGGCCTTTGCTGAGGCCAAAAAGAAATTTGATATCCCTTCTGTTCATTTGGATCATTAAATGAAAATTCTAGTTACAGGAGCAACAGGCTTTGTTGGAAGTCATCTTTGCAACCTTCTCACAGAGGTTGGTCATGAAGTATTTGCCCTGGCACGCTCGGAAAAAAAATTTGAACAGCTGAAAATAAAAGGAAATATGATCCTGGGAAACCTTGAGGATTTTTGCTGGTTGGATGGCCTACCCGAGGATTTAGATGCTGTCGTTCATACCGCAGGTATTGTTCATTCGTTTAACATTCCTGAATTCTACCGAGTAAATGGTCGTGCTTGCCGAAATCTAGTGGCAAAGCTGGGAGCAAAATACAAGAAACTAAGATTTATTCATATTTCTTCTATGGCCGCAGTGGGCCCATCAGAGCAAGAAATGGAAAAAACTGAAGAAGATGCTCCAAGTCCTGTGAGCCATTATGGCCGGTCAAAACTTGAAGGGGAGATGGCCTTACAAAAATTAGGACCTGATACTTGGGAAAAAGTATATATTAGACCTCCTATGGTGATGGGGCCTGGAGATCCAGCTTTTTTAGATATTTTTAAAATGGTTAAATCAGGGATAGTGGTTAGTGCAGGAAAAAATAAAAAGATAAGTTTTATAAGTGTTCACGACCTGATTCAAGTTATAAAAAAATCCTTAGAAAAAGAAAATATAAAAGTAGAGGGTGATATTTATCATCCGGCCTGTCCCGATCATTTAACCTTTGAAGAATTGATCCAGGAAATTGCAAGCATTATGAATAAAAAACGAGTCTTTAATATAGAGGTCCCTCAATCATTTTTAAAGTTCGCGGCCAACTTTTTAAAACTAGTAAATAAGCTTACTGGTTTCAATTTTAGATTAACTCCAGATAAAGTTGATGAACTAATTCCTGATGCATGGCTGATCTCTCCAGTAAAAACCAAGATGGAACTTGCGATGAATTTTAAATGGGGACTTAAAAAGTCTGTGGAAGACACGTATCGTGATTATGCCAAAAGAGGATGGTTATAAATGGCAACAGGGTCTAACAAGGTGATTTATGCGGCCTTAATCGGAAATCTTTTAATTTCAATTACTAAATTTTCCGCAGCTATAATAACGAGAAGTTCGGCGATGTTCTCGGAGGGAATCCACTCTCTAGTAGACACTGGCAACCAAGTTCTTTTGTTGTTTGGGATCAGTCAGTCCAAAAAACCTGCAGATGAAAATTTCCCCTTCGGTCATGGAAAGGAAATTTATTTTTGGAGTTTTGCTGTTGCCATCTTAATCTTTGGATTAGGTGCTGGAATATCTCTTTATGAAGGAGTTAAGCATGTCCTTAATCCCAGTCCAATAACAAACTATACCCTTAATTATATCGTCCTAGGTCTATCTATGGTCTTTGAAGGGTTTGCCTGGTTTTTTGCTTTAAAAGAATTTAAAAAACAAAAGGGAGACTTGGGTTATTTTCAGGCGGTGAAAAAAGGAAAAGATCCGACTCTTTTTGTGGTGCTTTTTGAAGACACCGCTGCCATGATTTCTCTTTTAGTTGCTCTGATAGGTATCGCTTTAAATCACTATACAGGGATTCATATTTTTGATGGAATCGCCTCTATTATTATTGGGCTGATACTAGCTGGAACGGCCATTTGGTTGGCGAGGGAAACGAAATCTCTTTTAATTGGCGAGGCGGCCGAGAAAGAAGTTGTGGAAGGTATAAAATCTATTGCAGCTAAAAGAAATGAAGTAATAGGGGTAAATGAGGTTTTAACCCTGCATATGGGGCCTGAATACATCTTGGTAAATATGAGTATCGATTTTGTGGATGATTTACCAATAGGTGATGTTGAGAAGACTATCAATGATATGGTGGTTGAAATTAAAAGAAATTTTCCTAGAGTTAAGAGAGTCTTTATTGAAGCTGAGGAAGGTTTATAACTTTTAAAAGTTTTTATCTAAGTAATCGAGATCTTCTTTTTTAAAAAAACGATTTAGAAGCATTCTAAATGGTGCCAATAATGCCAAAATTAAAGGAAATAAAAAACCTAAGAAAGAGACTTTAACCACCCATAAAATGGCCAGACAGCAAAATTGAATAAGAGTGAATTTATTAATAATCGAACGAGGAACCTTTTTCATATAATGGGTTGGTGGATATAGCGCTGGATCCATTAAAAAAAGTGCCATCCTATCAAAGAATTCATTACCTCTTAGAGACACTATCCCCATATAGAAAAAGATACCGTATAAGACCGCAATAGGAACTAGTTTTAAATAGGCCAGAAAAAACAGAGAGATCCCTATAAGGATATGAATAACCAGTCCGGAAACTCTATTCTCAGTTACATGAATAATTCTATTTTCTCTTTTAAAGGAAGTTGAAATTACTTCATCCATGGTGGATAAAGCTTTTAGATGATTTATTGATCTCACAGTGGCCGCCACAAGCCAAGGAAGGCCAAAGAGAGAACAAAAACCTACGAGTATGCCCACAATTAAAAGATCTAAGTGATAGGCGGGGCCTTCAACTAACTTATTATCGGGAGAGTTTACAAGCCGAGAAGTTATATTTTGATCCAGGTAAATTAAAAGTGAAGCAAAAAAACCTGGGATAATTGTGGCAAAAATTATCCAAGTGGGAACATTAAAAGGATTTACAAACCAAGGTCTTCCAGAAGTGGTAGTAAAGGTACTTGGAACTTTTAGGTGCGCAAGATCAATTCCTGAATAGAGGATAATACTAGTCATAATGATAATAGATAATACTGGCCCAAAATCAGACAGGTGATTTCTAATAGAACTATTTAAGTAATCACTTTTTCTAAAACGAACTAACCCAATTGCTAAAAAGAACGTACCGACTCCAATTAAAAGTGAAAGCAAAGGAATTGTTTTCACTCCCGGAGTTGTGATCATAGGATCAGTAAGAGCGTAGAATGCTTCGGAAATAAAAATGAAAGAGATTAATGCGCCAAATATTTCATCGGTAAACCTTGTAAAGTATTTCATCAAAACACTAAGATTAGTTACCGCCAAGATTATAGTAAAGGCCCCCGCCCAAAGTCCTACTAAGGCATAAGTTGGAAGAAATGGTATATCAAATTTCATACAATTTCTAAACAGAATCATTGTAAAGATTAATAAAGGCCCAGTCCCACCCAGGATAATAAGTGGTTGGCCGGCAAAGAGTGAATAGACAATGCCACATACAGAAGTGGCAAAGATCATCTCAATAGCACCAATTTGCCCCCCAGTATATATTCCCATCAGTCCACCAAAAGTTATGGCAGCAGCGTGACAGGCAAAAAATAAAAATAAGGTGGAGCTCAATACTTTCATTTGAAAGGCACAGGTAAAATCATGCTTATAAAATGGCAGACGCCTTTTTAGATCAGAGATAATCCCAGAGAAAAGTTTTGGTGAATAATCAAGTCCTGGATCATGATCTTTTATTTCCTCTCTTTCTTTTATAGCACTGGGATCATATTCAAAGATACCGTGATAAATAAATTGCTCAATATTTACCCTGCTTTTAGATTTTAATTTCTTTTTTAGTTCATATCTAAAATGAGGATTGGCACCAACTTGGGTGATAGAGAGAATAGTTTTTAAATGAAAAACTTTATCCTCAAGCGGGCCTAGAAGAATGAAAATATATTTAATAGGGATACCATCTGGAGCATTAAGGTTAATACCCTTTTTTAATCTAACTACAAGTAGTCTGGTCTTATTAAAATGTTCACTAGTCACATAAGGAACAGCAACAGAATTTCCTACCAGGTATGATTCTTTATCTTTGGAGTGGTAGAGCTTATCCAAAATTTCATTTTTTAAACCGGGTTTTATGATATTTTGTTTTGCCAGATAATCGACTGATTTTTGATAGATTGATGGCAGATCAATATCTTTTAATGTGAGGTAGTAAATATGGATTTTGCTAATAACCAACCGCCTGTATCTGTTAAGCTTAATTACTATAAGGATATTTTAAAAAAATAGAGAGTTTAGGGATAGAGGCCTTAATTTGCCTATTTTATGAAGTAAGGATCTCGAGTTAGCTTCATAATTTTTATTACCTTTTGAAAGAAGGAAAAAGATTTAAGTTATTGCCTCTCTTCCTTTAGACAAAAACTATCGGTCAAAGATAGATTTAACTGAAAGCATTATGCTCATATTTGGCAAATGATAAGGTTCCATTTAAATAACACTCATCTAAATAAACTTGCGTCAATGACACGACTTTAAAAAATTAAAAGCATAATAAAAGAGTCTGAATAAAAAATAAAAAAGTTATTTTTTATTTGACAATTATTTAGAACCTCCAGAACGGGGGGGAGAAGTGCTGCATTTAAGTTTACACATTTCATCAAGTGCAAGGTGACATGAAAAAACTTAAAAATTTTCTCTATCGATTGTAAGCTTCATTTGTTATTCTATTTTTCTAAAAAGAAATATCCTATGGTTTTCTGCTGACATTTATCAAAGTGCATTAGTTGTTAAAGAAAAGGAATTTAAACTAAGCGTACGTTGGCCTGAATCTTTTACAGGGATAAAAGAAATAGTTTTTAAGGGAGTAAAAAAAATATATGGAAATTACAACGGTCACACCAGGGAAGAATGATTCGGGAGTTTTTAATCACGATGATGTCGTTAAAAAGCATAAAGAGATATATGCAGTTAAAAGAGATGGCACTAGAGAATTATTAAATTTAGATAAGATTCATAAAGTTATTAGTTGGGCAGCAGAGGGATTACATGATGTTTCTGTTTCGGAAGTCGAATTAAAGTCAAAGATACAGTTTTTTGATGGAATAAAAACTTATGATATTCATGAGACAATTATCAAGGCAGCTGCGGATTTAATTTCAGAAGAGACACCAGATTATCAATATCTTTCAGCTCGTTTAACCGTATTCCATTTAAGGAAAAGGGCCTACGGACAATTTGCTCCACCTTCTCTTTATAACCATGTTAAAAAACTTGTTAAAGAGGGATGGTATGATGATGAAATTTTTGAAATGTATTCTCAGGCCGAGTTTATTGAGCTTGATCGTCATATAGATCATGTGAGAGACCTTAATTTTAGCTATGCTGGAATTAAACAGCTTGAAGGAAAGTACTTAGTTCAGGATCGAGTAAGAGGTGAAATCTTTGAAAGTCCTCAATTTTTATACATGATGGTCGCTGCTACTTTATTTGGAGAGTATCCTAAAGAAACTCGTCTTAAATATGTAAAAAAGTTTTACGATGCCACATCTCAATTTAAAATCTCACTTCCGACTCCCATAATGTCTGGAGTAAGAACAGGTACAAGGCAGTTTAGTTCCTGTGTTTTAATTGAGGCATCTGATTCACTTGATTCGATCAACGCCGCATCTGGAGCAGTGGTAAAATATGTAAGTCAAAGGGCCGGAATTGGTCTTAATGCTGGGGCCATTAGAGCTATTGGAAGTCCGATAAGAGGTGGTGAAGCTTTTCATACAGGATGCATCCCTTTTTATAAATTATTTCAATCAGCAGTAAAAAGTTGTTCCCAGGGGGGAGTTCGCGGTGGGGCGGCGACCTTATTTTACCCTCTTTGGCATCTTGAAGTAGAATCATTAATTGTTTTGAAAAATAATCGGGGGGTTGATGAAAACAGGGCCCGTCATCTTGATTATAGTGTGCAGTTAAACAAGCTGATGTATGAACGTTTAATTCAGTCAAAAGATATTACTTTGTTTAGTCCATCAGATGTACCTGGGCTTTATGATGCCTTTTTTGTTGATCAAGAGAAATTTAAAACACTCTATGAAAAATATGAAGCTGATCCTTTGATTAGAAAAAAAGTGATCCCTGCGACTGAGCTGTTTACTTTATTTTGTTCCGAGCGGGCCAATACAGGACGAATATATATACAAAATGTAGATCATTGTAATGATCACAGTTCCTTTGATCCCAAAGTTGCTCCGATAAAACAAAGCAATCTCTGCATGGAAATTACTTTGCCAACAAGTCCTATGAATAATTTAACCGATGGTTCAGGGGAAGTAGCTTTATGTACTTTATCAGCTCTAAATCTTGGGGCAATTGATAAGCTTGAAGAACTTGAAGAGGTTGCCGAATTAGCAGTAAGGGCACTTGATTCACTTTTAGATTACCAATCATATCCTCTACAAGCAGCTGAAATTGGCAGTATGAATCGTCGTTCTCTTGGTGTCGGGGTTGTGAACTACGCATACTATTTAGCTAAAAATGGTATGAAATATTCAGATGGGTCGGGGATAAATCTGACTCATCAAACATTTGAAGCTATTCAGTACTATCTTTTAAAGGCCTCTCATAAACTAGCAAAAGAATATGGGCCATGCGGAAGTTTCTCAGAGACAAAGTATGCAAAGGGAATTTTGCCAATTGATACATATAAGAAAAGTATCGACACGTATTGTGATGAGCCTCTACATTATGATTGGGAAAAACTGCGGGCCGACATTAAAAAAGATGGGCTGAGAAATAGTACCCTTTCATCTCTGATGCCTAGTGAAACTTCCAGTCAGGTTTCAAATAGTACCAATGGTATTGAACCACCACGAGGTTTTGTTAGTGTTAAAGCAAGTAAAGACGGTATTTTAAAACAAGTTGTTCCTGAATTTAAAAAATTAAAAGATCAGTATGAGCTAAACTGGGATATTCCAAATAATGATGGCTATCTAAAATTAGTTGGAGTAATGCAAAAATTTGTAGATCAGGCCATATCGACCAATACCAATTATGACCCAGGGCGCTTTAAAGATAATCGTGTTCCTATCAAATTAATTATTAATGATATTTTACTGGCCTATAAATATGGTATAAAAACGCTCTACTATCATAATACACGAGATGGTGCATCCGATGAACAAATGGTTGATGAAGCTGATGATGGATGTGCTGGTGGGGCATGTAAAATTTAAGGAGATCCTATGACCTATACAACATTTAATAAAAAGATTTTTAATTCACTTCAAGAGCCTATGTTTTTTGGTGAAAATGTAAATGTTGCTCGTTATGACCAACAAAAACATCCAATTTTTGAAAAATTAATTGATAAACAGCTTAGTTTTTTCTGGCGTCCAGAAGAGGTTGATATAACTAAAGATCGTTCTGACTACGATGGCATGGAGGAGCATGAACAACATATTTTCTTAAGTAATTTAAAATATCAAACATTGCTTGATAGTGTTCAAGGGCGTTCTCCCAATATGGCCTATCTGCCAATTGTTTCGATTCCAGAGCTTGAGACATGGATAGAGACATGGTCTGCCAATGAAACTATTCATAGTAGAAGTTATACGCATATTATCAGAAATATATTTCCAGACCCTTCAGTAGTCTTTGATGATATTGTTGTAAATGAAGAGATCGTCAAAAGAGCAACTACAGTTTCAGAAGATTATGACAGACTCATTGAAATGGGCCAGTGGTATAGCTTACTTGGTGAAGGAGAACATAAAGTTAATGGCAAGACTATTTCAGTGTCGCTTAAAGAACTTAAAAAATTAGTTTATCTCTCAATCACTTCTGTAAATATCCTTGAAGGAATGCGTTTTTACGTTAGTTTTGCTTGCTCTTTTGCTTTTGCAGAAAGAACTCTAATGGAAGGAAATGCAAAAATTATTAAGCTTATTGCCCGAGATGAAGCGTTACATCTCGCTGGAACACAACAGATGATGAAAATCTTTGCTAACGGAAAAGATGATTACGAGATGGTTAAAATCGCAGAGGAATGCAAAGACAAAGTAATTGAAATGTATAAGTTCGCAGCGAAACAAGAAAAAGAATGGGCAGAATATCTATTTAAAAGTGGCTCCATGATTGGATTGAACGCAGATATTTTAAAAGATTACGTCGAATATATTACCAACCAAAGATTAAAGGCCATTAACTTTGAGCCTATTTTTGAAAATAAAGGAAATCCTCTGCCATGGATGAATAGCTGGTTAAATAGCGATAACGTTCAGGTTGCTCCGCAAGAATCTGAGATAAGCTCTTACCTTGTTGGCGCAATTAATAGCGAAGTTTCAGAAACTGATTTTAATGATTTTGAGTTATAGGCCATTAAGATAAAGATCAGCGTTTTTTTAGTTATTCCAAACACTTATAGCTATGTAAACCTAGGCCATTTCATTGACGCGAAAAAACTTATTCTGTAGATAAAATAAATCACTATTTCACGTAGAGGCCCATAATGAATTTTAGGTATATTGTCGTACTTTTTCTTATAGTTAGTAACTGCGCTTTAGCGGCACCTACTTTGAAAAATTTTTCTAAGGGTATCCCTTTGAAGGCCTTTGAAAAAATTGGGGAGTATCAGAAATTAGGAAAAAGAATTGATGTGCTCACTTTTACTAGGAGTGGTCGATGGCTGATCGTTGCAGATAAGGCCCGTTATTATTCTGATAAAAATTATTTTGATAAACTTAAAGGAAATGGCCATGTCTCTTTAAGGTCCAAGCTTGAAGAATACATTAAGGCCAGCAGAAAAATAGATGTTGTCACCGTCACCAATCAAAAAAACTGGATTATTGTTGCAGGAAAAAACCGTGCCTATAGTAGCGCAAGTGCATTTAATAGCATAGGTCTGCGCCCTATTCTTAACCGTCTAATCAATGAGGGAAAGAAAATTCAATCAATTTCAGTTAGTGATAATAAAAAATGGGTTATTGTTGCTAACGGCCGGGCCTATGGAAACAATTTGCCAAAAGAAATGGCCAAAATTTTAGATGTAGCAACAACGCAAGAACAGAGAGAATTAAAGACAGTACAATTTCGTCCTGGGCGAAGTGAATGGGTTATTGTGGCCGGTCATCAATATTGGGCCTCTCCTGCTGTTAAAAATCGTGCTGGCCTAGGGGTTGCCCAATTTAGAAGAAAGAATTGGGCCATGGATATTTTCTCTCTAGATAGTGCTAATGGCCTTTCCATTATTTCTAATAATGAAATAAATCTTCACTCTATAGACAGGAAATCAAAACTTGAATTGCAATTGAAAAGTGGTAATAAAACAAGAACTATTTGGAATTCTATGAAAGCACATAAAGTTCCTGGAGTTGTCATAGCGATTATTCACGACAATAAAATTCAATCCGTTCGAGGTTTTGGAAAGCGTAGAGGAAATAAAGGTACGGTATTTTATGATACGATTTTTCCTGTGGCCTCTATGTCAAAAGCTGTGGCCTCGTTGGGAATTATGAAATCCTATGAAAAAGGAATAGTAAGCTTGGGGCAAACCCCCATGAATGTGGGATCTAAATATCCCAACTCTTTAGTTGCTGACTGGATTGATTTCATTGATGACAGAGAGACGGCCGGAAATGGTTTACATTACAAAAGATCTAGCAGGATAAGGCTTGGCCAACTACTAACCCATACAGCAGGACTTTCCAAGCATGGTATAGGCCTGTGGAATATCAGTATTCTTCCCTCTAAAAGAGATATATTACTGGGAAGTCAAAAAATGAAAGGGGGAGTCCGTCCTTCAAAGGCCAATCCTGGTGTTAGATGGAAATATTCAGGCGGAGGCCTTACTTTGGCCGAAGTTATGATGGAAACCATAACGAACAAAGACTTTAGAACCCTTATGAAAAGTAATGTTTTAGATCCTATCGGGATGAAAGATTCCACTTTTGGGTCTCTTTCTAGAGATCAAAAAAAGAGACTTGCCTTTGGCCATGGTAAAAATTTAACGATCCTTCCTTACCGGGAGTGTCCGGGGAAAGCAGCTGGCGGACTTTTTTCAACAGGGCTTGATTACGCTAGATTTGTCCAAACGCTTATGAATTTAGGTAAAAAGAGGCCGAATTTAAATGAGTATGTTGTAAGAAAAGATATTGTAGAAAAAATGCTATCACCTGCAATCTATAAATTTAGCAGCCAGGTAAGTTGTGCTAAAGAAGTTGATTGCAAAGATGTAAAAGAAAGCTGTATTCGTCACAAATGTGTACGTCCGATCCCAGTTAATAAAAGTGGGACTATGTTATCAGGTGCTGGAATTCAATTAACTGCCAGGGTCGATAATACCACCGGGCCTGATGTCTTTTCTCATGGTGGGACTCAATATGGGTATCGTTCTTATTTCATGGGCTCACCAAGTAAAAAATCAGGGTTGGTAATTTTAACCAATGGCCTAAATGAGTGGGAGGTTGCAGATCCACTTGGTGGCGACCCCAAAATCCGTGGTGCCAGTAAGTTGATTAGTGAAATTAGAAATACTTTTCGTAAGCTCTACTGGTAAAAACTAACATTCTTTAAGTTTATCAAGCTTTGAATTTTTAAGGGTAAATTGAACCTAAATATCTATTACTATTGACTTGATTTCAAAAACAGCTTGCTTATGACTCTACGCACTGTTGCCTGCTTGATAAAAAGGTTTGCCTTATCGAACTTATGTTTGTAGGTTTGAATCTTTTTGAGGCACTAGTGAGTATGTTTTTAAATACAGAGAATCAAATTTTAAAAAATGTCTTTCCAAATAGAGAGACTGCTGTAGACCATTTTCAATTTGGGCTTGAGGCAGAATTTATGTTGGTAAGTCTTCCAGAGTATAAACCTCTTTGGTATCAGGATCTCGATTTTAAAGAACTTAATGCCATTTTAGAGGATATTCCTTTTGAAGATATCAAAGGTAGATTTGATCTTTTAAAGCTTGAGTCTCCTTCAAAAAAGATCATGCCTTTTGTCGTGGAAGGTTATCATCTTCCAGATGGGGATGATCTTTATCCTAAAGGAATCGAGATTAGAACCCCCGCCTGTTCTTCTATTAAAGAGTGTCTGGATGCTTATAAAGAACTTCATTTGCGTCTACAAAATGCTCTAGCTAAACATAATCTAAAAGCAGTTGCCCTTTCTCATCATCCCATAGAAACCAAATTTAGCGGCCCTTGTAATAAAAGACGCTATGATTATTGGCAATGGGCAATGGAAGTGATGACCACTTATGGGCCTGATTTTAATATCAGTGTTCCGCAAAGTTTACTGGATGATTTTAACCAAGAAGACTTTGAAGAGTTGGTGAATTACTATTCTCCGGCCCTTTGCGCTCTTAGTGTGGGATCACCTTTTTATAAAAATGATCTTTGGAAAGTGAATGGGGAGCAGGGAAGTTCTTATCGTATTCACAAAAGATCAGTGATCGCACCTCCTATTGAATTTCATGGGGATCAAGAAAATAGATTTGAGTTTAAAATTTTTGAAATGGGGCCATACCTTCAGGATATGTCGGCCTACTTCCTTTTATCTCTTTTATTAATTTTAAATAAAGACCTCTCTGGCCGCTGTGACAAGGCAACTCGCATTTATGAAATGGGTGAAGTAGCTCGTCGGGGACTTAAAGCAAAAAATGTAAAAGAAAAATTGAAGGAAGTTTTAAAAAATAGTGAACCACTTCTAAAGGCGTATGGCCTTGATCCAACACCTTTAACTTTTTTAAAAAGTAGAATTGAAAAAGAGCAAACGCTAGCAGATGAATTAATTAATTTGTATTTGGAAAAAGAGTCCTTAAGGGACCCTTTAGAATATTTATCAACTTTAAGATAATGAAAAAAATAGGAGAGATTATGAATTTTAAAAGATTGGGGGTAATTCCTCTCGTTTTAGGTCTTCTTTTTATCGCTTCCTGTAAGGATAAAAGATCTGCAGATGATTTGCCCTTTGTGGGAATGGGGGAGGAGGGAGAATCAATAGTTCGCTATGTTCCCAAGGGACGCTATATAAAAAGATTTTCTAGCGTGATGGGGGATATAAGTGAAAAATCTACTGAAAAATTGGATAAGTTTGAGTTTGCTGAATCTTGGATTTTAAAAAGAGTAAGCCTTGGACTTCAATTGGTTTTTGAAGTTGGGCTTACAGATTTCTTTAAATGGGAAATCGAACCATCTTTTGAACTTCGTTTTGAAGAACTTCCTAAACCTACAGCTGCTTTATAAAAGGAAAAAACTATGAAAATTAAAATATATACATTGTTAATGAGTTTTTTAATTAGCTCAGCAGCATCTGCTGCTAAATTACCTCAGGCCTGGATTACAGATACTTTAGAGGATCCAAGCTTTGATAAATCGACTGAAATGATTGAGCTAGAAAAAGAATATGACAATATCTTAGATGCCAAATCTCAACTGGTAGAAAAGATTGCTACTAAAAAACAAGAGAGAAAAAATAGAAAATGGTATTTACAGAGCATAAAGTCAGAAATTGAAATTGAAAGCGTAGGAACAATTGGAATTGGTGCCTTTGCAAGTGTAAAAATTGCAACAGCGGTTGAGTTCATTTGGAATAGAACTAAAGAGTCCATGAGAAAATTGCAACAAAAGTACTATGGAGCTAGTGATGTTTCTACTGTAGATAAGTCTGTGGAAAAGGAAATTAATGGTTCATCCGATCAAGATACCATTAGATTTAATAGTGCAACTTCCACTCCAGATCTTGAAAAAGAAATCGCACCTTTCGTTGAGGCCAGTTTTAAGTTAGGAAAAATTAAAGATAAGAAACTTTTTAAAACTAACTTAATTGCCAAGATCAATGATTATCAAAAAGTATTGTCTGATTTAGATGGCATGCCAAAATACACTCCTTGGTGGGTTTATAAATTTCAATTTGATCTCTACTTTGATGCTTCTGGAAAAGTGCTTCCTTTCATGTCTGTTGGTGTCGGAGTTGGTCTAAAGCTTGAATGGTATAGAATTAGAAAGAAAAACTCTGATAAGTCAGTTAAAGAAATGTCTGACAACTCAAAATTCATCATGGCCATGGCCCAAGATTTTGAAACCTTAGATAAACTAACTCTTGGAAAAAAGAAAAAGGCCCACTACGGACTTCAGTACTTAAAAGTTGGAATTGGGATTGGCGCTAAAGGACAATTGGGAGTTGCTAAATTAAAAGGTCACTTAATTGGCTCGGCCTTCTTTAGACGTGCTAAAAATCATCCAAATAATAAAATAAGAAGAGTAAAATTAAACAATACTTTTCCCATTATCGATGCCTACAACTCTGAAAATTTGGCCTATGCCAAAGAAAATTCTATAGAGGTCGAACCTAATGTTTCTTCTGATAAAAGTAGAATTGGTGATCGTATTAAATCAGGGATTTTTAAAGCTTCCAGAGCTAATTTTAGAAAAGGACTTAAAAAGGCCATCAAGATGGCCAACTTTTGGTCAAGAGTACCACTTAGACGTCAGGCCAAAAGAATTGCTAGAGGAAAAGAGCAGCACTTTGATTTAAAAATCATTGAGCTTGAACTTGAAGTCTACCTTAGGGGAACAGTTGGCGTGGCCACTCTCGAGGGGATTGGCGTGTTAGAACTTTTCTTGGTTAAACAATCGTAATTTTTAGGAGTTAAAAGTGAAAAATATATTAATAATTACAATTTTGGCCATTTCTTTTTCTGCCTCTGCTGCCCGTACTTATTCCTACAGGGAAGCACCTACAATGTTGGCACAGGAAATTGAAAAAGAACTTAATGCTACTAAAGAGGCCTTCTCTGAAGTAGAAAAACCAGAAGGCCCTGTGACTGTTCAATCCTGGGTATTTTCCAGGATAAGATTTTTGATTAAACCTTATTTGAAATTTGATGTCCTTTCGCTTTTTGAATTTAAGATCGCGCCTATGCTTGAGTTTAGGTGGACGAGAAAAGCACCAATAGGTTGGGACTTTTATAAGCTACCCGTCCCTAATGATGATGATGAAGTAGATAACAAATAATATTTGACTACCTCATATATTCATCATGTGAGGTAGTTTTAATTTAAGGTTTTTTTGAAGTCAATTAGAAAAATTCATAGAAGATTAAGCATAATCTTTTCCCTCCCTGTTTTGATTATTGTGGTGACAGGGATTTTGCTTATTCTTAGAAGTAAATTAGGATTCATCCAGACTCCTATTCCAAAAGTAGAATCTGTTGCGATTGAAAAAGTAAGGACTATTTCTGAAGTCTTAATTAAGCTTAAAAAGAACTCCATAGAGGGAAAAAATATTTCCTCTATTCTCTACAAACCTGCAAAAAATATTTATGCGGTAAGAACTAAAGATTACCAAGAAATAATTTTACACCCAGAAACACTTAAAATATTAAGTATGGGGCCAAAGTATTCCACCTTACTAATTCAAATACATGAGGGATCTTTTTTTTCTAAGTCAGTACGCGATTATATCTTTTTTCCAACATCGATTGGTTTACTTTTTTTGTGGGTAACAGGGATGATTCTTTTTTTTCGTTCTAAAAGAAAATTCAAAAGAGTAAAAAGACATAAATAATTTTAGACATGGCCTAATAAGTCTATGTGAAATAGGCATGACATTTCTCCTACCTAAAGGGAGAGGTTTTGTACGACATTATGGATAATGTTAGACAGCCTAAGTGCGCTATGTTAAATTATCGTCTACTCTTGATAAAAGTCATATTTCTGCTGAATCATTGTCAAAAAATTATAGTACGAGAGTTTCTTACAGGGAAAGGAGCAAGCTTTAAGTGGATGTCTTGAGCAAAGCACAATTTAAAATATTTACACCGGGGCCTACCAAAATTTCGGACCAAATTTTAAAAATTGGATCGCAGCAACTTCCATACAATCGAACTCAAGATTTTTCCGCATTAACTTATGAAATTATAGATGGGCTTAAATACATTTTTCAGACAAAAGAGGATGTTGTCATTTTAACTTCATCGGGTACAGGAGCGATGGAAGCAACAGTTCTTAATTTATTTGAAAGCAATGACCATGTTTTAATTATTAATGGTGGAACTTTTGGACAACGTTGGGTGAATCTTTGCAAAATACACAACATTCCTCATGATGAAATTAAATTGAATTATGGAGAGAGTCTTTGTATCGACTTACTTGCAAGTAAATTAAGTGATTCAAAATATACCTCACTGCTGATTAATGCTCATGAAACTTCTACAGGTGTTTTATACGATATCGAAAGTATTGGTGAATTAACCAATAAACACCAAGTGATGTTTATTGTAGATGCTATAAGTAGCATTTGTGCTGATCCATTTTTAATGGATCAGTGGCATGTTGATGTTGCCCTACTGAGTTCGCAAAAGGCCCTCGCTCTTCCTCCTGGTCTTTCCTTTATCGCATTAAACGAAAAGGCCAAAGAAAAAATTGAATCTATTCCTGTCAAATCTCTTTATTTTGATCTTCTGGACTATCTCAAAAATCAACAGAGAGGGCAGATGCCGTATACTCCGGCCATAGGTATATTTTTAATGCTTCATGAGAGACTTAAAGAAATTAGAAGAACTGGATTGGATCATCTTATTTTAAAACATGAAAAATTGGGTAAAATATTTCGTGAGTCGATAAAAGATTTACCTTTATCAATATTACCAGAAAACCCTTCAAATGCTCTAACCGCCGTTAAATGTGAAGAACAAATTGATGCGTCATTCCTCGTGCAACTTATGGAGTCAAAGTGCAATACATATCTAGCTTCAAGTGGAGGCGATTTAAAGCATAAGTTATTTCGAGTTTCGCATATGGGAGATCAAACAGAACAGGATATTGAATTTTTGATAAATGATTTGAAAAATACCATCTTAGAAGAATTATAAAAAGGGGCCCTTAAGTGAAAGTTATTATTATGGCAGCAGGAATTGGTTCGCGTTTGACAGAAGTCTCACATGATCAACCTAAATGTCTTATTAAAGCAGGAGAAGAAACACTTATCAAACGAATTGTTCGGCTGTGTAAGGACCGAGGACTTGACGATATTTCCATTGTGACAGGATACAAAGCAAAGAGAATAGAGGAAGAGATTGGTGAAAACGTTACATATTTTGAAAATCCTTTTTACTCGGTAACAAATAGTATCTCTTCCTTGTGGCTTGCAAAAGAAAAATTAGATGATGATCTTTTGCTTATGAATGCTGACTTATTCTTTGAACCAGTAATTTTGGATAAAATTCTAGCACTAAAACAAGATGTTGTGATGCTATCAGATTCTACTCGAATCGAAACTGCTGATTATCGTTTCAGTTTTAAAAATGATTTAATTACAAAGTATGGAAAGCACTTATCAAATCAAGAAACTGATGGTGAGTATGTAGGAATAGTTCGCATAAATAAAAGTTTCGTTAAATCTTTTAAGACACGCTTAAAAGAGATGATTTCATCTGGAAAAATAAATGATTGGTGGGAAGATGTTTTGTACTCATTTATTCCTCAAGGGAGTCCAATAAATCACTCTGATATTGCAGGACACTTCTGGACAGAGATTGATTATTTATCTGACTATCACAGGCTCCAAGATTGGTTGGCAAGGCCTAGACAAAAAAATGAATCCACTTCGCTTTCTTTAGCAGAAGGAATCAACTAATGAATACTAAATTTGAAAGACTCTGGGAAACCAAGAATAAAAATGATGAATGGTGGTCCTCTTTCATTACCGCTCCTCTCGCTATTCTTCTAAATTACTTAGTTGTTGATTTAAAATTTCTTACCCCTAATATATTGACGATTTTATCTTTTGCCGTAAGTTGTTTTGCTGCAATACTTATCTTAATCGGAACATATCCGGCCGTAATTATGGCCGCTATTTTTATACATCTAGGACATATTTTTGATTGCATGGACGGACAGATGGCAAGGTATCGAGGATTAAGTTCCACCTTTGGTTCTTACTTTGATAAAGTGACAGATCAAATAAAAGTATTCATTTTGTGGGGTGCTTTTGCCTATACTGCATATCAACAGACTCAAAACATCTTAGTAATATTTCTCGCATTCATTGGAGTCTCTTTTTATTATCTTAGAGGATACGTGAAATATGTAGCTCTTTATCTCAATACTTCTAAAGTGACTTCAGAGCAATCACAAAAGATTGCTACTCCTGCAGGCCCCGGATCAGGTATGGCCATTAATTTAAAATGGCTTTTAAAAGAACAGCCTAAGTTTTTCGATTTTGATGAGGGAGTATTTATATTTCTTCTTTCCTTTGGGTTGATTTTTGATCAGATGGTTCCCATCTTATGGATATTTGCCATCGGCCAAGTTTACTATGGAATTTATCGAAGTTGGCAAAGAGGTTCTCGAATATATTATGCACAAGATGACGTGCTATTAAGTCCAATAGGAAAATAGAGTTTCATAAAAAGGTATCTAAAAGCTGATAAAATTCAATTTTTTCTCGATCAAGATAGTCTATCAGACCGTACTCACTCAAAAATATATCTTCGAATCTTTTACTGGTGTAATATTTAAAACTTCTAAAAAGTAGAGAGATATCTTGATAGCGATCACTAACTCCTGCCCGACCAAGATCGATAAGACCGGTGGAATTATTTTTTCCAATAATAATATTGGCCAAACAATAGTCTCCGTGGGTGAATACTTGGTCTTCCTGAAAATTACACTTTTGAATTAAACTTTCATAAGGATCGGATATATTTTTATCCATGAGATCTAATTCCCATCTCTTTTTTGCTTGAGGAATTCTGGTTGCTAGGCCCTGATCCATAGTGCAGTTATCAATTGGTATTTGGTGAATTCTTCTAAGAGTATTCGCCAATAGTTTCATCATCTCTGCTTCGGAGATATTTAAAATAGAAAATTTCGAGGCATCTTGACCTTCCAAGGCGGTTGTTAATAAATAAGTAACATCAGGTTCTTTGATGAATTTCACAACGGAAGGAGCTAAGAATTTATTTTTAATCCAAGCTAGCGCCTGATTTTCAAAAATTAGATTAGACTGATTTGACCCAATTGCGATTTTTAAAAAATAAGATTTACCATCTTTACAATTAATTTGGTATATCTTATCACCTGATTCTCCTGTGGATGGCTCTTCCCACTGGTATTTTCCAAAAAAAATATTTAGTTCATTTGGTAATTTATGAATCATATATTTAGTATATTAGCATGAACAAAAAAAATGATCTACTACTGCAATGATCTCTGAATATAGGAAGACACATAAGGAAAGATACTTTGTACGAGGAAAATTGTGAGGGCCACTAAAGGTTTTTTTCGGCCTTTAGAACCTTTTCAAGAAGTTCTTTAAGTTCATCAACATTCATATCTTGAAGTGGGTTACTTTTTGCAAGCTCTTTTGGGGTTTGTGAACTATCAAATGAATTAATTCTGTTTTTAATGGTCATGCGAAGTTTGCGAAGTTCTTTCACGTTCCAAGTTTCAAGTTTTGAAATGTCTTTAATTTTTAAATCGGCCAAAATTTTATCCAGGGTAAAAAAAAACCAGAGTGGGTTAAACTCTGGTTTTAATATCTAAAGCTTCCGAAGAAGATAAAGAACAAGGTTAAAATGGCGGGAGCGAAGGGACTCGAACCCTCGGCCTTCTGCGTGACAGGCAGACGTTATAACCAACTTAACTACGCCCCCTTAAATGCCAAATTATTGAGTGAATATAGAAATGATGTGCATTTTCGTCAAGGAAAAATAAGTATTTTCACAGCAAGAATGATTAAAAGTGTGGTGAAGAGCCTTTTAGACCATTTAGGAGAGGCATTTCTACCTAGCATTATACCTATTTTAGAGGTCATCATCGATCCCAAAAAGATTGTTAGGACAATTGCCCAATTGATCTGCCCCATTTGATAAGGTTCCAGGGAGAGATAAGGAAATTGCTCAGGAGCAGGGAAGGTGATAAACCTGAGGGCCCCTATAAAGGCGCCACTCATCATTGCTAGATTAGAGTAGGCGGGAACCCAGTAGAAGGGGATTTTTAAAAAAAGTAGAAATAGGGGAACCATTACCGCTCCACCACCGAGTCCGGTAATTCCAGCAACGAGTCCCCCAAAAAGAGTAATCAGAGAAGATTTAAT
>Ga0164313_10001612_pt1 | contig 19991 bp, 15 predicted proteins | sample GuaBasSedimGuay4_FD_113735 | JGI IMG/M metagenome (GOLD analysis project Ga0164313, IMG submission 113735) | Subseafloor sediment microbial communities from Guaymas Basin, Gulf of California, Mexico - Guay4, Core 4569-4, 0-3 cm | ecosystem: Environmental > Aquatic > Marine > Hydrothermal vents... | reverse complement strand
GGCCTGCACGCCCCAGATCGCCGCGTTGCCCAGGAACGCCTGGCGCCTGCTGGGCTCCTGGAGATCCGCGGCGCTGGCCCCGCTGGCCATGGCGTTGATCAGGACCTCCAGCCGCGCCCGGTCTCCGGCGTGACGCTGCACCATCTGATCGAAGGCCGCCATGGCCTCCACGACCTGCTCGGAGAGGGCCTGGGGAGCGTGGTGCCGGCCGCAGATCTCCAGCAGGATCTTCAGGCCAGAGGGACCCGGAAGGTGTCCCACCACCGCGACCGGGTCCTTGGAATGCACGATGCGGCAGAGCTTCCAGGACATGTTCCGGTTGATGCCGAAGCGGCGGGCCATCTCTTGAGGCCGGGCGGAGTCGGCGCCGATGGAGTCCAGCAGCTCCGTCAGGGCGGCACGGACGAGGCGCATGGCGTCGCGCAGCTCGTGCTCGAAGCCATCCCGCCTGGCAGGTTGGCTCGTCTTGGGGGACGGGTCGGGAGACATGGCTGTGCCTGGGCGGCTGAGGTCTGGGAGCGGGTGCTCCGCTGTGCGGCCCCAGGATACTCCATGATCTCACTGGTGAAAGCGGCTGGGGGCAGCCGCGCGTCAGCCCCCGATCAACCGGGCCACGGCGGCCTCAACGTGGGCGTCGATGCCTGCGACCTGCTCGGCCCACTCGATCTTGCCCTGGGCGTCGATGATGTAGGTGATGCGAGACGGGAACAGCGACGCGCGGCCCTTGGCGGCGCCGTAGGCCATGGACATGGTCTTGTCGGTGTCGCACAGCAGCGGGAAACGGAAGCGCTGCTTGGCTGCGAACCTGGCGTTGGCTTCGGCGTTGTCGAAGGACACGCCCAGAATCCGCATGTCGTCGGAGAGTTGGGAGGTTCGATCACGGAACCCCTGGCCCTGCGACGTTCAGCCGGAGGTGTTGGCCTTGGGATAGAACCAGAGCAGCACGCGCTTGCCGGCCAGGTCGGCCAAGCACACCGTGTGGCCCTGATGGTCCTGCACGCAGAAGTCGGGTGCGTCCGTCCCTGGCTCGAGCAGGGTGGGCTTCTTGAACAAGATCATGGGGTCGTCGCTCCTGAGCGGCGGGCACAGATGGCTGCGGGCGCTCCGCCGAGGCCGTGCTCCAGGATGTGCCCGGCGCCCGCCGCGCGCAATGAACTCTCGCTGCCCGTGCCTCCCAGGACGCCCCAGCAGGGCAGGCCTGCGGCGGCGGCGGCCTGCACGTCGGCCTGGGTGTCGCCGATCATGAGCGCCTCGTCCGGAGTGGCGCCCAGGGCGGAGAGGGCGCTCAGCAGCACGTCAGGTGCGGGTTTGGGGGCCGCCACCTGGTCTCGCCCCACCACCACCTTGATGTGCTGGTGCAGGCCCTTGAGCTCCAGCGTGGCCACGGCGCTGTCGGTGGTGCGCGTGGTGGCCACGGCCAGCTCAAGGTCCAGGGCCACGAGCTGCCGCACGGCCAGCTCCACCCCGGGCAGCACGCGGCAGCGCGCGGGCAGCAGCGGGCCGATGCGCTGGGCGAAGCGCTCGGTCATGCCCTGCGGATCCTCGGCGCCCAGGGCGGCCCAGACCTCGTGGGGCGGGCGGCCGATGAAGCTCCTCAGCCAGGCCGGCTCGGCCACGGGCAGGCCCTGCTCGCGGCTGAGCAGGCGCACGCCCTCCACGATGGCCGCGTCGGCGTCCACCAGGGTTCCGTCGAGGTCCAGCAGCACCACGCGCAGGGCATCCATGGGCCCAGCGTAACGCGGGTGCGTGCTCAGCCCACCCCGGCGCCGCTGGTCACCGGGATCCGGCGCATCTTGGCGGTGAAGTGGCGCAGCACGTCCGGGGAGTTCACCAGGGCCACGCCGGCGATCTCGTTGCGGCGCTTCCAGACGTCCTCGGTCACGTCGACCACGTAGTCCATGTGGCTCTGGGTGTAGGTGCGGCGCGGGACGGCCAGGCGCACCAGTTCGGCGCGCGCGGGCAACTCCTCGCCCGTCTCGGGGTGCTTGCGGCCCAGCATCAGGCTGCCGATCTCGCAGGAGCGCACGCCGCCCTCCAGGTAGAGCTCGAGCGCCAGGGCCTGGCCGGGGAAGGCCTGCCAGGGCAGGTGCGGCAGGAAGCGGCTGGCGTCCAGGAAGATGGCGTGGCCGCCGGCCGGTCGCACCACGGGCACGCCGCGCTCGTGCATGTGCTCGCAGACGTACTTGATGGAGGCGTGGCGATACTCCTGGTAGTCCTCGTCCAGTACCTCGTGCAGGCCCTGGGCCACGGCGTCCAGGTCGCGCCCGGCCATGCCGCCGTAGGTGGGGAAGCCCTCGGTGACCACCAGGCGCTGCCGCAGCACGCGGGCCAGCTCGGCGTCGCGACAGGACAGGAAGCCGCCGATGTTGCCCAGCCCCTCCTTCTTGGCGCTCATGGTGCAGCCGTCCGCCAGGTCGAAGGTGTCGGCCACGATGTCGCGGACGGAGCGGCTGTCCTGACCCGGCTCGCGGCAGCGGATCAGCCAGGCGTTCTCGGCGAAGCGGCAGGCGTCGAGGAACAGGGGCACGCCGTGGGCGCGGCAGATGTCACGCACGCGCGTCAGGTTGCCGAGGCTCACGGGCTGGCCGCCGCCGGCGTTGTTGGTGATGGTCACCAGCACCAGCGGCACATGGCCCGGCTGGCCCGGACCCGGGGCGTCGTCCAGCACCTTGGTCAGGGCATCCAGGTCCATGTCGCCCTTGAACTTGTGCGACACGTGCAGCTCGCCGGCCTCGTCGCAGGGCAGATCGAGCGCCAGTCCGCCGGACGCCTCGATGTTGGCGCGGGTCGTGTCGAAGTGTGTGTTGTTGGGCACCACGTCACCCGGGCTCACGAGCGTCGAGAACAGGATGTGCTCCGCCGCCCGGCCCTGGTGCGTGGGGATCACGTGGGGCATGCCGGTGATGTCGCGCACGGCGTGCTCGAAGCGCGCGTAGCTGTCGCTGCCGGCGTAGCTCTCGTCGCCGCGCATGACGGCGGCCCACTGCTCGCAGCTCATGGCGCCGGTGCCGCTGTCGGTCAGCAGGTCGATCAGCACGTCCCGCGCGCGCAGCCCGAACAGGTTGTGATGCGCCGCGTCGATCAGGAGCTGCCGCTCGTCGCGCGTGGTCATGCGCAGCGGCTGCACACTGTGGATCCGGAACGGTTCGATGATGGTCGGCATGATGAGCCAGGGGGTGGCGGAGAGGGGGCGGCGGGGCGAGCACGCGGCCCGGAGAGGGTGGCGCCGACGGGTGCCGTCAGCGAGCCGTCAGATCAAAGTCGATGCAGATGCGCGGCGCGGGCTTGAAGCCCTCGCGCTGGAAGAAGGCCATGAGTCGCATGTCGTCCCAGCCTACCTGGGTCTGGAGGTGGTCGACACCCAGGCCGCGCAGGTTCATGGCCAGCTGATCCAGCAGGCAGCCGCCCACCTTCTTGCCGGAGAAGTCGGAGTGCACGTTGATGGTGTCGAGCACCGCAACCTGCTCGGCCTGCCCGAACTCTCCGTACATGACGCGCGCCAGCAGGAAGCCCACGAACATGCCGTCCAGCTCGGCGGCCAGGGAGACCTTGACGCCGGTCTCGGACAGGTTCTGCTGGAGCTTCACCTTGAAGTACTCCTTGCGGCGCTTGCCGGTGTTGCGCGCGTCGAGGGCCACCACGGCGTCCATGTCCTCGGGCCGCAGCCCGCGCACGACGACCTGGTCGTTCCTGCCCAGGGTGGTCTCCATGTCTGTCTCCGTCTGTGTTCGGTGAGTGTGGTGTCGGGTGGTCTAGGTTGCGTTGTGCGCCTGTCAGGCGATGAGCTGGCCGCCGTCCACGCGCAGCACCTGGCCGGTCACGTGGCGGCTGGCGTCGGTGACCAGGAACAGCACGGCCGAGGCCACGTCGCCCGGCTCGCCCAGGCGCCCCAGGGCGGCCTCCTGCTCGGCGGCAGCCACCGCCTCGGCGGGCAGCGTGGTCGTCATGGAGGTGCGGATCATGCCGGGGGCCACCATGTTGACGCGCACGCCGAAGCGCCCCAGCTCCCGCGCGGCGGTGCGGCCCAGACCCACCAGGCCGGCCTTGCTGGCGGCGTAGTTGGCCTGGCCGAACTTGCCGCGCTCGCCGTTGATCGAGGTCACCAGCACCACCGCGCCGGCCTGAGACTTGCGCAGCCACGGCACGGCGCCGCGCAGCAGGTGAAAGGCCGAGTCAAGGTTGGTGGACAGCACCTCGTCCCAGGCGCTGGTTTCCATCTTCCAGAGCACACGGTCGCGCGTGATGCCGGCGCAGTGCACCAGCACGTCCAGCTGCTCGCCGCGCTCGGCGAAGGTCTGCCACATGGCGGCCACGGCGTCGCCGTCGGAGAGGTCGCAGGGCATGGGCTGCGAGCCGTCGGGCACGGCCACGCCCTCGCGGTCCATGGCGATGACCTCGGCGCCGGCCTCCAGGCAGGCGGCCACCACGGCCGAGCCGATGCCGCCGCCTGCGCCCGTCACCAGCACCACGCGGCCCGTCAGCGGTCGTGCGGGGGAGTGGCTGTGGGCCTGGGCCTTCATGCCAGGCTGAGTCCCTTGGCCGCCAGCCGGCGCGCGCGGTAGCCGCCCCAGATGGCGGCGCCGATGGCGCCGGCCAGGACGGAGCGCTCCTGGCAACGGATCTCGATGCCGGCGTCGGCCTCCTCGGCGCCCTCGCGCAGGGCGGCCATCAGGCCTTGGTCGCCCGCGAGCCCGCCGGTCACGAGCACCGCGCCGCTCGCGCCCAGCGACGTGAGCAGCTTGAGGTAGCGCCCGGCCATGGACTGGTGGATGCCCTTGACGATGTTGGCCGCCGAGATGCCGCGCGAGATCATGTTGATCACGTCGGTCTCCGCCAGCACGGCGCAGATGGAGGAGCACTGCTCGGGCGCGTCGGCCTCGCAGGAGAGCGGGCCGATGTCCTCGACGGTGATGCCCAGGTAGCGGCAGATGTTCTCCAGGAACTGACCCGAGCCCGAGGCGCACTGGCTGGTCATGCGGTAGCCCAGCACCTTGGCGCGCTCGTCCATCAGGATGGCGCGGGTGTGCAGCGCGCCGATGTCCAGCACGCAGCGCGCGTCGGGGTCGAGGTACACGCCGCCGCGGGCGTGGGTGGTCATGCCGTAGAAGTGGCCGGTGCGGAAGGGCACGTTCTCGCCCTCGCCGGTGGTGGCCACGTAGGCCAGCTCGTCGCGGCGCAGGCCGGCCTCGTCGAGGCAGGCGTCGAACAGCCCCTCGGTCACGGCCATGGGGTCGCGCCGGCGGATGCGCTCGGCGCCGCTGGCCAGGATGGCGCCGGGGCCATCGGGCAGGTCTTCGACCAGCGCGACCTTGACCGCAGAGGTGCCGACGTCGATGCCGGCGACGGGGCGGACATCGGTGCTCATGGCGTGCCTCCAGTGGTCAGTGGTGTGGACGCTGCGACTGAGTCGTCCGCTGCGGCGTCGGCCTCGACGTCGTCGGCTAGCGAGCGGAACGCGAACAGCGCCGCGCCCAGGGCCCCCGTGTAGATGGAGTCGGGGGAGATGTTGAGGGTCAGCTCGCCGTAGTTCTCGTGCACCAGCTTTGCGAGCGCGTTCACCGCCGCGGGGTTCTTGGCCACGCCGCCTGTGAACGTGAACTCGTCGTCCACGCCGCCCGAGCGCGCCAGCAGCGACATGGCGCGCAGCACGATCGAGCGGTGCAGCCCCGCCAGGATGTCAGCGCGTTCCTCGCCCAGCGAGAGCCGCTCGCGCAGCTCGGCGCCGGCGAACACGGTGCAGGTCGAGTTGATCTTGACCGGACGCTTGGACTCGCAGGCCAGCGGCCCAAGCTCGTGCAGCCCGAGGTTCATCTCGTCCGCGATGTAGCCGAGGTAGCGGCCGCAGCCCGCGGCGCAGCGATCGTTCATCTGGAACGACGTCACGATGCCGCGGTCGTCCACCTGGATGGCCTTGGTGTCCTGGCCGCCGATGTCGAGCACGGTGCGCGTGCCCGGGAACATGGCGTGGGCGCCCAGGCCGTGACACAGGATCTCGCTGCGGATGTGCTCCTTCTCGAACGGCAGCGTGGCGCGGCCGTAGCCGGTGCCGACGCACACGGCCTGTTCGAGCGGCGTGTCGGCCGCGCGGGCCACGGCGCGTTCCAGCGGCCCGGTGGCGCCGGCCATGTTGGACAGGGCGGCGGCCATGTGCTGACCGAAGTCCTCGTCCGTGGGCGGCTCGTTCTCGACCTCCAGGATGGCCTTGTCATACAGGCCCACCAGCTGGTCGTAGGGCACGCCGCTGCGCCGCGCCTCGCCCTCGGCCAGCCCGAGGTAGAGCCCGCCGGCCAGGTCGCGGAAGAAGTCGCTCTTGCGGCTGGAGCCTTCGGTGAAGAGCTCGCCGGCCTCGGCCTGCATCTGCGTCAGGATGGTCTCCGCCGCCTCCCAAGGCGTGGAGGGCGCGGCCACGTCGCCGCCGCTGCCGCAGGTGGGCGCGTCGGCGATGCCGTGGCAGCCGCCGCCGCTCGCGACCACGATCGGCGCGGGCAGGTCCGACGCGAGCCGCTTGAGCACCTTGCATAGCAGACCCAGCTGGCGGCGGTACTGCGACTCGCGGAAGCCCTGCTCGAGCTGGTTCAGCAGGCCGTCGGCGTCGTCGCCGGCGTCGCCTTGCGTGGCGAGCGCCTGGCGCACCAGGCCGAAGCGCGCGTCGATCAGCGCCTCGCTCACGGACACGTCGCGGGCCACCTCGTAGTTGCTGCGGCTGTTGGTGATGCCGCGTCCCAGGATCTCACCGTCGTCATCGAGGATGACGGCCTTGGTGGTGGTGGATCCCAGGTCGATGCCGACGCAGTACCTCATGCTGCACCTCCCGAGCGCTTCTGCTCGATCATCTGGAAGTACGACTCCAGGCGGTTCTTGATGTTGGCCTCGGAGAAGTAGCGCGGGTCGACCAGGTCACTCTCGATGAAGCCGCCGGGACGACCGGTGCGGGCCTCGACCTCGCGCAGGATCATGAGCTGACCCGCGCTGAACGAGTTGCAGCTCTTGACCGAGTTGATCAGCAGGCCGTCCGCCGAGTAGTCCTCGATGTACTTCGAGATCATGTCGACGCGCGTGGGCAGGTTCAGGTTCGTGTAGCAGCCCATGCAGTAGTCGGCCAGGGTCTCCAGCGGGTGGTCCGGGTCGTGCCGGAAGCCGAAGTCGTAGACGCCGCCCACCTTGGTGTAGGTGGAGGCCACGACCACCGCGCCCTCCTCGGAGAACATGCGCCAGAACTGACGGAAGTGGGTCCAGTTGGGCGGGCCCTCGACCACGATGCGGAACTTCTCCTCGCCCATGGGGCCCTCGGGCGTGATGGGTCCCTGGCCGGCGGCGGCGCGGGCCTCGACCTCGGCGCGCAGGGCCTGGTAGTAGCCCACGGCCGCTTCGGTCCCGCGGAAGGCGGTGAACATGGGGCCGATGTAGTAGACGCCCCCGAAGTAGCTGTCGATCGGGGAGGGCGTCTGCTTGGCCGACTCGAGCACGGCCACCAGGTCGTCCTCGGCCTTTGCCGAGCGCGCCAGCATCTCGCGCAGGCGCTCCTCGTCGTAGGCCTTGCCCGAGACCTTCTCGAGGGCCGGGATGACCTTCTGCTTGATCTGGTCGACGACGTACTTACGCATGGAGTCGGTGATCACGCCGTCGCCCTGGTAGGGCGTGTGCAGCATCACCACCGGGCAGTCGTACTCCTCCTTGAGGATCTCGAACCACTTCAGGAACGTGAAGCAGCCGGTGTACGACAGCAGCAGCAGGTCGGGGTCGGGCAGGCGCTCGCCGGTGGGGCCCACGTTGCCCTTGCGCAGCATGCCCACGTCGGCCTTGACGTAGGTGCACACGTCCTCGCTGTGCCCCAGCTTCTCGGCCAGGCTGATGTAGTCCTTGGAGCTGCCGCGCATGGCGCTCTGCAGCGCGTTGATCTCCGGCAGCACGGGCAGCAGATCGAAGCTGCGCACGAGCTCGGTCAGGTTGCCGGGCACGAAGGTGTAGACGCACTTCTCGCCCGTGCTCTCCGCCTGGGAGAGGCGGTGGTAGTGCTCGGCCAGCATGGTCTTCTGCTGTCGCTGGCTGTCGTCCTTCTGAGCCGGCGCTGCGGTCACGGAGGTGCCGCCGTGGGCGCTGGGATCGCTGGGTGTCATGGCGTCGTGCCTCGCGCGGAGGTGAAGGGGGTCGTGGGAGCGGCGGGAGCGGTCATGCGTCGCTCCAGAGCTTGATGGAGTCGGCGAAGGTGCCGGCCTGCTCCCGGATGACCTGGAACTGACCGGTGTTCTCGGAGTACTTGAAGGCGGTCCACGGGATGCCGGCCTTCTCGATCGCCGTCACCGCCATGGGCTGGTCGAGCAGCGCCGGATCGCAGAAGCTGGGCGCGCAGAAGAGCACGCCCTCGGCGCCGGATTCCTCGACGCGCTGAACCATCTCGGCGCCCTTGATGCCGCGGTCGATCCAGCGCACGGGGCTCTCGATCGCGTCATTCAGGAAGGCGCTCACCAGGCCGCCGAGCGGGTCGTCGCCCGGCTCGATGTCGCCGCGGATCCAGCGGAAGATGTTGAGCAGGTCGTCGTCGACGATGTAGCAGCCCGAGCGCTCGAGCGTCTTGAGCATGCCCAGCGGGGGCTGCTCGCAGAAGCTGCCCGCCAGCACCACGCGCGCCTGGTCCATGGGCCGGCGCGTGTCGTCGGCCTCGATCAGGCGGCGGTAGGCCACCAGCAGCTCGGTGGACTGCTCCACCGGCAGCACCAGGCAGGCGCGCAGCACGACGTACATCTCGGCCGTGGGAACGGTCCAGGGCTGGGAGCGGCGCAGGGCGTACAGCTCGCGCACCAGGCGGCGTTCGTTGTTGTAGAGCTTGATCGACTCGGCCAGCGCCGCGGGCTCCAGCGGCTTGGCACCGCGCGCCACCAGCTCGTCGGCCAGCTGCTCCAGCTCGCCGCGCCAGAAGGTGCCGCCCAGGTCCTCTTCAAAGGTCTGCGGCACGTCGAGGTAGCGCGAGAGCTTGTCCTTGAACTTCAGCTTCCACATGCCGGACAGGTTGCGGATGACGTCGCAGGTGGCGGGGAAGAGCATGCCGTCCAGCGCGTCCAGGCTGCCGTCCAGACCCAGCTCGATGACGCTGCGCGGGAAGTGGCAGATGTACGACTGGTAGTACGCGTCGCCGCGGATGATCTCGAGGTCGTCGCCGCCGCCCAGGATGGCCACGGGCAGCACGCCCATGGCGTGCAGCAGCTCGCGCGGCACGTAGACCGGCAGGTAGCCCATGGCGAGGCCGCCGGTGCGCTGCTTCCACTCCGTCACCGTGCCGAGCTTGTAGTCACGGGACACGCCGCTGGTCCACTGCATCAGCTCGGGCAGGGTGGCGCTGGTCGCATCGAAGGTCGCGGTCGAGGTGGTCACGAATCGCTCCACTGGGCAGGGCGCTTGTCGAGGAACGCCGTCAGGCCCTCGCGGGCGTCGGCGCTGCTCATGAGTTCGTCGAGGTAGAGGCGCTCGAGCGTGTCGAGCTCGTCGCGGAAGCGCCGGGCGTATGCGGCGCGCACCGCGCGCACGGCGAAGCGCAGGCTGGAGGCGGAGCGCGGCAACAGATGCTCGCGCGCCCACTCCAACGCGGCCGGCCCGGGGTCGTTGGCCAGCTCGTCCACCAGGCCCATGGCCAGGGCCTCGTCCGCGCCCACGCTGCGGCCGCTGAGGCACAGGTCTTCGGCGGCGCCGCGGCCGATGCGCTCGGGCAGCACCACCGAGGCCACCGGCGCGATGACGCCCAGCACGATCTCGGGCTGCCCGAGGTGTGCGTTCGGCGCGGCCACCACGCGGTGGCAGAAGGCCGCCAGCTCCAGGCCGCCGCCCAGGCACTGGCCCTGTACCGCGGCCAGGACTGTGACGTGCGCGTCGAGCATGCGCCCGAACAGGCCGTGGAAACGCGCCAGCATGTCGGCGCAGGCCTCGGGCCGGTGCTCCTCGACGCTGGCGCCGAAGGAGAAGTGCGGGCCGTCGGCCGCCAGGATCACGGCCTTCAGGTGGCGCTCGCCGGCGGCGCGTTCGAACAGGCGGCTGAGCGCCTCGACCTTGGGCTGGTCGATGATGTTGGCCTTGGGCGTGGCCAGGCTGGCGCGCCAGATCTGGCCGCCGTCGAGCACCTCGACCCGCAGCGCGTCGACGCTCAGTTCTGCGGCGAGCGTGGCGCAGGCCGCGTCGGTCTGTTCGTCGCAGGTGCTCACGTCAGCTGCGCCTCTTTGCCGTGCGCCCGCGCGAGCACTTCCTCCAGCAGCTCCTCGTCCCACTTGCGACCCTCGGCGAGGCGCCGGCGCAGCAGCAGGAAGTCGGCCTCGCGGCAGGCGCGCGTGCCCTCGTTGAAGGCGCGGAAGCCCGCGCGGCCCTCGGTCATCATGTTCAGACCGAGCCAGGCGCGGTTGGTCTCGCGGTTGCGGTCCCACCAGGTGAGCTTGTGCTTGCGCACGCTCTCGACGGTCTTGGACAGGCAGCCCGGCATGGTGTTGGCCAGCTTCCAGATGAGCGTGTCGATCAGCGCGTCCAGGCGCGAGAGATCGACCTCACCCGACTTGAGCAGGGCCTTGCCCGCCGCCAGGGCCTCACCGGTCTTGGCGTCGCCGTGGATCACGCGGCCGAACTCGTCGGTCCAGCGCTCCAGCTCGATCAGCGGGTTGGGCACGAACTCTCCGTCGACCTTGAGCGCCGGCGCGATGTCGGTGATCAGGCCCAGGCGCAGGGCCTTGTGCGCGGACCAGGGCTCGCACAGCGTGCAGCTCTGCATGGCCTGCTCGATGCCCACGAACAGCGGCAAGAAGTCGGTGCTGCCGCCGTCGGGCGCGCTGCCGTGGCGCGGTCCGGCCTGACCGAACTGCGAGAGGTCCGTCGAGACCGTGAAGTCGCAGGCCATGCCGATCTCCTGCCCGCCGGCGATGCGCATGCCGTTGACGCGGTTCAGCACGGGCTTGTCGCAGTGCAGGATGGCCGTGACCATGTCGTTGAACAGGCGCATGTACTGCCGGTACTCCTCCGGGGAGCCGGCGTAGTACGTGGCGTACTCCTCGGTGTTTCCACCGGTGCAGAAGGCCTTGTCGCCCGTGCCCGTGAAGATCACCGCCACGCAGCCGCGGTCATTGCTCGCGCGGCGCATGCCGAGGATCACGCCCTTCACCATCTGGGTCGTGTACGAGTTGTACTGAGCCGGGTTGTCCAGGGTGATGCGCACCGTGTGCAGCCCATCCACCGCTGCGCCGCTCTCGGGGTTGATCAGCGGCAGCTCTTCGTAGCCGATGCCCTCGATGGGCGTGGGCGCGACGAGGTCGTGGTTCTTGAACTCCATGACGATCAGGACTCCGGGACGAGGATGACGCGGCGGGAGGGAGAGGCGCTGTGCAGCTCTTGGAAGGTCTCGTTGATGGTCGAGAGCGGGCGCTGCTCCACGAAGGGCAGCAGCGCGACCTTGCCCTGCAGGCACAGCTCGACGATGGCGGGGTAGTGCTCGGGCAGGCAGCCCCAGTTGCCCTGCGCCGTGGCGTCGAGGGCCATCAGGTTGCTCAGGCGCAGCTCGAGCTTGGCGGGCGTGTAGCCCACCACCGACAGGTAGCCGCCGTGGCCCAGCAGCCCGAAGGCGGTGGCCTGCCCGGCGGGGGAGCCGGAGGTCTCGAACACGAAGGTGCGCCAGCTCGGCACGCCGTGCTCCTTTGCGAAGCCGCGCAGCGTGCGCTTGAGGCTCTTGAAGTCGACGGCGGACGTGTCGATCGTGAGACCGGCGCCGTGCTCCTGCATGGCGGCGAGACGACTGGCGTCGACATCCAGCGCCGCCACGTGGGCTCCGAAGGCGGCCGCCAGCTGCACGCCGAAGCCGCCCACGCCACCGGCGCCGACGAAGATGGCCAGGTCGCCCCGCTTGAGCCCGCTGCGCAGGATGGCCTGATAGGGAGTGGAGACGGCGTCAGCGATGACCGAGAGCGAGGCCAGGTCGAGCCCGGCGGGGTTGAGCACCGGGTCGCTCAGATCGGGCACGGGGCACAGCCCCACGGCCGGCACGGTCAGGTGCGTGGCGAAGCCGCCATGCACGTCATTGCCGGGGAAGACCTGTTTCGGGCAGATGGAGCCCTGGCCGGCGCGGCAGGCCTCGCAGTCGCCGCAGGGGATCACGGCGGGCACGACCACCGCGCGCTCGAGCCACTGCTCGGCGCCCTCGCCCGCGGCCACCACCACGCCGCTGACCTCGTGGCCCAGGGCCAGGGGCAAAGGGTGCCGGGTGGGCACGCCCTCGTAGTAGAAGCCCAGGTCGGTGTGGCAGACGCCACAGCCCGCCACCTGGATCAGGACCTGTCCGGGCCCGGGGTGCTCCTCGCGGGTCTCCAGGGCCATGGGGGCGCCGGGTTCGCGAACGACCCATGCATCGAGCTTCATGCCAGTCTCCGGGATGGAGGCACTATATTTCCTAGCCAGTGCATCATATTTACATTTGGCACTCAGTCGAGTGGATAGTCAAGACATTCCTGGCGGCGGCGTCTGGTCCCTTCGGGAGGGTCGGCTGTGCTTGCCTCCCGTCGCCCCGTCCGACCCGCGGGCGTCTCCGAGCTAACATGCCCCCGTGGAACGCACGTTCGTCACCCAGCTCCTCGCCAGCTTCCGGCGCATCTTCGCGGGGCCCGAGACCCTGCTGTTGGGGGTCCTGGTGGTCCTGGTCGAGCTGACGGGGCCCACCTCCAGGGACGACGTGGACGACGTGCTCTGGGTGGTGCTGCTGCCCATGCTGCTCATGCTGGGCTGCAGCCTGGCGCGCTACCGCAGCCTGCCCCTGACCGTGGCCTTGATCGAGGTCGCCATCACGACCTTCCATCGCCTGCGCGGCCGCTTGGCGGTGAGCCTGGGCCTCGACTTCCACCCGGAGGCCAGCCCGCGCCTGCCCGTCTTCACCTCCTTGCGGCGGCTGGCCTCGGCCCTGCTGCTGGCCTCGCTGGTGTTGCTGCCGGCCATGGGTGTGGGTCGCGAGCTGCTGGCCCTGCTGCGCGTGCGTGGATTCTACAGCGTCTACGTGGTGCTGTTGTCCCTGACCTGGGCCTGGCTGCTGGTGGGCATTGTGGTGCAGGTGCCGGCGGTGGTGCTGACCGTGCTGGAGCTGGCCAAGCGCCGGGTGCAGCTGGCCGGCGCCGCGCGCGTGCTGGTGGCGGCGGGGGGGCTGCTGGCCGTGGGCGTCCTGCTCGTGTCGCTGGATCAGGCGCTGGGGCTCAGCGGCGCCCTGGCCCTGCTCGGCCTGGGCGTGCTGCTGCCCTCGTGGATGCCGCCGGCCGAGCCCCTGCGCGGCCCCTGGCTGATCCTGTCGGTGGGCCGCGGCGGCGAGCCCCAGACCGCCACCATCGCCCAGATGATCCGGGACAGCTGGCGCGTGCTGGCCCTGCACGCCTTCCTGCTGACGCTGTTGCTGGCGCCCGGCCCGGCCACCGCGGGGCTCTTCCCGGTGACCGATCTGCTGCTGCGCGTGTTCGCCTGGCTGGCGGCCTGGGTCTTCACCGGCGGCGCCCTGCTGGCCGTAGGCGAGTTCAACCGTCGCCGGCGGCTGCACGATCCGGCCTTCCCGCGCAGCCGCGTGCTCTGGGCTGTGCCCGGTCCCGAGGCCACGGCGCTGCAGCGCGAGGCCGCCTTCATCAAGGCCTCCGGCTGGCGCGTGGTGCTGAGCGAGGCCCTGCCCGGGCCCGACGACGCCGACCTGCTGGTGGGTCTGCCGGCCGGCTCGGCGCCGAGCCACCCCGTCCCTCTCAGCAAGGTGCCGCCCGCCCTGTTCCTGCTGGCGGATCGCCCGGGCTCCGTGCTGACCGAGGCCGAGGAGCGCGACAAGTCGGCCAGGGCCCTGGTCGCCATCGAGCGCATGCTGGCCAGCGCCCGTCCGCGCGGCGGCGACCGTGGCGAGGGCACGTTCCTGGTGCCGCACTGCTGGTTGGTGCTGGGTCTGACCCGCGACGACGAGCGCGGCGGCATCGAGCGTCCTCCCGGCCACGCCCTGGGTCAGGGCTACCGCGCGGCCCTGGGCACGCGCCTGCGCCGCTTTCTGTTCGAGGTCATGCAGCGCGCCGGCATCGATGTCTTCTTCGTGGAGGACGCGGTCACGCCCCAGCACGTGCGTCGCGTGCTCGAGCTGCTGCTGGAGCGCCATGTGCGCCGGGAGCTGCCGCCCACCGTGGCCGAGCACGACTTCACCGGTATCGAGGGCGTGCGCGTCGTGCTACAGGACGTGCAGCCGGAGGCCGAGGGCCTGCCGGGCGTGGACGCGCACGTCACCCGCAGCGCCATCAGCCGCGCGCGCATCCTGATCATCGGCCGCGACCGCACCGACGATGACGACGACGACGGCCCGCCCAGCGAAGGCGAGGCGACGGACCTGTGGTTGAAGCACGCCCTGAGCAACCTGCTGCCGCGGGTGCAGACGGCGTAGCGCCGCGCGCGTCAGCCGCCGCCGCCCAGCGCCTTGGGCTCCTCGGCAATGGGGGACTCAATCTCCGGCTCGACCTCTTCGATCGGGCGGAAGATCAGCAGCTCGTCATGGCGGTCGCCACGCAGGTAGACCTCGATGGGCTGCAGCTCCGCGCCGGTGTTGGTGTAGCACTCCAGGGTCCAGTTGCGGTCCGCGGGCAGGTCGTCGAACGTGAAGCTGCCCGTCTCGACATCGGCCCGCGTGCCGCTGCTCTCGCCGCGTGCGTTGCTGGCGTTGAGGAAGAGCCACGATGGCGTCTCGTCCAGGCCCTCCAGCACGACCTTGCCGCTGAAGACGATGGGCTCGCTCAGCTCGATCAGCACGCCGGACAGCTCGCGCAGCCCTGTCACCGCGAAGGCCTCGGTGAACGTGGAGGCGTATCCCTCGGCCTTGGCGTGCAGGGCGTAGCTGCCCTCGGACACGATCGCGAAGTGGAAGCTGCCGTCGGCGTCGCTGACGGCCGTGCCGCCGCGCTGGCTGCGCCAGCGGCGCGCGTTCTCTTGGTCCGTGTTCTGCAGCGAGACCGCCACGCCCTCGATGGGCCGGCCGTTGAGCTGCGACCGCACCTGACCTGAGACCGAGCCCGTGGACAGGTCGGCGTTCACGAACTCCCGCGCGCCTTCGATCAGCGTGAAGGTGCGGGTGTCCACCACGCCATCCGTCATGGAGCCGCCCGGCGCGCTGAACAGCAACGACACGTCGTCCTCGGCGGCGAGCTGCCCCATGCTGAAGTGGCCGTCGGGGCCGGTGGTCACGGCGCGGCGGATCTTGCCCCAGGTGTGCACCTTCCAGCCCGCTGCGGGGAAGCCGTTGAGCGTCAGCCGGCCCTCGACGAAGCCGGTGGGGATGTCGGACCAGGTGCTTCCCACCATCAGCGTGACCTCGACCTCCTGGTCGGATTCGATGAACAGCTCCTGGCGCGCGTGGGGCGTCATGGCGAAGGGCTCCCAAAAACTGGTCAGGCTGGCCAGCTCGACCCGCGGGCGGGCCTCGATTCGCACCTCGCCCGGGTCGACGTCGTGGAACGAGAAGCTGCCGTCCTGCGCCATGAGCGTCATGCGCGGGATGGCCGCTGCGGACTCCAGGCCGTCGCGGCGGAAGAGGGTCAGCATGAGCTGCTCGGCGGGGGCCGCGCCGTTGTCGATCACGCTGCCGACGATGGTGCCGCCCGTGCTCAGCTCGATCAGCAACGCGCCGTCATCGGGCGAGCCAGGCTGGGGTTCCGGCAGGGGCAGCTCGAGCTCCATGCTGTGCACGGCGTAGCGCGGGTGGGCGACCTGCAGGCTGTAGCTGCTGGCGGCAAGGTCTGCGAGCAGCAGGCGCCCCTCGGCGTCCGTGCGCCCGGCCGTCACCGGCTGGGGCATGCCGCGGCGACCGTCCTTCACGTCGCGGGCAGAGACGTACGCGTGCTCCACGGGCGAGCCGTCGGCGGAGCTGACCACGCGCAGGGCCAGGCCCCGGGCCAGCAGGAGCACCTGCGTGTGCTGCACGTCGCCCAGGGTCAGGTCGTGCTTCTGGCGCACGGGCCCGTAGCCCTCGGCGGCGATGAGTATGTCCCACAGGCCCGGGGCGAGATCGCCCATCAGCAGGTGGCCCTGCTCGTCCTGGGTCAGGCCCTGCTCGGCGCCTCGGCCCGTGGGCGGCAGCAGGAAGTCGGGCAGCGACTCGGCGTACTCGATGGGCAGCAGCCGGGCAAACACGCGCGCGTTCAGCACCGGCTCGCCCGCCTCGTCCAGCAGTTCCAGCGTCAGCGTGCGCAGCGACGGCAGCACGACCGTGATCTGGCCTCCGGCGTAGGCGCCGCCCGGATCCGCCACGTAGACGTGGTGCGCCGCGCTCCGCGCCACCGCTCGCGCCGGGCCCTCGCGCAGTCCGACGGCCAGGAAGCGCCCCTCGGCATCGGCCACGATGGGCCCGTGCAGGATGGCCCCCGGCGCGATGCTGAGTTGATTGCCCACGCGCACCTGGGCGCCGGGCACGGGCTCGCCGTCCTCGGTCAGCACGCGCCCGCCCAGGGTCAGCCCGTCCGCCAGGCTCAGGTCGCCGAGGTCGCGCACGCTGCCCGCCTCGCCCGTGCCCATGGGGCCCTCCACGCGCGTCTGGTGCGTGGCGTCGTCCAACACCAGCGAGATGAAGCCCGGGCGCACGCCGTCCAGCGTGAAGCGACCCTCGTCATCGCTGTGCGTGGTGGGGAACGGCAGCAGGCGCTCGAGGCGCGCCAGCGACGGCGGCGGCTCCAGCACCATCTGGAGCTGATGGTTGCCCTGATCGTCGTCGATCAGCAGGGCCGAGTCGGCGCGCCAGTCGGCGACGCCCGATCCCAGGACGATGGCCGGCAGGTCGGTGGCGCGCACGCGCACGCCCGGCAGCGGCCGGCGCTCGGCGTCGATCACGCGGCCGCTGAGGGTGACCGTGGCGGGCAGCACGATGTCACCCAGGTCGCGGGTTGCGCCGCTCACCGGCGACTCGTCCAGCATGTGCAGCATGGCGCGCGGGCCGCCGGGGTCGAGCACTAGCAGGCCCAGCATGCGAGGCTCCAGGCCCTCGAAGCGGAAGCGCCCCTCGCTGTCTGTCAGGGTGCTGCCGAGCTCGACGGCCAGCTCGGGGCTCTCACCCCGGACGATGGCGTCCAGCGGCGGCAGGACGCTCTCGAGCCCGCCGCCCAGCAGCTCCAGCGGCAGGTCCGGAACGGCGCCGCCGTGCGCCTCGACCACGCGGCCGATGATGCCGCCCAGGGCCGCGCGGTAGCTGGCGGGGGTGGGGTCCTGCTCCAGGCTGCTGGCCTTGGGCAGCGTCACGGGCGCGGGCAGGCTCTCGAGCGCGTGGCGCTCATCGGTGGCCAGTTCGGTGCGCAGCGGCGCCCGGGCGCCGAGCTCGCTGTGCGGGGCGTCGGGGCGGTCCACCACATCGGGCTTCCCGCTTGGCTCCTCCATCAGCATGAGCAGGGCGGCCACGACGGCAGCGGCGACGGCGGCCAGCGCCAGGGGCAAGGGCTTCATGGCGGACTCCGGGGAGCGTCCGGGGCGGAGGGCTGGGCGTCAGTCGCGAGCGCGGTTCGGGCGCCACGGCCCAGCGAGGCCCCACGATACATGCTCTGTGGCGGCGAAGTGGCCCGGGCTCGTATTACGCACCTGCAGGGTGGCTGATCGAGCTCCCTGCCCTGCGCCCGTGGATTGTGACAGGTTGCGGAATCCGAGGTACTCTGGCCGGAACTGCCTGAACCGACACAAACATGGAGACTGGGTTTGACGAGCGAGAGTTGCAGGGAACCATCATCAGCGACCGCGTGGCGGCGTCTCCCCAGCGTCGCTGCCGCCGCGCTCACCGGCATCGGGTGGGTCACCGGAGCCGCGCTGACGGGCGCTTGGCTCGCGACCCCGTGCGTCGCCCAGATCGGCTTCGTCGAGTCCGCCGTGGCGGTGGGTCTGGACCACACGGTCACCTACGGCGAGACCTTTCAGCCGTACTGGCCCCCGTTCTACCCACAGGGCCTGGTCTACATGCAGCGCAACATGGGCAACGGCGCGGCCGTCGGAGACTACGACGCGGATGGTGACCTCGATGTCTACCTCGCGTCGCAGCTCGACATCCCGAACGCGTTGTTCCAGAACCAGCTCGTCGAGGGAGGCTCGCTGCAGTTTGCCGACGTGGCGGACGCCGCCGGCGTCGCCAACCTCGGGCACACGCACATCCCCGCCTTTGTCGATCTCGACAACGACGGCCGGCTCGATCTGATCCTCGCCAACGACACGGTCACCGGCGGCGACCACCCGCCCTCAGCCATCTACGACAACCAGGGCGACGGGACCTTCTCGGACGTCACTGCCGGCAGCAGCTTCACGCCCGTCGGTCACATCAAGGGGGGCCTGGCCGTCACGGACTACGACCGGGACGGGCTGCTCGACATCTACGTCACCACCTGGAAGGGCGGCCCATCGGGCACTCTGCTCGAGGGGCGCAACTACCTGTATCGGAATCTGGGTGGCTTCGTGTTCGAGGACACGTCGGTGGTGTCCGGGATCGGCAACCAGCAGGGCAACGCATACACGCCCATCTTCGCTGACTTCGACAACGATGGCGACTCCGACCTGTACCAGCCCATCGACGGTCTGGCCGACTACTACTTCCGGAACACCGGCGGCCAGTTCGTGGATGCCACCGTGGAGGCCAACGCCATCCATGGCGGAACGGACATGGGCGTCGCGGTGCTCGACTACGACCACGACGGCGACCTCGACCTGTACGTCACCAACGTCACCGACCCCTATGAGAACTGGGGCGGCAACGCGCTGCAGGTGAACAGCTTCTCGTCCAACGGCACGACCTACTTCGACGAGGGCGCCTGGGATGTGGGGCTGGCCAATACGGGCTGGGGTTGGGGCACGGAGTGGATCGACTGCGACAACGACGGCACCCACGAGCTGTTCGTCGTGAACGGCTTCGATGAGTGGCTCTCAACCGGCCAGGCCATCGACGAGCCTGCGTACCCCTTGACCGCGTCGCTGCTGATGGACCTGCGCACCTTTTTGTTCGGACAGATCGGTGGGGGGCAGTACGGCGAGCTGACCGGGGCCAACGCCGCGGTCGTCAGCGACGGCCGCTGCGCCATCGCGTTTGACGCCGATCGCGACGGAGACGCCGATCTGCTCATGACCAGCATCAACCAGCCGGTGCGGCTGCTGCTCAACGAGACCCCAACGGGCAACCACTGGCTGGACCTCAAGCTCGAGGGCACCAGCAGCAATCGCAACGGGGTGGGAGCCCGGGTGCGTGTGTCGGCGGGCGGTGAGGTCTTCTTTCAGGACGTGATCGGCGGGGCGAGCTACATGGCGGGTCGTCCCTTTGAGCTGCACTTCGGCCTGGGTGCCGAGACCCAAGCGGACGAGGTGCGCGTCTTCTGGCCGGACGGGCAGCAGACGCTGGTCACTGACGTGGCGGCCGACCAGTTGTTCACGCTGCAGCAGGAGGCCGACGTGGCCAAGAGCGCGATCCACGCGACCCTGGGCCGCCCGGGCAGTGCGGGTTTCAGCGGCGTCGCGTTGACGCAGCTGGCCTCGGGATCATGGCGGGCTGCCATGCTTGAGCTGAGCCCTCCGCAGGACGCCATGCTGACCGAGCTCGACCTGCTGGTCGGCACCCACCCGGCCGTCTCCAAGGCGGATATCACCGGCCTGCAGCTCGACATCTTCAGTAGCTTCGAGGCCGCCTCCGACCTCGCCGACATGGGGCAGCCGCTGGTGGGCGACCTGCTTCACCTTGAGCTGCCGGTCACCCCCGCGGATCTGGCGGACTGGACCCTGGGGCATGAGGTCCACGACACGCTGCCCCAGTACTTCTACCGGGCCTCGGGGCTCGATCTGGAGTTGACGGGTGCGCAGGCCGTTTGGGTCGCGGTGCAGTGGACGGGGAGTTGCGCTTTGCCCTCGGGCTGCGTCGGGGTCCCGGTGAGCACGCTTGAGGGACCGCCCTGGCGGCTGCTCTCACCCGATCTGCCCGGCGACCACTGGGAGCCCATGCCGTCATTGGCCCTGACCGCGTGGACCCAGCCGAT
>Ga0164313_10001611_pt1 | contig 19995 bp, 19 predicted proteins | sample GuaBasSedimGuay4_FD_113735 | JGI IMG/M metagenome (GOLD analysis project Ga0164313, IMG submission 113735) | Subseafloor sediment microbial communities from Guaymas Basin, Gulf of California, Mexico - Guay4, Core 4569-4, 0-3 cm | ecosystem: Environmental > Aquatic > Marine > Hydrothermal vents... | reverse complement strand
GGAACACGCCATTCTGCATCTCCTTTATTCCAGATTTTACACCCGGGTTCTCCATGATATGGGCCTGGTCAAATATAAGGAGCCGTTCACTTGCCTGCTGACGCAGGGCATGGTTTGCAAGGAGACCACCGCCTGTCCCGAGCACGGATTTCTGCTACCGGGCGACGTTGCGGCCGGGGAGGGAACACCGCGTTGTGCCATCTGCGGTGAGGCTGTCACCATTGGCCGTGTGGAAAAAATGTCCAAATCCAAAAAGAATGTCATCGATCCCAATATTCTGCTGGAACGATATGGTGCGGATACCACACGCCTTTTCTGTCTGTTTGCCGCACCGCCCGAGAGGGACCTGGAATGGAGTGAGCAGGGGGTTGACGGCGGGTACCGTTTTTTGAACAGGGTCTGGCGTTATGCGGCGGCCTGCATGGATGACTTGAAGACCGTCAGCCCGTATACGGGCGCACCGGATACGTTGGAAGCGGGGTTGAAAAAGCTCTGTAAAAAAACCCACGAAACCATCCGACGTGTCACGCGTGATATCGAAGACCGTTTTCATTTCAACACTGCCATCAGTGCGGTCATGGAGCTGGTCAACACTATGTATGCACTTGAGGATGCGCCTGAGGCGCCGCATCGAAACAGCGTGGTCCGGTTTGCCGTGGAATCGGCTATTCTGCTCTTGTCGCCCATCGTGCCCCATTTTGCCGAAGAGATCTGGGCGGCCCTGGGCAACCGGACCAGCATATTTAAGGCTCCCTGGCCCACATACCGGGAAGATGCCCTGGTCAAAGATGAGCTGTTGATCGTTGTACAGGTCAACGGGAAGGTGCGGAGCCGGTTTACGGCCGCGGTCGATGCCGATGACGAATTTCTCCGGCAGCGTGCATTGTCCGATGATAGGGCCCTGAAATTCATCGCTGACAAACCTGTTAAAAAAGTCGTGGTGGTCAAGAAAAAACTGGTCAACATTGTTGTGTAAATGATGAATACGCAGCCTTTTTCAAGAATAATGCGAATTGTGGTGCTGATTGGCATGTGTATGCTGATGGGGGGCTGCGGTTACAAGTTTGCGGGTGGCGGCGGCCCGCCCAAAGGGCTGAATACCGTTTTCATTCACCTGATTGAAAACCGGACTGCGGAGATCGGTGCCGAGATCATCCTGACCGATCAGTTGAAGAATGAGTTCATTCGCAAATATAACGGACAACTCGCCCCCGAAGATCAGGCGGAGGGAGTGTTGTCCGGCAGGATTACCGACATACGTTCCTGGACTGTGGCACGACGCGGTGCGCAGTCTCCGCTTGAGAAGCGGGTTACCGTTACCATTGATCTGACATTGAAAAATCAGGCGGGAGACGTGATCTGGTTCACCAGGGGGATGAGCAATTCCGAGGTCTACGCGGTGTCATCGTCGGATAAAGGGCTTACTGAGAGCAACAAACGGCAGGCCATAGAACTGGTCTGTCTGCGGTTGGGCGAGGAGGCGTACTATAGAATGACGGAAGATTTTTAAATCTGAATTTCCCGCGCGGAAAGTGCGGAAAATTCAGATATTATTTAAGATGCTGAATTTACAAGTTTTGACAGCCGGGAAATTTTTCTTCCGGCGGTTTTTCTATGAATAACACCCTTTTTTGCAGCTTTATCAATAGCGGATTTTGCCGCGTTCAGGTGGTTTACGGCTTGATCGTTCGCAGTGTCGCTGACTGCCAAACGTACATCCTTGACGACATTTTTCACCCGGGTTTTCGTGGCTTTATTGTGCAGCCGCTTGGTTTCCGATTGTCGGGCGCGTTTCAATGCTGATTTATGATTTGCCAATGCTTTGAACTCCTTTCAAATTGAGTTGTTTAAATAATATCAAATATAGAAGCCATAATAAGATGTCAATAGCTTTTTGTCAATGGCTCCTGCTTTCAGGGGGAAGGCATGTTCCCGGAAAATGTTTATCCCCGGGTGAGCATCCAAAATGACGGAAAACGCAAAGGTAACCCGGGCTGCGGGGATCGTGGGAGCGGCCACGTTTCTGAGCCGAGTTTTCGGTTTTGTGAGAGACGTGGTCATTGCCGGTTACTTTGGGGCGGGCCTTGCCTCCGACGCTTTTTTCGTGGCTTTCAGAATCCCCAATCTGTTGCGGAGGCTTTTTGCAGAAGGCTCCTTGACGGTGGCATTCATACCCGTTTTTTCAGAATACCTCACCCGCCACGGACGTGAAGAGGCTTACCGGCTTGCCAGGTCCGCCATGCGCATGCTGTCTATCATTCTGGCGGTGGCTGCGGTTGCAGGGGTTCTGGCTTCTCCCGTGATTGTCCATATCATCGCCCCCGGGTTTATGGCGTCGCCTGAAAAATACCAGCTGTGCGTCGATCTGACCCGTTTCATGTTTCCCTATATTTTCTTTATCGGTCTGGTGGCCCTCTGCATGGGCATATTGAATGTGCTCGGTCATTTCGCCGCACCGGCCCTGGCGCCTGTATTTTTGAATCTGGCCATGATCACATCCGTATTGCTCTTTTCCCCGCACCTGGAAAGACCGGTGTTCGGCCTGGCCGTGGGGGTGCTTCTCGGCGGATTACTGCAGCTGCTGCTGCAGATACCGTTTTTAATTAAAAATGGCTTGTTTTTCTGGCAAAAGACAAAGATTTTTCATCCCGGCCTAAAGCGTATCGGCAAACTGATGCTGCCGGCTGTTTTCGGGGCAGCCGTTTATCAGATAAACATGGTGATCGGGACCCTGCTTGCTTCACTGCTCCCTGAAGGCAGTGTTTCCTATCTATATTATGCAGATCGCCTAGTGCAGTTTCCCCTGGGAATTTTTGCCATTGCCACCGCAACGGCGGTTCTTCCCAGCCTGTCAAAGCAGGTTGCAAAAGAGGATTTCGACGGTTTGCGGGAGACCTTCCGCCATGCCATGAATTTTGTATTTTTCATTACGATACCGGCCATGGTCGGTCTGGTGGTGCTGCGCGAGCCCATCGTGTACCTCCTGTTCAAAAGGGGGGCCTTCGACGTTGAAACCGTCCGATTGACAGCCACTGCCCTGTTGTACTACTGTGCCGGGCTTTGGGCGTTTTCAGCCGTTCGTATCGTGGTATCCATGTTTTACGCCCTGCAGGATACGAAGACACCGGTCAAGATGGCCGTGGTATCCATTGCCGTGAATGTGCTGCTGGGGATTGGCCTCATGGGGCCGCTGAAGCATGGCGGGTTGGCGCTGGCGACCTCGCTGGCGTCGGTGGTCAACCTATTGCTTTTAATATGGGCTCTAAGGCAAAAAATAGGCATGCTGGGGTGGCGTCAGATCATGTCATCCGCAGCCATATCGTCTGTCAATGCATTGTTGATGGGCCTTGTCGTCTGGGGAACGGCTGGGGCCATCATACCTCGGGACCATCACTCGACCTTGGTGCTTCTGGCAGGTGTGGCCGGTTCTGTCGGGGCAGGGGTGGTAACGTATGCTTTTCTGGGGTATCTTTTCGGGGGTTCTGAACTCGGCAGGCTTGTGAAGGCTTTCCGCAGGCGGTAGAGCCGACGGCTCACTTTAGCACAGGTTAGTGCATAAAGTATTGTAATTACGCCATATTCATGCAGAAATTTAAAATTGAGTTATTTACGGCATATCCGGATCAATCCGTTATGGGTTCTAACCAAAAGATTTTGCTGGCCTTTTCCATATTGACGCTTTTCTTAATGCTGCTGTTTATCCTGTTCAGCGACAGGGGACTGTCCGATCTTTTCACCCTGAAAAGCGAAAGAGACCGCCTGCAGCAGGAAAATGTCCGTTTGAAGAGCGAGAACGATACGCTTTACCGGACCATTAAAAGGCTGCGGAATGATCCGCAGTACATTGAAAGCGTTGCCAGGAAAGAGTTGGGGATGATTAAAGAGGATGAAGTGATCTTGAAACCCGGAAAACCTGCTGAGGATTCCAAATAATGCAGTCCAGGGCTTCAGTCTTGTCGGAACTTGATAATTGGGCGTTAGATATTGATTATTGGATATTTAAAGAAGCAGATTATCAATTCTGCTTGTAGCTGTTCGATGTTCATCATTTTCCGGCGGGTCAATCTCTGATGGATTCAGCCGGGTTGGGAGTTAATAGATGAAAATATTGGTGACCGGTTCAAAGGGCCAGGTGGGTTGGGAGCTTGAAACCAGGGGAACCGCAAAGGGCTTGAACATCATCGGGGTCGATATTGAAGAAGTCGATATTGCCGATAAAGGCGCCGTCGAGGATTTGATTGGTGACGTGGCTCCCGATCTGGTGGTAAACGCGGCGGCGTACACGGCGGTTGACCTCGCAGAAAGCAATCCCGAAATTGCTTATCAGGTCAACCGGGATGGGCCGGCAAATCTTGCGGCTGCCTGCTCGGCTGCGGATACGCCGCTGGTTCACATATCGACCGACTATGTGTACAGGGGGGATCAGAAGGCTGCCTATGTGGAAGACGACCCCGTGGCGCCCCTGGGTGTTTATGCCGAGAGCAAGTCAGCCGGTGATCTCGCGGTGGCGGGGATTTTGACAAAACATGTTATCCTGCGCACAGCCTGGGTTTACGGGATCCACGGCCATAATTTTGTTAAAACCATGCTCCGCCTCGGGCAGGAGCGGGAGCGCCTTATCATCGTGAATGACCAGACAGGCTGTCCCACTGCCGCCGCCGATGTTGCCGAGGCCATCCTGCAGATAGCCGGAAATCTTCGGCATACAGGGGATTCGCCCTGGGGGACGTACCATTACTGCGGCAGCGGAAAAACGACCTGGTTTGGTTTTGCAAAAGAAATATTCAAGATAGCCGGCCAGTATGAGACGTTCAAGGTCAAGGCCGTCGAACCTGTTCCGACATCGGCCTTTCCCACGCCGGCTAAAAGGCCGGTCAACTCCGTGCTGGATTGTTCTAAAATCACGCGGGCATTCGATATTACTCCGCGGCCATGGCAAGAGAGCCTGGCGGACATGCTGAAGCGGTATTATGCAATGAAGAGGAGATCCAAATGACTACACAGAAAACTGGGCCATCAGAGAGTCCGGCAGAAAGTCGGGGGGAGCGTCTGGCGTCAGTCTCCATCTGCCCTTCAGGCGAAGCCTTTGCGCTGCCGGATGAAAGTGAATACCGGGCAGAGTATGAAAAACTGGAGAAACTGGCTGCAGAGCAGCGTAAAATGGGACGTGAGATCGTGGTGGTCATGGGTGTCGGATTTGTCGGCGCGGTGATGGCCGGGGTCGTGGCCGATTCCACACGGGAGGGAACGGATGAACCGTTGTACTTTGTCATCGGCATGCAGCGGCCCTCGGTGCGGTCCTACTGGAAAATACCATACCTCAACAGAGGTGTGGCGCCGGTCGAGGCCGAAGATCCTGAGGTCGCTCTCTTGATCGAGCGCTGCGTCATGCAGCGAAAAAACCTGATAGCGACGTTCACTTACGATGCGCTTTCGCTGGCGGATGTGGTCGTGGTGGATGTTCAGTGCGACTACCAGAAAGAGACCCTGGGGGATGTGCGCAAAGGACAGGCCGATATTGCGGCCCTTGAGAGCAGCCTGAAGGTGATCGGCGAGAAAATCGGCCCCGACTGCCTGGTCCTCATCGAAACCACGGTGCCGCCGGGTACGACGGAGTATGTGGCCTGGCCAATCATAAAAAAAGCGTTTGACAAAAGGGGCTTGAAGGATGTGGAACCCCTGCTGGCGCACTCCTTCGAACGGGTTATGCCCGGCAGGGAATATGTGGCCTCCATTCGTGATTTCTGGCGGGTCTGCAGCGGGATCAATGCCACGGCCCGCGAGCGTGTCCAACAATTTCTGTCCAATGTGCTGAATGTCGACCAGTATCCGCTGACGGTCCTGGATCACCCGATTGAAAGCGAGACCTGCAAAATTGTGGAGAATTCCTACCGCGCGACCATTCTGGCATTCCTGGACGAATGGAGCCGGTTTGCCGAACGCAACCGGGTGGATCTGACCAAGGTGATCAAGGCCATCAAGGTGAGACCCACGCATTCCAATATTATGTTCCCCGGTCCGGGGATCGGTGGCTACTGCCTGCCCAAAGACGGCGGGCTGGGGGTCTGGGCCTACAATACCCTGATGGGGTTCGATGATGATATTTTCAAAATTACGCCTGCGGCCATCGATATCAACGACACGCGGGCACTGCATGTGGCCGAACTGGTCAGGGATGCGTTGCGGAATATGGGCAAGATCGTCGCGGCCTCAAGTGTCGCGTTGCTGGGGGCGTCCTACCGGGAGGATGTCGGCGACACCCGTTACAGCGGTTCGGAACTGATTGTACGCAAGCTGACCGAGATGGGCGGGGAAGTCGTGGCCCACGACCCATATGTCAAACACTGGTGGGAACTCGAAAAACAGGACACCTACCCGGCCCCGGGTAAGTCCTGGGCCAGGTTCTTTCGCAATCAGGATGATCTCAGCGGCATACGGATGCACGCAGATCTGTCTGAAGCCTTGAAGGGCGTGGATGCGGTGGTGCTTGCGGTCAGGCATCGGCAGTACATGCAACTCACCCCTGAAAACGTGCTGGAAATGACCGGCTGCCCGGTTGCCGTGGTCGACTGCTTCGGGATCCTGGACGACGCATCCATTCAGCGATATTTTGAACTGGGGTGTGAAGTCAAGGGGCTGGGGCGGGGGCACGTCCAGCGCATCAAGGAGCAGGTTCGCAGCGGTAAATAAGAGGCCACATTTTTCGAGACGGATTATGTTTTAAAAAAACTGAACATCGAACATCGAACGTCCAACATCGAATGATGAAAAAAACAACGGTTACGAAGTTACAAGTTGCGAGTAGGAGGAAGGCTTCAGTTGTCGGTTGGTTAGAAAAGGGAAATAGCCAATATCCAATAACGAATGACGAATGTCCAGGTTAAGGCGGTCGGTATATGGGGGTATTTAGGCATTCTGCGCATGGTTTGGCAGGGATAAATCCCTGGGCTACGAAGCCGTCGGCGTTATGCCATGTAGTCCAGGGCTTCAGCCCTACCGAAACTTGATCATTGGGCGTTGGATATTGATTATTGGATATTTAAGAAAAGGCGGATTGCCAATTCTGCTTGTGGCTATTCGACGTTCGATGTTGGACGTTCGATGTTTGACATTCATTTTCTCCGATTCATCCGAGTTACGTACTTCCCACAATGATTCCTGACTCCGTAGGACCGACATAAGACAACCGCCTTGTCTCTTTAACCCCGGCCTTTTCCAGCATGTCCATGAGCTGGGTTTCGGAGTAGGACCGGCCCGATTCCGTGCCCAGCAGCATGTTGATGGAAAACAGCGCCGGGAAAAGGGGGCCGTCCATGGTGTCGTGCAGAATGAAGTCATGGATGCAGATGATGCCGCCGGGGACCAGCGCCGACACGGCCTTTTTCAGGATTTCAAGGCATGTTTCAGGCCCTTCTCCGTGCAATATATGGGAAAGCCAGGCCGCGTCATAGGCGCCCTCGATGTCTTCCTCCACATAGTTGCCATCCAGAAAATTGATCCTGTCCGCCAGCCCGAAATTTTTAATGGTCTTTTCCGCAAATGGCCGCGTAGTGGGAAGGTCGTAGACGGTGGCTTTGAGTTCAGGGTTTTTCAGGCAGAAATGAATGGCAAAAGTCCCCGGCCCCCCGCCGATGTCGATCAGAGTACGCCTGCCGGACAGGTCTATCTCTTCGGCCAGCGTTGGTGCGGTGCCCATGCCAATGACGAACATGCCCATCAGAAAACTTTCCCGCGCCTCCTCTTCACTGTAAGACGCCCGGCGCCGGTTGGGCTGACCGGTTTTCAAAGATTCTGCCATACGGGTCCACGAGTCCATAAGGTGATGGTGGTGATTGATCATGTGCCCGATGTAACTTTTCGATTTTTTAGATAGGAATTTCACGGCGGCAGGGGTGTTTTTATAGCGTCCATCCGCCTTCACGAGCAGCTGCATTGCCGCAAGGGCATCGAGCAGCCTTGCCAGGGCCATTTTGTCGAGATCGGCCTTTTCCGCAATGGTTTTGCTGGAGAGCTTCCCGTCAGCGATGATGGTGAACAGATCCAGTTTCACGCCCGTGTGCAGGGCACATGTCTGCCAGTAACTTCCGGATACTTTAAGTAATAGACCGGGGTTCCATTCTTGTTCCAGCATATTGACCTCCTTTGGATTGAAAAGAAAGAATCGGGCTATGTCGTAAATATATGTTGGTTATCCATTTGAGAATATTCTGAACGGTTTCTTCGGGTTTATATTTTGCTTTTTGCCTGGCGTTTATCCAGGCACAGAACAGGTCTTCAAAGAACATGCCCAAGTTGCCGCCGGAATCGTCAATTTCGTCAGCTTTTTCGTAACAGCCGGAAAGGAATATTTCGTACAGGCTGACAGCACGTTCGGCCTGCCCATCTTTTACCAGGGCGTCGATCTTATGCTTCACATCTTCCAGACTTCGGACAAATTCCCATGAACGGTTGTACGATATGAACTCGCCGAGGTCTAAGGCGCGTTTAAATACCAGTATCAATGGGTCTGTTTTTTTTCTTATTTCTGCCATGGTGTTTATTTTATGCGTCATTTTAAATGGTTCTATCCGCAATTCCATCCGTAATCAATTCGGATAGAATTGCGGATAGAGTTTAAATGCTCGTTTAATAAAGGACTCGGATGGATTCATACTTGAGCCCCCTGCTTCAACTGATTAGCCTTAATGCCCTTCTGTAGCCAATGCTCCCCAACGGCCTGGATAAACTCGGGACGTACCAGCTTAGCGCGCTGTTTGAGCCAATCTCCTTGGTCGAAACGCAAGTAAATGCCTTCAGCTTGATTGTCACTGAGACGGGAAATGGAGAGGGTTCTCTCGAGTGTTGGCAGGGTGAAGCGTCCCTTTTTTATGACAGGTATTCCAGAAATGTCGATATCATAAAATACTGCATCTCGTCGAGGGCACGATAAAAATTTCAAGTTTCCTTTATCGAAAATATCAAATCCTAAAAACCAGTCCGGCAGGCGGCCATAGGAGACAGAATGCCGCGCGTAACACCATTCTCCAAACAGGATATACCGGTCGGTCAATTTTTCAAAAAGGATGTCAGTCTTGGGGGTTAACCATTCGGATAGCTTTTTCCATTGTCCTGTAAAAGGGTATTGAAGATATTCACCTCTGTTCTGGCACCGGATATGTGCTTCTCCGTCAAATGAAATTCCAAGATTCGCACCATCAACTTTTTCTTCCACCACGAGTTCATGACGCAGAAATATCTCCCGTTCAGACACTGACATAACCTTATCGTCCCTGATAACACTATTAGCGAGGACCGCGAGATGAGGCGTTCTGGGAAATTTGTGGAAATCGTTTGTCACGTACCGAATTTCTCCTGATACTTTAACTCTACATAGTCTGTGCAAAGGAACTGGACTGTTATTCCGACTTCTTTGAGAGCATCTTTCCAGCCCCACCACTTGCTGTCCGTTGCCTGTAGTACTGGCGGCTTTTCAGGATGAGCGTTTGCAACAGCGATGAACTTCCGGTCAGATTTATCGAATTGGATCAAACCGTCATGGTCGGGGAACTCATCGTATGAATCGCCGCTTTTTGTAATTGTAACTCGGTCAGCATCTGGTAATTTCCACCGATTGTCGTGAACCCATTTCATGAATCCATCCCCAACACCTGGTTGACCGCTCAGGGAAAGATTTCTCCGGTATTCATTGTATATCTCATCATTGGAATCAAGAACCAATCCACCTTTTTTAACAGTGTGATCAACTGCTTCCACGCAAGCCTGAACACAACCGATCAACTCTTGCGGGATTGTTGCCGGGTTGAGAGAGAGGTTTGCTGTTTTGGGCACATTTGTATCGATAAGACATTTCTTTAGCAGATTGCTCATTCGGAAACCCCCGACCCGCCATTGCTTTGATTCATGCGTTTTGTCATCGCTGCTTTGGCCTGCGCTGTTATGTCTCCCATTTCATCGCCAAAAAAGTTTTCAGGCCAGTTCTGGATATTGCCAAAAATATCAATTTGGAGGGGCTCCAGCGTGGCAGGCGTTTTCGTAATATTGGCGAAGTATGCTGACACTTTTGCTTTAGGAACCGTATCTTCAGCAATTCGTCTTTGTAATCGCCGTAAAAAGTGTTCCGAATGAGTTTCTATAATTAGCTGAATATTCCTATCTTTGCCGTTCTCTCTGGAATTAATAACATCAATCATTACATCAGCCAGCGCCGACTGCGCACTTGGGTGCAGATGAATTTCCGGCTGTTCCATCAGGATGATTGACTCTGACGGAGCATAAAAACACTGAACCAAAACAGGAAGCACCTGAGAGATGCCAAAACCAACATCAGGGAGATCCACCCAATCCTTTGAACCCTTGGTGCGCAGTTTGACTTCATAATCCTGCCGTTGCTCAGAAATAGCATTGACCTTAAACTCCTCAATTAGCCCCATTCGTTTGAGGCTTTCTGCTACAATCTGTTCCAGGGGTTTTATTGCTTTTTTATAACCGAAGCTGATTTTTCTTCCGTGTGATGCCAATATTGCGGCGACTGTATTCTCACCAGAGTATCCGACACTTGCAGGGGTAATACCTGACCATGAATAGAGCCGATCTGTTTTTGTTCGCAGGGGACCGAGGTAAAACAGTGATTTAAACAGAGTCTCATGTTGCAGGTTAAGGATCTGCACAAATTCAGCATTCTGGTGATACGCCACCACTTCATCGGGGAACCCATAAAATCGTACCGGGGCTCCTGGATGCCAAACGCGTCCTGGGTTGCGCTTCAATGGGTATTTCTCAGCTTCGACACGATACTGATGCTTTCTACCTGTAGTTCGTTCCATGCCAATTGAGAGGAGCATCTCATTATTTAGCGAAAGAATGTAATTCAATTGCTCAATACATATTTTCCGAGAGGAAACATCTTCCAAACCAACCGTTCCCTCAAAATCCATTTGATCTGCGATATAGTTTTTTCCCGATAACGCATCCTTAAATTTGAGTTGAGTGGAGAGATTCCACTCATACTTAAAGATAACCCGGTTTTCTAAATCGCGCTGATACACCATTTCCTGGTAGGAACCCAGTTGAACAGCGGAATTAATACCGCCAGGAAAAAAAACAGCTTTTCGGTCAGGAGATTCTATCGTCTGTTTTAGCATCATCAGGAACTGTCCGATGCTGGACTTGCCGGAACTATTCGCCCCAAAGAATAAGGTGATGGGAGCCATGTCAATGGTTCCGGTATCTTTCCATCCTTTAAAATTTTGAATTTGCAACTGTTTAAACATTTTACGCATCTCCTTTATCAGAGACAGGGGCGAGTTTTCTCCGTCATTTCTCTACCCTCACCGCTACTCCTCTGTGCCAATATAGTTCTAATAGATCGGTTGTTATCAACGATAATTACCTTTATCCAGAATTTTATCCAGAATTTCCGGATAAAATTCCGGATAAAATTCTGCAGAACATGACATCGATAAAAGAAATTTTTCGCATAGCGCTCATGATGTACGTTGTCGCCTCATCCACCATTCCGGTAATAGGACCCTCAAAACAACGGTTGTCGATAAACTGGGCACCTTGGGCGTTTTTTCATCCTCGGTGGTGCAGAAATATTGCACAAAAGTGATCATAAATTGCGTGTAAAATTCCTGGGAGAATTTTCCGAACATTAGTAAACCTACCAGAATTGGGTGGATTACGCCGCTATCCTGGGCGGAAATTTTCAGCCAGAGCAATATCTCTTTTTGGCGCCAGCGTATCATAACCGTCCCAATCTATATCAAATATTAGCTCAGGAGTACAGTTTTCCGTTAAATTGATCGCAATAAAAAACGAGGCTGCATATTCGAACCCACATTCATCAGGATATCAGCACATCTCTTGGGGGAAATTGTTAAAGATAAAATAGTTTATTTGAAAAGTTGCAGCATGAACCGATCGTACCAGGCCGGGCCGAACACGCTGTCGATGAACCCGTTGTGCCCCCCTTTGGCGTGCACGATAAGACGGGTGGGCGGCCGGGTTTTCAGATGGTTAAAATCCTCGATCGGTATGACCGGGTCGTCTTTGGCGGTAATGATGGTTGTCGGTATCCGGATGCCTGCCAGATCGTCGCCATAGACACCGTAAGACTTAAAATAGGATCGGGTGTCGGGGTATGTGGAGTAGCGTTTCAGCAGCATGTCTGTCATTTCACGGATGGATTTCTTGCGCAGGATATTTTTAAAGTCATAACGTTCTGGAAATATTTGCTGTTTGCGGTCCAGCGATTTTTTCCACTTTCGGATGAAATACGCCAGCAGTAAGGGATTCCCATCGATTCTGTCTGTAGCCTTGTCCGGGTCGAGAACAGGGCTGATGCTGATGATGTTTTTAAGATGGTCGATACCGTCATCCACGCAGCGCGCAGCGATTCTCAGGGCAAAGTTGCCCCCCAGGGAAAAACCTACGAGGAACACGGGAGCACCATCCGAAAGAGCGGCAGCCTGCCTGACCGCCTGGTATACTTCTTCGAGCCGGGTGGCGTAAAACAGGCCCGGGTTCAATTGATGGCTGTCGCCGTGATCCCTGTAATTGAGCCTGAACACGGCGTAGTTGTTCGCGAACAAAAATCGGCCGCAGCTCAGAACATACGTGGAGTTCGAACTTCCCTCCCATCCGTGAAGCAGAATGCATAATCCCCTGGGCTGTTTTTCCCGGGCCGGTGAGTAGTACCCCGACAGCCGTATGCCGTTGCCGGCATCCATGATACGGTGTTTTGCGGCCCTGAGCATGGGATTGTCCCGCCACCTGCGTATACTGATACTGGCCATAACGGTCTGCAGGGCAGGGTGGCTGAGGTGCAATGGGGGGGTGAAGGAGTTAATCATCATCGTCTTCAGTAGTCAGGAGTCGGTTATCATGTTCAAATTATCTAACCTATATGAACCGGAAAGGGAAATACTTTTTAACATCGAACATCAAACATCGAATGCTGAATGAAAAACAATCACTTGACCCATATCTTAAAGTATATAATAGAAGGAAACAAAAATTTCAACTTGGAATAAAAACTCAAATGATTGAAAAAGCCACTATAGGTTTTTACAGTTCTTTAACGACACAATAATCGGAGGTATTTATGAAAAGTTTCATCTATCAAAAACAATGGAGTTGGCGGGCAAGCGGCATAGCTCTCGGTTTAACCATTTTGCTTGCCGTAGCATTGGTTAAGCCAATCGGCGTATCTACCCAGTTTGTCATTTTGGATGGTATGGCCTGGGATCTTGTTTACAATGATTTGATAGTCGAAGACAGTAGCGCAAAAAAAGGCTATTCAAGCACTAACGTTTATCTAAATAAAAGCGGTGGAAAGTATGCTAAAAATGCTGCCAACCCCGTTAATTACAGCTTTATCTTTGTAATTGCGATGATCGTAGGCGGCTTTATTGCCAGCAAACTCCAATCCGGCAAAGAGAGCAAAGAAACAATGGTTGTTCCGACTGTTTGGCAAAGTAAATTTGGGCAATCACCCGGCAAGCGCCATATGGCCACTTTTGCAGGTGGTGTTTTGGTGTTAATCGGGGCGCGCTTGGCAGGCGGCTGCACTAGTGGTCATATGATGAGTGGAATGATGCAAACCTCTCTAAGTGGTTACCTTTTTGCGATAGGAACCTTTGCTGTGGCTATTCCTGTAGCAATTTTTATATATAAAGGAGTTGAATAAAATGGATATTATATTAGCAATTATCTTAGGTCTACTTTTTGGTTTTATATTACAAAAAGTTGGGGCAGCAAACCCTCAAAAGATTATTGGTATGTTGCGTCTTCATGATTTTCATTTGATAAAAGTTATTCTTTTTGCCATAGGTATCAGCAGTTTAGTTTTATTTATTTTACTTGCTGCCGGTATTATTGAAAGTGGACATATCAGTGTTAAGAAGTCCTATGTAGGGGTCATTGTCGGTGGCGCAATATTCGGACTCGGCTGGGCAGTTTCTGGTTTTTGTCCAGGAACTGGTTTAGTAGCAGCAGGAGCTGGGCGCAAAGATGCCCTGTCATTTATTGCTGGTGGTTTACTGGGCGCTTTTGCTTATATGTTAATGTATGCTTCATTAAAAGCATCGTTCCTTTTTAATGAATTAGGTGGGAAAATAACGTTTGCCACAACAGGTAATGATAAATTTGCAGTTCTACTGCCCGGCTTACCTGCCATTGTTGTAGCAGGTTTTCTATCTATTATATTCATGGTAATTGCATGGAAACTTCCTGATAATAAGAAAACCTAACAAGGTAAATTCCCTGTTCTTGTCTTGATTGAAAATATTTTCAATGAGCGGTCAGGAACAGTCATTTCAGTTCACCAGACCAGTTTTTGGCTGCCTCCGCATTGGCGTGTTCACCTAATTCGTAATAACACTGGGTGATATATTCCCGGGCAACCTGCCGGTCTTTATGAACCAGCAGCAGGGATAGAGCAGTTTGATAATCTCTGCTGTTCATGTGGTTGACGGCCTGACACAGGCAGAGGTCGAAACTGTCGGGGAATTCGGCCAACCCCTGTTGCACGATTGTTTGGGAATCTCCGGTCCTGTGCTGCTGCTGGTAGAGCATGCCCAACCCCAGGTATGCTCGGTGATCAGGGTGGTGCCCGAGGGCTTTGCGGTAAAGTTTCTCAGCAACGGCCCGGGGGTTATTTATATCGGCAATGCGGGAATAATCCCCGTGACTGAATGTCATGGCGAGTCTTGAACAGAAATCGGCATGCAGGCGGTCGAACGAACTGTCCGGGATCAGATCCACATCATCGACGAAATCAGGCAGGTGCCGGTAAAAATTCGTGCGCAGCCTGTGACCGAAATCCAGGATCATCTCCCGGGTCAGATCGGGATCATTTTCAAAATAGAGGATGTCCTCCACACGTTCCAGCCAGATGTCATCGGTTATGTGCAGACGTTTTTTAAATTCTGTGTACAGCCGGGTGCCCGGGAATAGATCGAGAATATAAAAGATGGCACCCAAGGGTTTGATGGTGCGAATCAGATCGATGGTCGCCTGTATGGTCTCATCGTTTTCTCCTGGAGAACCGTAAATAAAGTAGGCCCGGGCCATAATGCCGTATTTCCGGGTAAGCCCGAAGGCCTGTCTGATCTGTTGTGTTTTGATATTTTTATTCAGGTGCTCTCTTACGGTCGGGGAACCGCTTTCTATCCCGTAGCTGATTTGAGTGCAGCCGGCCCTGCGCATCCAGGACAGTAATTCCGCATTGATATCGTTTACCCGGGAAATGGCGGCCCAGGTGATATCCAGGTTTCGCCTGATAATTTTACGGCAGATTTCGATGACGGACGCGGGTCTGTAGGTAAATGTGTCGTCTGAAAAATAAAAGTGTTTCACCCCTTTCTGTTTGAGCAGCTCGAGCTGGTCGACGAAATAGCCCGGTGAATGGGCGCGCACCCTGTGTCCCCAGAACAGGGGCGATCCGCAAAATGTGCAGTTTCCGGGGCACCCCCGCGTGAAGGCCACGTGACTGTACGTAAAATGCCGGGCCGGCATGGGCAGCAGATCGAGGTCCTGAATGGGTGGTGCTGGTTCAGTGTGCTCCAGCCCGGAGGCCTGTCTGAAGGCAAGGCCTTTTATGCTCCGGAGTCGTTCATGGCCGCCTTTTTGGATGGCTTTGACCAGGTGAAGAAAGGAATACTCCCCTTCACCCAGGACGGTAAAATCAATTTCTTCGAAATGGGTCATCAGGTGGCGCCATAAAAATGTAGCGCCGATGCCGCCAAACACAATTTTTACGTCCGGGTTAAGCGTTTTGGCTTTGCGGGCTATCTCGATACCACCCCAGCGGTTGGCGTGAAGGATTGAAAATCCGATGATGTCCGGATCTGTCCGTTCCAGGGTTTCCGTGATCAGGTGCGGCGTATTGTGGATGTCGTGCCAGTTCAGGACTTCAACCGAATACCCGTTATCTTTTAAGACGGCACCCACGTAATAGATTCCCATGGGCGGCACGCTGATTTCGTCCGCATGGATGCGTTCTTCCAAAAAGTAGGGGTATATCAACAGGATGCGCATACAATTATCCACAGGCCTCATATCGGGACGTTCAATGCCAGACAACGTCACCACGCAATGCAGGTATAACCAAAATTGCCGTTCAGCGCAAATGAAAGAAACGCTCTGTTCGGCATTGCGGATTTAGTCCCCATGATGAAACCGAGAAGTCAACCAGGCAAGACCGTAGACCGCGAGCGCTGTCCACAGGATTAATTTCAGACCGGAGGATATGGCGATCTGAACGGCAGCCACGGATGACACGATCGACGCGCAGCCGTTGAGAGCCCAGGCATAAGCCCTCTGCCGGGGCTGGTGCAGCAGAAAACGCATTCCCATTGGAAAAGGCATGCCCAGTAACAGGCCTGCCGGCATAAGCAGGGCGATGGCCATGCATTGGCTGTAGGGTGCCGGCAGCAGGATGATACGGTGAAGTGTCTGATTGGCAGAGATGCACATCGTGAAAAGCACGGCGATCAGAAGGAGCACCACTGTCCTGATCCGCTCCGGCCGGAGATGTGATGACAGCAGTCCCCCTGCACCGGAAGACACCAGCAGCGACGACAGAACCACCGCGAAACTGACCACCGGATCACCGAAGACCAGCGTATAGTGATGAATGAAAAACAGCTCCACGAGGATAAAGCCCGCACCTATGGCCAGGAAATAGACGGTATGGTTCACGGTGATGCTTCCGGTTATGGGTCCCGCCGCAACCCGGGGAATACAGAGCAGGCCGAATGCGGTCAGCAGCGCTACCACAAGGACGACCAGAACGACCACCTCACCTGAGAGCAGCAGTCTGTAAAGCTGGCTGCCCATTATCTTGTGGGCTTTGACCGCTTTTCGCCACTTGAAAAACTTATCAGGAAAGGGGCGGTCATCGGTTTGAGGGGCGATGTCGAGGGGATATCGATCAAAAAAGCGTTTTTGCGTGCCGGATCCGTAGGCCTTGAACAGGTTTCTGATTTGCAGGTAGTGAAATGGTTTTTCAAATGCATTGAAGCGGTTCAGTGAAGGGCTGTCTGCTACCTGCGGCCAGACCAGGTCGAAATTTTGTTTTTCAGCATACATGGACAAAGCCTCCAGGTTCCGAAAAGGCCGCAGGGAAATGATCATGGTAAACGTGTTCCAGTTCCTGATAATGGCGATGCAGTGTTCCGGGGGGACGGCATTAAGGGATCTGAGCGCTTCAATGGCGGCTGCACACAACCTGAGGGTGTTGGCAGGCGGCAGCAGAAGTCTTCGGGATACGATGATCACGCCGCCCTCCGTCAGTCGACTGAGATAAAGCTTGAGGGCATCAATCGTAAAAAGATAGTCCTGGGTGAGGGCCGAAGCTCCGGGGAGGGAGGCGCCCCAGCTTTCCACATGGATTACATCGAATCGGTCGGGACTGCTTCCAATGAACGAACGCGGGTTCTCGGAGGCTACCGGAATCCGGTAGTGATTTTTTAAAAGGTCGGAAAATTTCGGATTTTTTTCAAGAACATGCAAATTTTCGGCATTCGCGGCAAGCGCACAGATAATGGCAGAACCACCGCTGTCCTGGACAATCAGGACATTCCGCAGCCTTTCCGTCAGAAGATATCCAGCGTAGGCGAGTGTGTGCCGCTGATAAACAAAATCGCTACGGGCGGATGACACCTGGAGAACCAAGCGGTTATCACCGTCATTGAACGCGGCCTTCTGTCTCGGCAGGCTGCCCTGAAATTTCAAGCTGAGACCCGGAGCAAAACGCACGTACGGACTGTCAACAGTTTCTACACGACCCCGCAGGCCTGTCTGTTCCTGTGCGGCGGTTACATCTGGAAAAAGGAGCAGTTGGCTAAGCGACTTATAGGGCGACGGATTTATCCGGAACAGTTCGGGCGTCGTTGACAGCATCACCAAGACCATGACGGCTGCCAGGATTCCAGCGATGGTGTATCCGGCTTCCCGGGACCATTTTTTAGGGCCCCTATACAGTTGGATTGTCACCAGAAGCGGAAGGATGGCGGTAAAAGCTATCAGGTTGCCTGCATTCATTTTAGGCAGCAGGGTGAGCGGGATGAGTGCTCCGATGCCCGAACCGGCCATATTGAGAAAATAAATGATCCCGGATTTTTTGGGCATCAACATGTAAGCGGACGACAGAACCATGCCTGTAAAAAAGAACGGAATGGCGATCAGCAGGCAGGCCATCAGCAGAAACAGGATTTGGCGGGGGGCCACCGGCAGCATCAGGTAATCCAGTGGCAGACGGTTAAGAATCAGGAAAGACGCCAGAGCGGTTACCGAATATAGCAGCACGTATAAACGGATGTGGGGGTTGCCCCTGCCGGTGCAAATCAGCCTGCCGCCGTTGACGCGCATGCTCAGAAGCGTACCGCTGGCGGCAAATCCGAAAAGTGCCATGCTGATAACCATAAATGCAAGATGGTTCCACTGGCTTATGGAAAAAATGCGGACGAGCAGAATCTCGAAAATGATGGAGGAGGACGAAAGCAGAAATACGGCAGGGTAAATGGTCATAATTTCAACTGTGATCAGGGTCGTTCAAGGTTAGGGGTACTCAACTCGGGGAGTGTACAGAACCGAATCTCCCAAACTGGAGCATTTATTTTTCCAGGGCATGTCCGGTCATCGGAACAAAGAGAACCCCGGTAATCTGTTTAACGAAGACATCATTCATTTTTTTGTGGACCAGAACCAGGTTTTGATAACTGAACGGGTTTCCGAGGGGAAGAATCAGCCGGCCTCCCGGCTTGAGTTGACGCAAAAGCAGTGGCGGGATGTGATCCACTGCCGCCGTGATCATGATGCAGTCAAAGGGAGCTGCCGGCGCGTGCCCGAAATATCCATCGTCGAACAGGGCGGTGATGGATGTGTAGCCCAGTCTGTCAAGCAGATTTGAGGCTCTGCGATGTAGTATTTCTTTTATTTCTATCGTTGTTACCTGTTTTACGATTTCGGCAAGCACGGCTGCCTGGTAACCGGACCCGGTTCCCACTTCGAGAACATGTTCCTGTCCCTGGAGGGCGAGCTCTCGGTCATAAGCGCTACGATGTACGGTTGTGAAATGGTCTGTCCCTCACCGATGGGGAGCGGATGGTCGCGGTATGCCTGGGGTTGCATATGGGCGGGTACAAACGCATGCCTGAGAACCTTGGCCATGGCGTTCAGAACCGGGACTGCTGATATGCCCCGGGAACGGAGCTGCTGTGAAACCATCTCTTCACGGGCTTTGCGGTGGGCGGGTGTGTCCGCAATTTCCGCTGCCGGTAAAAGCGATGGACATACGATCAAAAGCACGAGAAGAAAGCAAAGGCATGGCTTCATGGCTTCTCCTCCGCCGGACATGTGAACTCTATGGTTGCAACGATAGGGTGAACACTTGGGGGACTTTCCGGTGGTTAAATAAAGCCCCACTTCTTTTTGACCATCAGGTGAAAAATTCTGATAACGACAGGAAATGTGGGAGTCTCGCCCGATGCATCGATCGGAACCCCTTCTGCGCCTTCAACGATCGATATGATATCGCTGTAGGGGTAGCTGTGCACCAGTTCGTTCTCCGGAACCAGTATACTGAAATGGTCCTCGTTTACCTTGGCGAGTCTGGCGCTCCTGATTTCCGCCGGGTCATCAAAATTGATGCCGATGGCTTCACCTTCATACTTTTTCAGCAATTCTTTCATTGTCGGTTTGGGTACCACTGATTTCAATATGGTTTCGGTTCTTTTCCGGGTGTCTTCCCGTTCTTTCCGTAAAGTTTCGGCATTTTCCTGTTCTTCTTTTTCGGCCTGCATGCGTGCATCAGCTTCTTGGCGGTCCTGTTCTTTCCTTTGGATTTCAGCGACTTCAAGAGCCTCTTTTTCCTTTTTCAGCGATAGGGTTTCATTCTCGAGAGCGGTGATCCTGGCCTGGGCCTCCTGTGCCTTTTGCAGAACATCCTGTCTTTCCTGCTCCTGCTCCGCTTTTCTGACGACTTTCGCT
>Ga0164313_10001610_pt1 | contig 19996 bp, 18 predicted proteins | sample GuaBasSedimGuay4_FD_113735 | JGI IMG/M metagenome (GOLD analysis project Ga0164313, IMG submission 113735) | Subseafloor sediment microbial communities from Guaymas Basin, Gulf of California, Mexico - Guay4, Core 4569-4, 0-3 cm | ecosystem: Environmental > Aquatic > Marine > Hydrothermal vents... | reverse complement strand
TACACATTGCCTTCAAGGCAAAGGTAAATCAGATCAACTCAATTGAAAATTATTCAATTGGATGATCAACGCTTTTTTAATATCTTCGTTCTCTCAGCGGAACTACGTTTAGCTCCCTGTTAGCCTTCATTATAACCAAACGATTAAATGCATGCGTAATTTTGAGAATATTGGAACAATTAAGGTTTTTATTAAAGACCCAAATAAAAAGAGTTTTTTTAAAATAATTAAAGAGGTGTTTGTACTTATTATAACCAAAAAGGAAATTCCATTCTATTATTTCAAATACTTATATGGAAAAGATGTTAAAAATTATTTAGATTATTTAGGCACTGGAGAAAGTAACACAATTGGAAATAGTCCCCTGTTGCATAACCCTGAATACAAATCATTATTAGAAAACAAATTGTTTTTTGCGCTTTTAAGTGAAAAATCTCCCCTTAACACCCCAAAGCTAATCAGCTATAATCTGGGAAATACCTTCTATCACAATAATACGATTAAGCAAATTTATAATAAAAGTGAACTTGTTAGTTTTTTTGAACATGTTTTTACTGTAGATAAACTAGAGGGTCTTTTTTTTAGACCACCTTCAGACTATGGAGGTAAGGGCTGTTTTAAATTAACTAGAACAGGCTTAAAAAATGAATTAGATGATATATTAGATTCACTCACAAATGGGTATTATGTTCACACTAAAATAATAGAACAGCACAGAGAAATTAATAAAATCCATGATAAATCTGTAAGCACATTAAGAATAATTTCTTTGATTACTTCTGAAAACCATCCTGAAATAATTAGTGTGTTTATGAGATTTGGTGTTGGCAATAGTGTTGTTGATAATGCCTCATCTGGGGGCTTTTTTGTTGGAGTAAATATTGATGGAGGAACTCTAGAAGATACAGGACATTATTTATCAGAATATGGTGGAGCAAAAATAAAGAAACATCCAGATAGTGGTTTTATATTTGAAGGGTTTAAAGTGCCCTATTTTAAAGAAGCTTGTGAAGAAGTCCTTAAGGGCATTAAGATTATACCAGATAGATTTATAGGTTGGGATGTTGCGATTACTCCTAATGGCCCGATAATAGTTGAAGCTAATTATTTACCTCATTTACAAATGAGTAATATTGCATATGGAGGGTTATTAAAAAACACGCATATTAAAAAATTAATGAGTGAGTTGAAACAACAAAGCAATTGATAAAAATGAATAACAAAGGCTAACACCATATAAAATTAATTGCTAGTGCAAGCCTATCTTACGAAAATCCACGCGGATTTTCTATTTGGTTTGTATTTGCTAAGTTTAATGCTTAAAAAACGCAACTAATCTTATACAAACACGTTAGTGTGAATAAAAATAAAATTGAAAAAATAAAAGAAATAATGAACTCTGAAATCATTGTTATATTTGAGGGAAATCCAATTGATTCTGAAGTAGTTAAAGATATACTAATTGAGAATGGAATCAATGTGAGTTTAAAGAATCAATTAATGGGAACGATTGCACCTTGGCAAGTTTCCCCAGGAGGATTTGAACCAGTAAAAGTTGAAATTTTATCAAAGGACAAGGACAAAGCTCTGGAATTAATAAAAGAATTTAAAAAAGGAAGTAACGCACACTAACCGAGTACACGGCTAACAGTCAAATGATCGCCAGTGCGCCTCTCACACCAAAGTACAGACAGTAGTTCCATAGTCATTTCGACCACCTCCAGCGAGATACCTCATTCTGCATCTTTGTAAATGGTATATAAACGTGATGGATTGTTCGCCTCTGCAGAATCACGCCATTGACAAAGCGCATCATTACGCTGCTGGATGCCTACGATGTTGAAATTATAGGTGTGTTTTACCTACCAAATTACCTACGAGGTATAAAACACATGATTATTAAAACACAGAAAACCACCCAGTTAAAGAGTGGTTTTTGTAGCCCCGACAGGAATCGAACCTGTATCTAAGGTTTAGGAAACCCTTATTCTATCCGTTGAACTACGGGGCCTTTAGATTAGGCTGCAAAATTAACAATTTATCATTTTATGGTTATTGCTCTAAGATAATTTTCTTCTTTAAAAAAAGTCTTCCTGCGGCAGTTTTGAAATAGCGCTCCCTGGCAATGGCGTCTTCCCTGGTAATAAACTCTTTCTGATAAACTAATTTCCACGAAATGAAGGCTTTTGTTGATTTTGTTTTTCCAGAATTGTGTTCCTTAATCCTTTCCTTTATATTTTCACAATGACCTTTATAATATCGCTTATAAGACGGGCTATATAGTACATAAGCTAAATGCGACATCTACAAGTTGTTTTGTATTTGGGAAATCCTTATTCCCCGCCCGAACGGCCGAACCTTTTCGGTCGGGCAGGTATCCGTTGAACCCCGCCAGATTGAATTCATTCGGGCAGGTACGGGGCCATTAATCCCGATAGTTATCAGGAGGGCTGCAAAATTAGCAATTTATCTTTTTTATAGTTTATAGCACTAAATTATTTTTCTTCTTTACCAAATAGCCCCGCCCCAAAGAAAATCTTGAAAACCGGAACAGTGTTAAAGGCTGTAATTCAAACAATGTAAAATACAAAAAGAAAGGGTTTTTTAATTCACTTCACTCCCGTCATTTATATCTTCGGTAGGAGAAACAAAACAAAGTTTGCCATCGGTATCTTCTGCCATTAATATCATTCCCTGCGATTCAATGCCACGTAGCTTTCGTGGAGCAAGGTTTACTAAAATGCTGACTTTTTTACCGATGATGTTTTCGGGTTCATAGTATTCGGCAATTCCCGAAACAACTGTACGCTGGTCAATACCTGTGTCTATTTTTAATTTTAATAGCTTTTTGGTTTTAGGCACTTTTTCGGCCTCCAGTATTGTTCCTGTTCTGATATCCATTTTCATGAAATCGTCAAAGGCAATTTCTTCTTTTGCCGGATTTACCGTTATCATTTTTTTATTCTCCTTTTTAGTATCTAACAAACGTTGAATCTGGGCTTCCACTTCAGCGTCTTCTATTCGAGCAAATAATAATTCAGGCTTATTTATAGTTTGGCCAGATTTGAGTATTTCTGCATTCCCGGCATCAGCCCATTTAGGTGGTGTCATCCCCAACATATTTTGTAGCTTCTTCGCAGTAAAAGGTAAAAAGGGCTCAGACAAAACAGCGAGGTTTGCAACAATTTGTAAAGATACATTAAGGACAGTTTTCACTTTTTCCTCATCTGTTTTGATTAGTTTCCACGGCTCCATATCAGTTAGATATTTATTGCCAAGACGCGCCAGATTCATTAGTTCTGATAAGGCTTCACGAAAGCGATACCTGTCGAGGCTGTTTGATATCTTATCAGGATAAGTTTTCAATTCCTCTAGTGTCTTTTTAGCCACATCGTCATATTGGCTTATAGCCGGAACAACACCATCAAAGTATTTATGGGTAAGTACCAATGTACGGTTTACCAGATTCCCGAATATGGCTAACAGTTCGTTGTTGTTTCTTGCCTGGAAATCTTTCCAGGTGAAATTATTGTCTTTTGTTTCTGGTGCATTGGCAGTTAGCACATAACGTAAAACATCCTGCTTTTCCGGGAAATCTTTCAAATATTCATGCAACCACACAGCCCAGTTTCTTGACGTAGAAATTTTATCGTTTTCCAGGTTTAAAAACTCGTTGGCCGGAACATTGTCGGGTAATATATAACTTCCTTCGGCTTTCAGCATAGCTGGGAAAATGATGCAATGAAAAACAATATTGTCTTTCCCTATAAAATGAACCAGTTTCGAATCTTCATCTTTCCAGTATGGTTTCCAGTCGTTACCGGTTTTTTTACTCCACTCTTTAGCAGCAGAAATATACCCGATAGGTGCATCAAACCATACATAAAGCACTTTACCTTCAGCGTCTTCCAGCGGTACATGAACCCCCCAGTTCAGGTCGCGGGTTACGGCTCTCGGTTTTAAACCCTGGTCTACCCACGCTTTTACTTGTCCGTAAACATTTACTTTCCAATCATCTTTATGGCCTTTTACAATCCAATCGTTTAACCATTCTTCATATTGATCAAGAGGTAAATACCAGTGCTTGGTTTCTTTTAAAACGGGCACATTGCCGCTCAATGCTGATTTCGGGTTTTTTAATTCTAAAGGACTTAATGATGTTCCACAATTTTCACACTGATCGCCATATGCTTTTTCATAGGAACAATGAGGGCAGACACCGGTGATGTACCTGTCAGCCAAAAACTGCTGGTTTTCTTTGTCATAATATTGCTGGTTGGTTTTTTCAATGAAGTCTCCTTTTTTATACAGATTTAGAAAAAACTCAGAAGCGGTTTCGTGATGAATGGGAGCTGATGTACGTGAATAAACATCAAAGGAAATACCAAACTCTTCAAACGATTTTTTGATCTGTTTATGATACCTATCTACAATTTCTTGCGGTGTAACACCTTCTTCCCTGGCTTTTATGGTAATAGGTACACCATGCTCGTCCGAACCTCCGATAAAAAGCACATCTTCGCCTTTCATTCTTAAATACCTGGCATAAATATCAGCAGGAACATAAACTCCTGCCAGGTGCCCAATATGTATTGGCCCATTGGCATAAGGCAAGGCTGATGTGATGGTATATCGCTTGAATTTTTTAGGCATAGATTTGATTTTTCCTTAATTTCGGCAAAGTTAACAAACCTTGACAATAGACGAGTTAAAACAAAGGGCCTTAAATTGTTATTATTGATTAATACTAGCTATGGCAAAACATAATGAATTAGGAAAAAGGGGAGAGGTCATCGCCAGAACGTTTCTTGAAGCTAAGGGATTTGATGTTCTTGAAACCAACTGGCGGCACGAAAAAGATGAAATAGACATTATTGCCATTGACCATGATGAATTAGTTATTGTTGAAGTAAAAACAAGAAGCACGGATTATTTTGGAGACCCATCAGAAGCTGTTGGCAAAGCAAAGGAAGAATTTATTATCCGCGCAGCTGAAGCCTACATTGAAATACATGATTTGAATATGGATACACGTTTTGATATCATTTCTATTATTACTAATAATGATGGGGAAAATATTGAGCATATTAAAGATGCTTTTTATCCTGAGCTGCCAGATTCAGATTAAGGTTTAGCCTGAAACACAAGCAGAGGTATGCGTGTTTGAAATAAGAATTTTTTCGTTACGCTTGGTTTAAAGAGTTTTTCAATAAAGCTACGTTTGCGCGTATTCACTGCCAGCACATCAATTTTTTTATCTTCAATAAAATTTTCCATTCCCTGCTGCACATTTAAAGTTTCTAATATGCCACATTCTATGTTTTGCTTAAACATTGTATCATATAAATAATTTCTTACTTTCCTCATCTGGGCTTCGTCAAGGGGGTTGTCTTCTTCCAGCGCAGCATGAACACAATATATTTTTGAATTAAACGGTTTTACAAAAGACGCTAATCTGCGTATAGCTGTATAATCGGTTTGGTCGAAATTAGTAGCATAAAGTACCCGTTTAGGATATTCAAAATTCATTGCATTATAATCTTGAGGTACAGCTAATACCGGCACTCCGGATTTCTCAATGAGTCGCGCAGTTGTGCTGCCAAACGATCGGAATCCCTCGAGTTTACTACCCCTTGTTCCCATTATTAATAAACCGGGATTGTATTCCCTGATTTGATTTAAAATAGTATCAACTGCATTTCCCTTAAACAGGTCATAACTTATATTAACATCCTTTAAATTATTGGCGTCAATTTCATCCTTTAATCTGTCAGCTAATGACTTGAGGCTTTTTTCTGTTTCTTCTTCAACTTCTCGAATAATTTTATCGAGGTTTAACTGATAAGTATACGACTCAAGATAAGTTTGAGGGGCGCCCATAGGGTCTAAATAAGCATTTAATAGTTTTATATCTGCTTTTAGTGCGGTGGCTATTTTTAATGCATAAAATGCAGCATTTTCAGCATGTGCAGTAAAATCAACCGGAACAAGAATCCTCCTGATACTTTTCATATATTCAACAGCTTGTTCTTTATTAACGCCATAAGCTGCTCTAAAGTCTTCAAATATTTTAACGGCTTTTTCAGCATCTTCTTCCTGGATGTTAACATTTACACCGCCCGGGCTTTCTTTCATACGGTTAATATTGGTCATAAAACATTCAATACCATTGCTTTCAAGCATAGCACAAAGTAGCTGAGCACGCATATATGTAAGTGTTGCGATGGTTATAATTTTTTCCTGCATGACCAAATTTTTTTTTGTTTTGTAAATATAATGATTTAAGAGCTAAAAATCAAGTATTGATGCCTGTTTATAAGGTGGTAGATTCCTCATAAGGATCAATATATTAATCAGGATGCTATAAATCAGAAAATAACATTTGTACTTTTGCATCAAATTGTATGCTATAATGGAAAGAAAAAAATTTAGCGGAAAAAAACATAAAAGTTCTAAAAATAAAAGAACAAGATCGGGTCAGGGGAATGATACAAAAACAGATAATTTAATTCGTCTGAATAAGTATCTTGCTAATGCCGGTGTTTGTTCGCGCAGAGAAGCGGATAAACTTATTGCAAGCGGTATTGTAAAAGTGAACGGAAAAATAGTTGTTGAGCTTGGGACAAAGATTAACCCGGACGATAAGGTTCAGTGCGGAGGCGAAACCCTAAAAAAAGAAAAGCACCGCTACTTTTTGTTGAACAAACCTAAAGACTATATTACCACTTCTGATGATCCTCATGACCGAAATACAGTGATGATGTTGATGAAGCATGCCAGTAATGAAAGAATTTATCCGGTCGGAAGACTTGATAGAAACACGCTCGGCTTATTGTTGTTTACGAATGATGGAGAGCTTGCTAAAAAGCTAACCCACCCGAAATATAACGTAAAAAAGATTTATCATGTTTACCTGAATAAACCATTAGAGAAGAGCGATATAATCCAGATTATGAATGGTGTTGAGCTTGAAGACGGACCCATTAAACCGGATAAAATCTCATATATAACCAGTGAAAATGATAAAAAACAAATCGGTTTAGAGCTTCATTCGGGGCGAAACAGGATTGTCAGGAGAATATTTGAGCACCTCGGATACAAAGTTGTTAAACTTGACCGTACATTTTTTGCAGGATTGACAAAAAAGAACCTTCCGCGCGGAAAATGGCGTGAGTTAACCAGAGAAGAAATTAATATTTTAAAACGGATTTAATACCAAAATAAACTATCCAAAAAGCCTTAGTGTTCCTTCGTGATTAACTTTGTGCGACTTTGTGTTAAAATTTTAAAGAACTGAACCACAAAGAAAGTTTATATCATTACCAATAAATATTTAACTTTTTGGACGGCCTCGATAATTTTCGTAATCAAATTTATTTCAATCCTAACACTTCAGGACCCTGCGTAAATACAATATCCACCGGAATGCCTGCATCGTTAATCCTTTTAAGGTCAGCTTGTAACTGAGGTTTGACAACGCCTTCTGTTTCTATCCAGTTTTTTGCCGTTTCATAATCTCCATCGCCTTGTAATTTCAGGATTTTCTGTGTGAGTTCGGTGGAAGCTATTTTCATTTTTTCTATATCTACATAATACGTTCCATCGTCATTCCTTGTAAAAGCAGCTTTTTCCAGGAAATAATTAAACCGAAGCATATTGGCCATTCCGTGTGCGCTTGAAGCACCAAACCGTACCGATCTGAAAATACCCGCCATGAACGTCACATAATTGTCCATCAGGTCTGTCTCGTTAAACTCACCCATTTCATGGAGTTTCGTTACGAGGTAAAGGCCCAGAATATCGGCTTTCCCTTCTTCAATAGCTGAATATTTTTCTTTCAATGCTTTACGTGCTGAACCTTTTCCATTTATAGTGTTTTTTAATCCCATTCCATGAGCAACCTCGTGAAACATGGTGTTGGAAAAGAATGCTGTAAAAGTTATATGTTTACGTTGTTCAGGGGTAATTACCATTTCAGCAATAGGAACCAGTATTTTGTCAAATTTGGCCTGCATGGCATTTTTTAATTGCAATTTTCTAGTTCCTTTTTGTAACTGAACACGCTCATCATTAGGTAAGTTAATTGCAATTGTTTTTCCGGCCATATTACAATCGCCGGTATAATATACTACATCATATGCGTTTAAATCAACATCCGATCCGGGGGTTTCCTTTTTATACTCAGGACCAACAGGCAGTTCTTTCTGCAACTGCGGTAAAAAAGCGGCGTATTTTGCCAGCTTATCGCTCCATTCCACATCTTTTATCAATATATATGCTTCATGAGCTGCTTTGTAGCCATACAAGCCGTCTGTATAATTTTCGATCGGGCCTACGACCATATCAATCAGGTTGTTTTTCATGTCGAGCCACGCCATATCACTTTCAAAATAATCATCGGTACGCAAAGCTTCTGCCCTTAAATTGAGGTAATTTGCGAAACCCGGATCGTCAGCCAGTATTGCTGCTGCTTCCAGTAGATTTGCTGTTTTTTCAGTTCTTTCTTTATAAGCTTCATGGTACCAGACGGTTTCCAGGTCTCCTTCATCATTACTCCTGATCAGTGTATAAAGGCTTGTTTTATTATCGTCTTCAAAGGCTTCAAATTTTGCTTTAGTCATATCGTGTGGGTAAAATTCCGCCCCGGCGGGTTTTGAACCATAACCCTCAATAAAGGGCGCCAGATTATTCAATTCATCCCACGGACCATAATTAATTTCGGCATAACGTCTCAAGGCTTCATTTTCAATGAATGATAAAAAAGCTTCTTTTTCACCCACATTTTGCATCCAGAAAATTTCATCTGTCAGGTCAGCCGCTTCAAACAATAATAGCAACATTTCTTTCTGATTATCGCTCAGGTGTGAAATGTCAGTCGTTAATTTAAAATCAGCATATTTTGCCATTTTATAGGTTGTTTCCGCTGGTTCTTTTTGTTTTGTTTTCTTATCGGAATTTTCGCAACTATTAACAAAAATTGCTACAACAAGAATAATAATTATTGACAAAGATTTTTTAAACATATTGTTTTGGTTTATTTGATTTTACGAAGAGCAAAATTACTAATAATTAAGCTCTTCTTGTGGATATAATTTCAAGAGAAAATAACTATCTCTGAAGCACCATGGCCCGCGATTGAGATTTACCTTCAAAATCTATTCTACAATAATACATCCCTCCTTTTAATCCTTCAGAATTCCAGTTTATTTCATGCCGGCCAGAGGGTAGGGTCTTCTTCAATAAGGTTTTAACAATTCTGCCCGATGGGTCTATTATGTTTATAGTAACCACACCATTATTAGCCAAATAAAATGGAATAATGGTGTTCAATATAAAAGGATTTGGATAGTTCTGGTATAATTTCAATTTATTTCCTGCCTCGCTCTCATGAATTCCAAGGATGGAGTCAGCGCCATCTCCAACCAACTCTATTTCACTCATTAAATTGGTTCCTAAGCCTTTTTGTTTCGCAAGATACAGGTGGTTATCGGCATAAAGTCCACTCGGGCGCTGTACTTCTGCCGATTCGGGGTTTGTTCCCATTACATAAGTTGCAATCGAATCAGTAGCAACAGGGTCTTTTCCGGCAAGTAATAATCCATATTCAGCAGGCTGGAATGTTGGGTTCCAAGGACCTTCACCACCAACTGCATTTTTAATACCATCGTTAACTACCAGGTTTATCGGCCTGGCCATGTTTAAATCGCAAATAGCGCGTGGTAAATGATATCCAACATCGCCTCCTTCAAAATGTAATTTTGAACGCCATCCCTGCTGATCCGGCATCATATAATGCTCAAGCGGAGAGATCCCTACAAGATTTTTCATCCCGTGTGTCAGGGCTGCATCATAATGATGTTTCATTTTAGGAATAGAAACAAGCGCATCTACTTCATTAAGAATCCTGTTAAAAATAAAATGATCATAAAAAAAGTAATCGCCTCCTGTTGGTGTGTTTTCAAAATCAGGATACGGATCGGGTTCGTTCAGGTTCACAAATTGTGCCCCTAAATAGTTTTGAACATCTTGATACCCGAATCCGGCATAGGAATTCATATCCCAAATTGCTTCAATTATGTAGATGTCGTTACCGCTAACACCACTATCAATAAGCAACTCTCCAACAGCTCTTAAAACCTCAGGATGTGTCCAGGCTGCTTCTCTAACATCAACACCTTGCAGATTTTCATGGTCAGCACAGTTCATTCCTCCCGTCAGGTTAATTTTAATGGCTACCTTATCTCCTGGGCTTATTATATCACTAATTCCACCTAATGATTCAAACAGATGTTCAATCCTTTCACGTATAATAGTTTGATCATAATTATCAGCAAGTGTTGCTGCAACCTGCGTTGAGTCTCTTAATTCGAAATTGTTTCCCAGCAAACTGAGGGGATTTAAAACACCTGAAGCTGCAGCATATAAACCGGCCATACTCGCACCCAAGGTGCTCATAAAACCTCTTCTTGAATAATTTTTCAGGGGTACCATTTCTAATCTTTTGGCTGAATAACTGTATAAAGATATGGTAATCCGGTTAAATTACCCGGATTTATCTTTTCGTTCCAAATAGTAATGGCCAGCTTACCAGTCATTTTTTTTGATACAACTGAAAATAAAATAATTATTCTGATAATCTAAATTCTACTGCTAAATTATATTGTACAGGTACCGGTTTGCCGTGTTTTTTTCCAGGTGACCAGTCAGGCATATTATTTACCAGCCTGAGCGCTTCTTCGTCGCAGCCACTTCCCATGCTACTAACAACTTTAACATTTGATAAGACTCCATTTGATTCTACCAAAAAATTGACTATAACTTGTCCTTCTAACTGTTTTTCCATTGCTTCTTCCGGGTATATCAAATTTTGGCTGATGTATTTTATCAGTTCTTTTCTACCTCCGGGAAAATCAGGCATTTGTTCAACAATTTTATAAAAAGATTTAAAAGCAACAGGAACGCTTAATAAAACACGGGCGGGCTTGCCTGAATAATATCCGGGCTCCCATTTTGGTGATCTTAAGATTACTTTAGCTGCTGCTACATCACATCCGTAACCAAGGCTGTTGTTTACAGTAACATTTGAAACGTTTCCATCTTTCTCAACTACAAAATCCATATTAATTATACCGTTTATATTGGCAGACCTGGCATGTTCCGGATACACCAATTCACTTTCAATGTAGGAGAGAAGCTCTATACTACCGCCCGGGAATACGGGCATGGTGTCTAAATCCATATAGATTCTGCTGTTCGGGTACAAATCTTCTTTAAAATAAACGGGGATATTGGATCTTACGCGTACCTTTTTTCCATCTTGTTCTCCTGGTTCCCATCCGGTCATCTGACTTACGAGCCTTGTTGCCTCCTCGTCGCAACCATATCCAATTGGCTTAAGTACCAGAACATCTGAAACACTGCCATCTGTTTCGACAATAAAATTTATGTAAGCTGTTCCGGAAATGCCATTTGTATATGCGGCTAACGGGTATCTCATGTTCAGGACAAAATAGGTTAGCATGCCTTTTTGTCCGCCGGGATATTCCGGCATTTTTGTTACAAAACTATAAACTGAATCACCAGTTGCTGTTTGGCTTAATGATTTACCTGGAAATGATAAAACCAGGATGCCTGATATGATCAAAAATGCGAATAACTTTTTCATGAAATACTAAATAAGAGGCAAAAATAGCAATCTATTCTTCAAACACGATAGGTAAAGCTATTGAGTTTACGATCTTTTTTTGATCTTGTCTTCTTTTTTTAGGCCTGAAATAATTTCAATGGTTATCCCGTCAGATAAGCCGGTTTCAATATATCTTTTCTCAAATTGCTGTGGAGAGGTTTCAATTTCTACGTAAACCGTATCGTCCTCAAATACCAATAAACTTTCTTTGATAGCCAAGACACTATCAACACGGTCGAGTACAATATCAGCATTGGCACTGTATCCTGCCCTGATGAAATTGTCATCTCGTAAAGCTACATCAGCCTTAATTTCAAACTGGATAGCTCCATTTACTTCCTGTCCTTTAGGAGATATATGTTCTAAAGTGGCATCAAATGTAACGTCTTCAAGCGCACCAATGGTTAATATCAGGGGCATGCCTTCACTTATTTTTCCAACTTCCGATTCGTCAATATTTCCTTCAAAAATCATCTCACCCATATCTGCAATACTTGCAATGGTGGTTCCCGCATTGAAGTTGTTGGCTTCAATCACCTGGTAACCTATTTCAACGGGAATATCCAATACCATACCATCAATTGTGGACCGCACAAGAGTGTTTGTGGGTGTGCCTGAATTTTTAATCTGGCCTTCTTTTATTAATTCAAATGTTTCTTCTGCTGTTTCCAATTCTTCCCGGGCGTTATGATAGATTACCTCGTACGATTCGTAATCTGCTTTTGCTATTACGCCTTTTTCGAATAATCCCAATTGTCTTTCGTAATTTCTTTTTGCATCTTTCAGGTTGATCTTAGCAACATCAACACGTGATTTTGCATTGTTAAGGTTGATCATATTGGGTATGATCCTGATTTTTGCCAATAAATCACCTTTTTTAACCATGTTGCCTTCTTCAATATAAAGTTCATCAACAATACCCGATACAACCGGTTTTATTTCGATTTCTCTTCTGGGTACAACCGATCCTGTTGCTGTGGTTTTCTTAATTATGTTTGTAACAGTTGCTGAGGTGGTTTCATACACTACAGGCTCTGTTTGTGATTTTTGATAAAGGAAATAAATGGTGTAACCAAATATTCCGATAATTATCACTATTCCAAGTATTTTAAAAAACTTTTTCATTGCTTCTATTTATATAAATCATTCATTTATTATTCGTCTCTTAATGCATCAATTGGTTTGATTTGCACGGCTCTTTGTGCCGGAATTAAACCGGCAACGGCACCCGAAATTATCAGTATTGCCAGAGCAGAAATTGCTTTGTTAAAATCTACTTCCGGATTATTGAACATATCGGTACTTGCATTCGTCTGGATCAGTAAATTATTGATAAGCTCCAGAACTCCAACACCAAGAGCAAGGCCAATATAACCTGCTATGGTGGTAAGAAATACTGATTCAATAACGATCTGGCTTTTGATACTGAACGGGGCAGCCCCCAAAGCACGCTGAATGCCAATTTCTTTGGTTCTTTCCTTTACCACAATAAGCATAATATTGCTAACTCCAATAATACCAGCCAGTAAAGTACCTATTCCAACAATCCATATCAATCCGTCAATACCCGCGAAAAGGGTAGTCATTTTTCTATATTCCTCTTCGAGGTTAAACGATCCTACTGCTCTTTCATCAGTTGGGGCTATAGAATGTCGCTCTCTTACAATTTCTTTTGCTTTATCCAGGACCTTCGAAACGGAGTGTCCTTCTTTAGCGGTTATTGAATACCAGCCTACGGTGTTTCCAAAGTTATAGGTTTGCTGCATTGTGGTAAACGGCATAAATATCTGGGAGTTTTCCCTTTCAGCCTGCCTGTCGTTCTTTTTAGATGAGAATACTCCGATAACTTTAAAATATACACCCTGAATTCGTATATATTCACCTATTGGATCTTCGTCTGTTTCAAACATCTCTTCATATACCCGTGTACCGATAACTACATTTTTTCTTTTATCTTCTATGTCGAAATCGTTAATAAATCTTCCCTGGTGGATATTTACAGGGTCTATAAGATTATACTCTGGGTAATCGCCTTGTATGGTAAATGCCGCTGTTCGTTCACCCCTTACTACATTATTGCCATTTTCACCGGTACTAAATACCTGGAGTCGGGGAGCTATATATTCAATTTGTGGAATGTTATCAATTAGCGCCTGGGTATCGTCATTATTGAAATTATATCTTCTTCCCCTTGGAAATCCCTTGTAAGGAACTGTTGTTTGTTGGGTCCACATAAACATGGAGTTGGTAGCAAGATCGCCCATTCCTTGCGAAACTCCGTTATTCAATCCCCTACCGGAACCCAACATAATAATAAGCATGAAGATACCCCAGAACACACCAAAAGCAGTGAAAAAAGTACGGAGCTTATTCTTTTTAAGCGCGTAAAAAATCTCCTGCCATTTATCAATGTCTATTATGCTCATTTGTTATTCTTTTTATTCATCTCTTAAAGCAACAACAGGTTTAACAGTAGCCGCCTTCCTTGCTGGTACGTAACCTGCAATTGCACCTGCAATAACCAGAAGTACGGTTGCTGCAATGGCTATATTCAGGTTAATTTCAGGATTGGCAAAGTAATCATGTGCAGGAAGAGTTTTCGACACCACTTCCAGTAGTCCAACTCCGGCAACAAGGCCGATGTAACCTGCAAAAGCTGTAATCACAACCGACTCTTGAAGTATCAGGCTGATGATAGTCCCGGGAGTAGCCCCTAGCGCTTTCCTTATACCAATTTCTTTGGTTCTTTCTTTCACAACAATCATCATAATATTACTTACGCCAACAATACCTGCGATAATAGTTCCAATACCGATGATCCAAATAAACATGCGGATACCAGCAAACAAATCCATAAACTGTTTATAATTTTCTATGCTGTTAAAAATAAATAGTGCCCGATTGTCTTCCGGGTCAAATTTATGTTTGTTGGACATCGCTTGTTTCACATCTTCAACCACATGAAGACTTTGTTCCATGTCCGCCTCCCCAAGCATCAGGTCAACGGTATTAATAGTATTTCCCATATTAAACACACGTTGAGCTGTTGAAATAGGAATATAAATCCTGCGCAAATCCCTGTCCTGTCCGGGGTCGTCAAAAACGCCAACAACCTGAAAGGGGACTCCGCTTACTTTAATATATTTACCTACTGCTTTTTCCTCATTTTTGAAAAGGGCTTCATAAACAAGTCTTCCCAGTGCAACAGTTTTTCGATAATCGGTGATATCTTTCTCGTTAAGGAAACGTCCGTTAATCATCGTAAGAGATTCAAGATGCCTGTAATCGGGTGAAATGGAAATAATGTCGAATGTGCCATATTCGTTTTTATAGGATATGATATTATTCTCCTGGAATAAATAAGTTCTGGAAGAGCTTTTTTCAACATGTTCTATTCTATGTAAGATATTACGATCCTCATTGGTGAACTGGATGTAACGACCGGCTTTCATCCCTTTATATGGTACAGAAGTAACTCCAGCATTTACAGCAATATAGTTGACGGCATCACCCTGGAACTCTCTTTTTACACCGTTTTCAAGTCCATAACCCGAACCAAGCAGAACTACGAGCATAAAAATACCCCAGGCAACACTGAATCCGGTAAGCGCTGTACGCAGTTTATTCTTTCGAATCGTACTAAATATTTCCTGCCATTTATCGAGGTCAAACATAATTTACACTTCTATATACTTAAGCCATTACTTGATCTGCAAGCCATTTTTTACGCTCGCCATTAGCAATAATCGAATCAACAATACCGTCTTTCAGTTTAATAATCCTGTCGGTTTTTGCGGCAATATCTCTTTCATGGGTAACAATTAAAATCGTAATACCCATATCATTAATTTCATGAAATAATTCCATTACCTCCATTGATGTAGAAGAATCAAGAGCTCCTGTTGGTTCATCAGCCAGAATAACTTTAGGTTCAGAAATTAGAGCACGTGCAATAGCCAGTCTTTGTTTTTGACCTCCGGATAATTCATTAGGAAGATGATGAGCCCATTCAGTCAGGCCCATTCTTTCAAGATATTCCATCGCTCTCATATTTCGTTTCTTTCTACTTACTTTTTGATAATACAATGGTAATGCTACGTTTTCCATTGCATTTTTAAATGAAATCAGGTTGAATGACTGGAATACAAAACCGATGAATTTATTCCGGTAATAAGCTGCTTTTTTCTCACTCATATTTTGAATGAATTCCCCATTTAAATGAAACTCGCCCTCATCATAATTATCCAGCATGCCAATAATATTGAGTAATGTTGACTTCCCGGAGCCGGATGATCCCATAATGGAAACCAGTTCTCCCTTCTCAATATTCAGGTCAACACCTTTTAGCACGTGTAAGCTGTTTGAACCGGTATAATATGTTTTGTTGATATTATTAAGGCTTATCATATCAATACTGTTGTCTTTTGAATTTAGAATAATATCATTTATCAGTAATTATGCCACCCTGCTTAATATTTTGTTTTACTGAGTATTACGTAAATCTTTGATTTTAAAAAGTGTTCGGCTTTTTTACATAAGGTGTGCGAATCCGACCATATGAGCCTGGTCTGAATATTCATTTTTAACTTCTGTAATTCTTACAACTATGTCAGGGCAATGAACTATTTCGCAGCAGAGCTGACTAGGTATCAAATAGGAATTCTTTTTCAGTACGTTGCAAGAGGATAGGAGTATTAAACTCATTTATCCCGATACGCTACGCTATCGGAATTCGTTCAGCTTACAATTTCCAATGCACTACGTTTTTGAAAATTGAGTTTCACGAATAAAGTTTATCAGTTAAATGTTAGTATTTTTGATTATTAATTATTCTGCACTTGGATCTTTATACACAAAAAAAAAGAGGCAAATTGTTGCTATTTATTCTGGCAGCGATTATTATTGGCGTTTCTATTTTTTATACGAATGTTATTGTCAATAAATTTGCCAAGCAAGAGCAAAAAAACGTCAGGCTTTGGGCGTCAGCAGTACATCGGAAAGCGCGGCTTGTTAAATACACCGAGGGGTTCTTCAGTAAACTGCAGGAACAAGAGCGAGAACGTGTTGAATTGCTGGCGGAAGTATATAACCAGTTATTAAAAGACGATACTGTAAGCGACCTTACGTTTTATCTTGATATTATTTCCAATAATAACACCATCCCTGTAATATTAACCAATGAAAAAGGAGAAATACTAAACACAAAAAACCTTGAAGCTAATGACGACACCTTAAGCTATTTAACCGGAAAGCTACAAGATGATTTTTCACTATACGATCCAATTGAAGTGCCTTACACAAAAACAAGGAGAAACTACTTGTATTATAAAGACTCGAAATTCTTCCAGGAACTTAAAGAGGTGCTGAACAATTATATTTCATCTTTTATGGAAGAGGTCGCACTTAACTCATCGAGTGTTCCTGTGATCATTACTGACAGTACACGGCGCAATGTAATCCAGTTTGGTAATTTGAACGACATACGGATGAGCGACCCTGTTTATGTTCGGCAAAAGCTTGAGGAAATGGAACGAGAGAATACCCCTATTAAAGTCACGTTTGGCGACCAGGGTACAAGCTACATCTTTTATAAAGATTCAGACCTTTTAACAATCATGCGTTTCTTTCCACTAGCTCAAATCCTGATTATTGCTGTATTTTTTGTTGTCGCTTATCTTTTATTCAGCTATTCCCGAAAATCGGAGCAAAATAGGGTGTGGGCAGGTATGGCCAAGGAAACGGCCCACCAGATAGGAACCCCTCTTTCGTCTATTATGGCTTGGATGGAGCTATTAAAATTAGGAGAAGGTACCGCTGATCAGGCTGCTGATGAAATAGAAAAAGACATTCGCCGACTTGAGGTGATTACCGAACGGTTTTCAAAAATCGGCTCGGTTCCAAGGTTAGAGCAAAACAACATTGTTCAAATTATTTATGACAGCGTTGCCTACCTAAAACCACGGTCGCCTAAAAAAATATCTTACTTAATTGATGTTGCGGAAGACGTAGAAATATTCATCCCGGTTAACGCTTCGTTATTCAGCTGGGTAATTGAGAATGTTTGTAAAAATGCTATTGACGCTATGGGCGGTGTCGGTACTATTCTTATAAATATAAACGAAGAGCCCAAACATATTTTTATTGATGTGTCAGATACTGGACGCGGAATTTCACGAGCCGAGCAACGAGACATTTTCAACCCGGGATATACCAGTAAAAAAAGAGGCTGGGGATTGGGGCTTTCGCTATCAAAAAGAATTATTCGTGATTACCATAAAGGGAAAATATTCGTGAAAAGTTCAACTGTTGGCACAGGAACTACGTTCAGAATAGTCATGCGAAAAACAGCCTGATGAATTAAGCAAACTACCATGGCCGGCATCTACATTCACATTCCATTTTGTAAACAAAAATGTCATTATTGCAACTTTTACACGGCAGTTTCAAAAAAGTACCGAGATGTTTTTGTAGATGCGCTTCTCAAAGAACTTGAACTTCGGAAATATTATCTGACTGATAAAATCATCAACACGGTTTATTTTGGCGGAGGAACCCCTTCGATGTTGTCTGCTTCTGAAATTCAACGTATTATCTTAAAAATCTCAGAATTATTTGATTTAAACACGAATGCTGAGATTACGCTGGAGGCGAACCCTGATGACTTGAGTGAACAGAAGCTGAAACAGTTAAAAAACGAAACGCAAATCAACCGCTTAAGCGTTGGAATTCAGAGTTTTGATAATGAGGACTTAAATTATTTGAATCGGGTTCATGATGCCGGACAGGCCAGAAAATCTATCGACCATGCTTTAAAAGCAAGCTTTAACAATATTACCATCGATTTGATTTATGGAATCCCAACACTCACTGAGAAACGGTGGAAAAAAAACCTGGAAACCTTTTTTTCTTACGGACTGCCACACTTTTCTTCCTACGCGTTAACAGTGGAACCAAAAACGGTTTTAAACACGTTGATTGCTAAAAATAAGATGCGGGCAGTAAGCGAAGATCAAACGGTAAGGCATTTTGAAATCCTGTTGAATGAAACAGAAAAAAATCAATACACACATTACGAAATATCCAATTTTGCCAAAGAGGGTTTCTACTCAAAGCATAACAGCATTTATTGGCTGGGGGAACATTACCTTGGTGTAGGCCCTTCGGCGCATTCTTTCAATGGTAAATCCCGGCAATGGAATGTAGCTAATATGAAACAATATGTTGAATTTGCGAAAAAAGGAACTACCGTGCTTGAAAAAGAAGTGCTTACCAAAGATCAGCAATTTAACGAGTATGTAATGACTTCAATTCGGACATTATGGGGTTGCGACATGGAACACGTTTATAATGTTTTTGGTAAAAATTATGTTCACTATTTACAGTTACATCTTTTGGCTTTTATTGAAAAAAAGCAGATAGAAAAAAGAGGTAATATTTTTTACCTCACCAAAAAAGGAAAGCTCCATGCCGATGGTATTGCCGCTGCTCTTTTCAGAACCTAATTATGAATTGTTATGAGATCGGTTAGTACAACATTCGTGAATACTATTATATTTGCCGCTTATTTAAAATTAAAATCAATATAAAATGGCACAAATAACATTAAAAGGAAATCCTATCAACACTATTGGTAGCTTACCAGAAGTTGGAACAAAAGCACCTGAATTCACATTGGTGAAAGATGATTTATCTATAAAATCATTATCAGATTATAAAGGTCAAAAAGTCGTTCTGAATATTTTTCCAAGTCTTGATACCGGCACATGTGCTGCATCGGTAAGGCGTTTTAATTTTGAAGCATCAAAGCTGGAAAACACGGTGGTTCTTTGTATTTCAAAAGACCTGCCTTTCGCACAGGCGCGTTTTTGCGGAGCTGAAGGATTAGAAGATGTACACAATCTTTCCGATTTTCGTGGCGGACAGTTTGGTAAAGATTATGGTGTAGAAATTATCGATAGCCCGTTGGCCGGTTTAGAATCAAGAGCTGTAGTGGTGCTGAATGAAGAAGGAAACGTGATATATACTCAACAGGTTGGTGAAATTATTGACGAACCAGATTATGATGCGGCTTTGGCTGTTTTATAATAAACTGAACTTCTAAAATAATGTGGGAGGGCGAAATTATCGTTCTCCCATTTTTTTTGTTATTAGCCATATAATACGCCGGATATATAACATAAAACCTGGCTATATCCCGGAGTTTTAACAGATAATGCTTACATTTACTAATCATATAACGAGTTGAACGAAACCGCCTCCAAAGGGAGGCGGCAATTTTTTGCTAAATTTATGGTTACTAAATCATAAAAT
>Ga0164313_10001609_pt1 | contig 19999 bp, 16 predicted proteins | sample GuaBasSedimGuay4_FD_113735 | JGI IMG/M metagenome (GOLD analysis project Ga0164313, IMG submission 113735) | Subseafloor sediment microbial communities from Guaymas Basin, Gulf of California, Mexico - Guay4, Core 4569-4, 0-3 cm | ecosystem: Environmental > Aquatic > Marine > Hydrothermal vents... | reverse complement strand
GGGTCGGCCCATGACGCCACTGTGGCGATCCCCCTACGGCGAGGAAAATGCGACCCTGCGAGGCTGGGCCATGGAGCTCGGGTATCTCCATGTCCGGTGGAGTTCACTGAAAGGCGCCTCGCTCGATGCACGCGATTGGGTGGCCGACGAACACTCGAGCCTGTACCAAGATTCACGAAAGATGATGGACCGGTTGCTCGGTTTCCCCCATCTCGAGGGCGGCATTGTGCTCATGCACCTTTCCACCGAGCGCTCCGAGCCTCCGTGGACCGAGCTTCCCCGATTCGTCCGGGAGCTCAAACGCCGAAAAATCGAGCCGGCCAGGGTCAGCGACCTGCTCGAGGACTCACCAACCTGGCGCAAGTGGCTCGAGCGAGCAAGAGAGAACCACAACACAAATTTCCCCGAGTGAAGAACGACACCCGACCCGGTTGGGCATGCGTCGGAAAATGAACCGCGAAGGACCTACATTCCGAAGAACTCCCGGGCTGCCTCCTCCCCCGCCGCGATCATCTCGTCGATGGCTCCCCAGTCCGCCCAGGCCACATGGCCGATCTTTGGCCGGATCACCCAGGTTGCCTTGGCGAGCTGCCGCTCCCTGAGGAGCCTGGAGGTCATCATTTGCGTTCTCATCATCGTGTCGAGGGCCAAATCGTCGTCTTCGAGAGGAGGAATCTCCATGGAAGCATCGACCACCAAGACCGGCCGGCCCTGCGCTCGGGCAGCGGCAACGGGGACCTCAGCCACCACCCCCCCATCGACCAACTCTTGACCGTCGACCCACTTCGCCGGGACCATTCCCGGAATCGAGCTCGACGCCTTCACCGCCAATCTCAGAGGACCTCTGTCCAACCGGGTCTCGGCTCCCGACTCGAGGTGGGTAGCCACGGCGGTGAATGGTATCGGCAAGTCTTCGATGTGGATATCAGGTAGGAGGTAGTCAACCGCACGATCGAGGACGGACCCATCGAGCACCGTACTCCGGTTGAGCGCGAAGGAAACGACCAACTGGTTCTTGATCTGGCGAGCCACTTGAATCAAAGGATGCTCTTTCTTTTCGGCCCGCGGCACCATCCGGACCTCACGCACCGTAGGGAGAATTTCCTGATCCATGGCTTCACGCCACCGTTCCTCAACCGCAGCTGACGTGCCGTGGACCAGATACATGGCTCCCATCAGTGAACCCATGCTGGTTCCCACCATCGAGCGAATGCGAATCGAACTTTCGTCGAGCACCCGCATGACGCCGATGTGCACGAATCCACGGGCGCCGCCACCGCCGAGAGCGAGCACCGGCGACCGCACCAGCATCATCAACTGACGGATCGATCGATCAAACCGCATTTCGCTACATCGACACCTTCTTCAACCTGGCCTACTTCGACTTCTTCATCTCAGCGACGAGGCTCAACAACGCCTCGTGCACCCCCTCGGCCACCCGATGGGATTTGTCGGATACATGATCGAGGTCGTCCGTCGTACCGCGAGGATCGACATCCCCGATCCGGTCGTCAGCCTTCACCGGGACACCGTCGCGTAGGAGACCACGGATCACCCCACCGATACGGGCAGTGATCGAATATGAGGCATCGACCGGCACACCCCTCCGATAGTCGTCAACGCCATACACCGACACGACGGTCCCGATCCGTTCGCCGCGATCGACGATGTCACCGATGGAACGCTGGGTGAAAAAGATCCCATCGCGTACTGCCTTCAACGTACGCTCTTCGGAGAATCCCATGATCTGTGCCGGCGGCTCGTTGGCGAGATGCTCGCCCGTATCCTCGAGGATGTTCCCCACCAAGGGACCGCGCACGGTGTCCACCAACGCGTCACAGTCCTTGTGAGCGATATAGCCAGGACCGAGGGCGATGACGATTGGAGCGAGGTCGCGGGTCAAGCCCCAGTTTCGACGTTGCATCGACGCCTCGATGAACACATGGGGCTGCCACTCTTCGAGAACGGCCTCGTGGCCCATGATCCCAACAGCGATCTCTCCATTGAGGTGGGCGGCCTCGACCGCAGCGATGTTGGGCGTGAATCGGGCGACGACGCCCTGGATCGTCTGAGTCCCGTCGAGAACGGCCTCGCAGAAACAGACTCTCCTCCGTACCGCTTTGGGAAAACGTCGTTCGAGCAACATCATTCGCACAAACCCCTGCGAGTACAAGTGGTGGGCGGTGGCCGATGCAAGCTCGCCAGCACCGCGAATCAGCACACGCAAGTCGCCTGGATTCATCGTTTCTCCCCCTTAGCAGCCTTCGCAGCTGGGCCTGTCATCCAGCTCGAAAACTCACCAGCTATCTGCCTTGGATTCTCGGCCCGTACTCGAACTACTGCTCCGAGAATCCGCCGCAAAGGGCACTTACCGGCACCCCGAAATCCATCCGCCATCAATCCCCTACAGGCTCCTAGTCGGGGCATTGTAGCTCGCACCGCACAGATCGTCATCTTCTGGAATCGACCCATTGATGACGGCTGCACGCACCAACCAACCTGGCGGTCAAGCTTCATTGATCATTTCGTAGATCTCGGGGAGATTTCGATATCTTTCGTCGAAGTCCAACCCGTAACCAATGACGAAGCGATCTTCGATTTCTGTCCCCAAGAACGAAATCTCGACCTCGACTTGGCGCCGAGATGGCTTGGAGAGCAGGGAAACCACCTGAATGGATCTCGGATGTCGAGCTTCAATCAGCCGGATGACGTCGGTCAGGGTGGTTCCGGTGTCGACGATATCCTCTACCAGGTAGATATCACGGTCACGAACATCCACCGTGATGTCCTTAACCAGAACAACCGAGCCGGAGGATGTCGTGCTCGCCCCGTAGCTCGAGACCTGGATGAAGTCCAGTTCCACCGACCGATGGATTCGTAACGCCAGATCGGTTAAGAAGAAAACGCATCCTTTGAGGACACCGATGAAGACGGGCGATCTACCCTCCATGTCGGCTTCGATTTCTCGAGCGAGTCGGTCAAGCATCTCCTCGATGTCCGACCGAGCTACGACCACCGGTCCCAACATTTTAATCTCCTTTCGTTGTCTGACGTCGAAGCGCAGTGTATCTTATTGGAATATGAATACTGGAGATCTTCACGGGCTCAGTGAGCGCTATGCGGATTTGTCGGATCGTTTTCGGTCACTGTGGACATTTTTCCAGTTTTTAGCTGGAGTCTACAAGCACCGGGGCGAAGGCTCGATCCCATACGACTACGATTTTCAGAATCTCTACCAACAACTTCAACAACTGGTTCCGCAGATCAGCGGAGACGTCAACAAAAACGTTCTCATCGAGTTCGAGACGATCGAGCGTGAGCTCGAACGAATCCAGCATGAGCTCGAACACCTCGAACGTGAGTTTGGACCGTCGTATCTCAGAAGGTTTTTCGACCACCTCAAACGTCAAGACGAGAAAATCCTATTTGCTCTCGTCAAGTTCTATCTCATGTCCAGCCACCTCGAGCAGGAAACCTTTGACAAGCTGGACATCCTTCTCACACGCTTGGCGGAAGCGCCGTCTGGGAGCGAAGAACTCCTTCAACGCGGACGGCCCGAGCTATTGGTGACTTTCGAACGCCTCGCGAAATTCGCGGGCCTCGACCCGTTGCCTCCGGCGGAGGAGAAGCCTCTGGTCGATGCGGTAGCTGAGCTTCGCGAAGAGTTCGAACGTATCGGAGACTTCGACACTCTTGTTCAATCCAAGGTCTACGATCGTCTTCGGGGTTTCAAGACCCGGATCGGACGTGTCTTCCTTCATCCGCCGATTCTCATCGAAATCACCGCGGCGAACATCGCCGCCAGAAACCGATTCCGTGATCTTTTTGACATCGAAGAACGGCAGCTCCTCGAAGGAACCAATCGCATCTTCGATATTGAACGGTATTTACAGAAGAATCCTGGCCTCGCAACGGATGAGATCAAGCAGAAGATCGAAGTCTTCCGCCAAACGCGGGTGAGGTTCGAGGACGCTCGCCGTCAACATAACGTCAAACGTTCCGACATCCTCGAGCTGCGGCAGTCGATGCACAACGTACTCGCCCATTTCGAATCCACCGCCGCAGACCTGCTCGGGAGCCCCCACGAGAGTCCACCGCAGCCTCCAGCCCGAGCACCCGAACTCCAACTCGAGGAACCCATCGATGACCTTGAGCCTCCGGTTTCTCCCGAGATGACAACTCAGTCTGCGGATCCACCTCTGGGCTCCGGCAAACCCGAAGATCCTCCGATCACATCCATCACAGACCTGCTTCCGAGCGATCCCCTTCTCAACGAGGTTCTCCACAAGATCATGTTCGCGCTGGAACTCGTAGTTTGGGATCGCACTCCCGACCAGGTCATCGAAGCTCCCGAAATCAAGAGCCTGGGCCTCGAAGCCTGGGAGGTCGAAACCTACCGCAATCTCGTCGAGCAGCAATCCGAAGAGGACAGCGAGCAACGTCACCTTCAGCAGTTTTTCCTCACCAGTGCGGCCCTCAGGGTCAAGATGGAGGAAGAACGTCTCGAGATTGAACGTTTGGCGGCAAATTCCAAACCCGATTTACTATTCGAAATGCTCGAGAGCTCGGCCAGCAGCCTCGACCGGGCACGTGAGGTCGAGCGGCGTTTCCTCTGGTTTATCGACGACATGCTCTACCGCGCCGATACCGAGAGCTTGGAACAGGTCTACCGGTCGCGTTTCCGATTCCTCTTTGCTTTCGCCGGTCTGTGGCTCGATCATCAAAAAAACGGAGGCATGACCCCGTTGTGATCGATCCAGGGGCTACGGAAGAACCACCCGTCGGCCTCCAGCCGGCTGGGTTGCTCCGCCGGCTTCCGGCCACAATCATCGACATGGTGGTGTTTTGCGGCGTTTGTGCCCTCCTCGCCTATCCGGTCAGTCGTGACATCGATTGGCAGACGGCGATTGCCGATCCGTCGCTGTTTTTCAACTCGCTGACGGATCCCGGTTGGCTCGCCCACGCGGCAGGGATCCTGGGACTCTGGATCGCGTTTTGGTGGTGCTACTTCGCAGTGGGTTGGGGCCTGCTCGGCGCCACCGTGGGCAAGTGGATCTTCGGAGTGAGGATCGTCGATCACAAGGGGCGAGCGCCGATCGGCCTGTCTCGAGCCTTCCTACGCCTCGCCGCCTACTCTGTAAGTTCGGTAACTCTGGGAATGGGCCATCTGCTCATCGTACTCCGACCTGATCGCCGTGCCCTGCATGACGTCCTCGCCGGCACGTGGGTTGTACGGAGGAAGCGCGCCTCTGACTCGAACGCCACACTCAAGAAGGAATGACTCCGCTCACGTCAACGACGGTGGTTTTAGTTTTTAGTTTTTAGTTTTGAGTTCCATCGCAAAATCTAAGAGGCCTCTCGTGGAGTTGCTGAAAACCAAGAATCAAACCTAACTTCCCGCAAGATTCAGATTCTGGATCATGGGATCCGCATACCGAGAGCGGCTCCCGAAGGGTGCGCTCGTATTCTGCGATGGAACTAAAAACCTAAAACTAATAACCAAAAACTATGAGAGGTATCCGGCCAACGACTGCGTCTTGTGCGATCGCCGCAACCGGTTGAGGGCGCGGCTCTCGATCTGACGGACGCGTTCGCGCGACAGACGGAGGATCTCCCCAATTTCACGGAGAGTCTTGGGCTGATCATCCTCCAGACCGAATCGGAGTTCCAGCACCCATCGCTCACGGTCCGGCAGTTCGGATAATGCATCCGCCATCGCCACCAAGAACGACTCCCGGAGGATTCGCTCGTCGGTGTCCGGCAGTACATTTTGTTCGAGCAGGTCACCCAGCTCCGAGTCGCCCTCTATATCGACGGGCTCGTTGAGCGAGAGTGACGACTGTGAGGCTCGCGTGAGCACTCGCACGTCCTCGACCGAGAGTCCCAGTTCCTTCGCGAGCTCCGAATCGGTCGGGGAACGTCCGAACCGGTCACTCAGGAGAGAACGGACTCGCTCGAGTCGGTAGAGGTTGTTGGCCTGCTTCTGAGGCAGTCTGAACGAGCCCGCATGTTCGGCCAGAGCATGGAGGATGGCCTGGCGAATCCACCACACCGCGTAGGTGATGAACTTGACATCGTGGCCCTCTTTGAACGGGTAGTATTTCTTTGCAGCCTGGATCAACCCGAGGTTGCCCTCGTGAATCAGATCAAGGAACGGCACGTTTGGATTACGGTAGCGTTTGGCGTACGCGACGACGAAACGGAGGTTCGACTCGACCAACACGCGCACCGCTTCATGGTCTCCGTCATGCACTCTGTGGGCAAGCTCGACCTCCTCTTCATGGGAGAGGGGAGGGTAGCGGGAGATCTCCTGAAGGTAGCGGCGTAGCGTCGCCGATTCGGTGTTCGATGACCGTCCTGACCTAGCCGTCATTCCTCATCCACAGTCTGGATGGATCCGGCTTCGACCTTGACCAGGGCGTGGTAGCGAGGGATTTGGTTTTTGGAGCGGAGAGCCTGTCGCACAAGCTTCTTGAGCATCTGATTCTCCACTTGGAGCTTGTCCATCTGCGCTTTGAGATTGAGGATGATCTCAACCCCAGCGAGGTTCACCCCGAGATCGCGGGTGAGGGTCAAAATCGCCTCGAGCTGCTCGCACGCCAGATCATCATAGAGGCGTGTGTTCCCTTGAGAACGACTGGGCCGGATCAGTCCCTCACGCTCCCAAAGTCGCAACGTCTGAGGGTGGACGTCGTACTTCTGCGCGACCCAGGAAATCATGCGATATCGCGGCTTGGCCTTCACGAATCCTCCAGCAAAGCAACCGCTCAGAGCCCAGCGATCGTCGACCGACGATGTGAACCGTGAATCTGGTACTCACGCTTGACTTTATCACCGACCGTCGACCGATCCAAAAACCCCGACAGCTTCAAAAAGCCAGGAGGTGAGCAGGTTTTGCCCACCTCCCGGCGACAGTCATTGGCTACTTTTCTTCCTCGGCATCCACGTCGACGTACTCAGCATCGATAACCTCGTCGTCGTTGCCCGCGGCGTCTGTGGACACGCCTGGATCCGCCGTTGCCCCTTCAGCTCCCGGGCCACCATCGGCAGTCGCCGTCTGGTAGAGAACCGCAGCAACCTGGTGGCTGGCCTGGGTGAGACGTTCGTACACCTCTTCCATCCGGTCCTCAGCACCCTCTTCGAGGATCTTCTTGGCGTCGGTAAGCACCTCGTCGATGACCTTGGTTTCGTTCTCAGGAAGTTTCTCGCGGTTTTCGGTGACCAGTTTCTCGGTCGAGTACACAAGACCGTCGAGCTTGTTCCTGATCTCGATCTGTTTGCGCTTCACCTCGTCATCCGAGGCGTGGGTCTGAGCCTCATTGACCATCCGGTCGATCTCGTCGTCATTGAGACCCGAAGAGCTGGTGATCTGAATCTTCTGCTCCTGACCAGTGCCACGGTCCTTAGCGGAGACATGAAGAATTCCGTTGGCATCGATGTCGAAGGTGACCTCGATTTGGGGAATCCCGCGCGGCGCCGGAGGAATGCCCATGAGGTGAAAGCGTCCCAACCTCCTGTTGTCAGGGGCCATTGGGCGTTCACCCTGCAGGACGTGGATCTCGACCTGGTTCTGGTTGTCGTCAGCTGTCGAGTAAACCTTGCTCTTGCGGGTTGGAATAGTGGTATTGCGTGGAATCACCACGTCGGTCACGCCACCGAGGGTCTCGACACCGAGAGACAACGGTGTCACGTCAAGAAGCAGGACATCCTTGACCTCTCCCGAAAGCACGCCGGCCTGCACAGCGGCGCCAATGGCAACCACCTCATCGGGGTTGACGCCGCGATGAGGCTCCTTGCCAAAGAACTCGGTGACCGCCTTCTGGACCATCGGGATGCGAGTCGACCCACCGACTAGAACAACCTCATCCACATCTTTGGCATCGAGACCGGCATCCTTGAGCGCCTGACGACACGGATCCAGAGTGCGGTCGACCAGGGGTGTGATCATCTGCTCGAACTTCGACCGTGTCAGCTTCAATGCCAAATGCTTCGGACCGGCCGCGTCAGCTGTGATGAACGGCAGGTTTATTTCCGACTCCATTGTGGAGCTGAGCTCCATCTTGGCCTTCTCGGCGCCTTCCTTGAGCCGCTGCAGGGCCATACGGTCCTGACTGAGATCAACGCCCTGGTCCTTCTTGAACTCGTCCACAAGCCAGTCGATGATCACCTGATCGATATCGTCACCACCGAGGTGAGTGTCGCCATTGGTCGACTTGACCTCGACCACACCCGCCCCGACCTCGAGGATGGAGATATCAAAAGTCCCACCGCCGAAGTCGAAGACGGCGATGGTCTCATCGTCCTTCTTTTCAAGGCCATACGCCAATGCCGCGGCTGTCGGCTCGTTGACCAGGCTGAGCACCTCGAGGCCGGCGATCTGGCCGGCATCCTTGGTCGCTTGCCGCTGGGCGTCGTTGAAGTAGGCAGGTACGGTGATGACTGCCTGCTCGACGGGGCCGCCAAGGTGATCCTCGGCCGCCGCCTTGAGCTTCTGCAGCACCATGGCCGACATTTCGGGCGGCGAGTAGATCTTCCCGAGGATCTCGATTCGCGCCGTGTCGTTCTCGCCCTTGACCACCTTGTAAGGTACGGTCCTGATTTCCGAGGTCACCTCATCGAATCGGCGCCCCATGAAACGCTTGGCGGAGAAGACGGTGTTCTCCGGATTGGTAACCGCCTGTCGTTTCGCAACCTGTCCAACAAGTCGTTCACCGGAAGAGTTGAACGCCACGACCGATGCGGTGGTACGGTTTCCCTCTTGGTTGGCAACAACGGTGGGCTTCCCACCTTCCATAACGGCGACGACGGAGTTCGTCGTTCCCAGATCAATTCCTATAACGTGAGACATGCTAATGTCCTCCTCAACTTTAACATTCGGCGCTCATCATAGAACCTGAGTGTGTTTTTGTCAAGTATTGATTTCAGCAATCCAGAATCGTCTTAACTAACTTTACATCTATGACTTACAAGCAACTACCGCTCAATCAAAAGAGACGACGGTCGCTCAAGTCGGGGGCCTATCCTGTCGATTCGGTGGATGCGCCGCGCATCCACCAGAGCAGCGGGTGCGGTTTTTCACCAGATGTTTTCGCGATGCTCCGGCCCATTTCAGTGAAAAAACTGCAGTTGGTGCTAGGGGAGAAGAACCAGGCCTGGTCCCCGTCGATTCCCGGAATCCGGGGTCTCCCCTTCCCACGCCAAGCTGCGGCTGTGAATCAACATGGGAACCGGTTGCCCCTTGCTGTCCGAGCCCGTGAACATGAGCTTGTCGCCGCGTATGGCAATCCGATAGGGACGGCCCCATGGGTCAGAAGTCACCGCATAGTCCAGCCGAGATGCCGTCAGTTCTTCGAGCCCTGCCGGATAGAATCCGTGCAGGAAGAACTCGTCCTCGGCGGCGTGCGCGAGCCAATCCATGCGTAGCCACGATTGGCTCTGTACGACATACCGCTCCCAGATTTCATCCTGGGCGCTGAATGTCGGATTGACCGGATTGCGGGGCATGATCGTAAAGGCGAAACCCAGGAGAATGAGAAACGGGACAGCGAGCCACGGGATCACACCAAGCGACGATCGGTGTTTCCCTCGCGCCACCTCATCGGTCAGCAGATCGACCTCCAGGATCTCATCGTTGGTTCGTTCTCGAATGAGACCCATTTCCAACAGGTCGGCGAGAGCTTTGCACGATTCGAACTCGATGAGTGGGCTCGAGAGGATGAGCTCGTGAACATCATCGCGCCCGTCAACCAGAACGTATACAGCCATCTGGTCGGGTGTCACCTGCCCCTTGGTCGGCGCGGCCTTGGGGGGGGGGGCCTCCTGCGGTGTATCGGAAAAGCTGAACCCGAGATCGTCAAAGTCGTCATCCGTCCGTTCAACAACGGACAGCTCCCGGTCGGGTTCGACCTGGATGAACACCACGTTTCGATCCGGCAACCGTTGCTCGATGAACGGCCACTCGTCGGTCATTCTGGCGCCTTCCATGATGATATGGTCGGCGGCCATGGGCTCGGTCAGTTCCCGATCGTAATCGATATCCGACTCTTGAGAGAAGTGATAATCGCCGTCATTCCAGCGGAAAATCCGGTAGACGATCTGCAGGATCTGTTGCTGAAGAGCCGAGCGCACCGTATCGATGGTCACAACCCCATGGTCGATGAGGATTCGCCCGAGGCGTTGCAGGGTTTCCTCCTGCCGCCTCAAAGCTTCCTTGAGGTCCCCATCCTCGACCTCTCCACGCTTGAGGAGAATGAGGCCGATGAGATCCTCGGTGTGCTGATTGAGCGTCGACGCGCCAACGATGTTGCCGTTGATGAATGACACGGTGGTCACATTGTCGTCCGACTTGAGGGTCAAGACCCCGGTCTTCCGCTGCAACGAAATCAACTGCAGAATATCGGCAAAGGAGAAGTCACGGAGGGTTCCTTCGAGAGCCACATCACCTCCTTTGCCAGGATCCGATGACGCTTCGCAGCCAGGTTGCGAGGATGATGAGCACGAGCACCACCCTCACCGGTTGGACGGGCATCGTCGGCTCGATCACCTCGAGAAACCGCGGCACCCAAACGGTCACACCGACCAGGGAAATCCATGCAAGGAGCCCGATGATCACACCGAATACGACCTGATCCCGAACGAGCTGGTAACTGCCCGGAGCGAGTGCAGACACCAGGCGCCGTGCAACGGTTGACCATCGGTCCCAGCGTCGAACCTGCGCCAGTTTGACTGTTTGTTGGTCGATGGGGACGAGGTCACGTTGGAGAAAGACCGACACACATTGGCGGCAATAGATGGGACTCTCTCCAGGCTCGTCTTCAAGCCGGTAAACGTTCCCACATTTTGTGCACTCCTTGGCGCCAGGGAACCACCTCGATCGGACCAAGAGAACACTCAATCCAACCAGCCCGCCGACCCAGAACACCATTGAAAGTGGATTCAAGAGTTGTCGAACAGAGCGCCACGACGAGGCACTGTAACCGACGTGCAGTTGCTCCTCTTGAGACAAACCCGAAACGAATTCGCGGACATCGCCCGAGGAGATTGCCGGGTAGCGAACCCGCGGGTCTCTCCCTCGGACCCCGAGCGATGCCGATCGACCTCCCGCCAGTTCACGGGCCCGAGCCCGAGCCGCGTCTCCCTGCTGGAATCTGCGGTTGAGATCATAGGCTGACGACAGGTTGTGGTAGGCCAACGCGGTCAGGCTGTTGGTGTCGATGGCCGCGTCGTAGTACTGGATGGCCAGTTGAACGTTGCCATCCTCCAGCGCCATGTTACCGAGAAAAACGAAGGGCCTTGCGTCACCGAACGGTTCGATCGCCGCTGTCTGGAACTCGGCCTTGGCCGACTCGACGGCCGAGTGCATGCGCAGCAACTCACCCAGAATCAGGTGGTAGGTCGAGTCGCCTTCGAGGCTATCCCTCAGGCTGAGAAACTCTCTCAATGCCGACGGATTGAGCTGACGTTCGTCGAGCATCACCGCCACGCGATCAGTTACCGGAGGTTCTCTGAGAAGAGCGCGTTGCCAGCTTTCCGCCAACATCGGCACCAAGGCCAACACCACACAGATCGCAACCGCCACTGCCCTTTGACTCTTTTCGAGGTAGACCCAGCCGACCACAAAAAGATACACGACCAGCCACGCAGGCCCGAGACCTGCGAACAAGGGCAGAAGCAGGAGCACCAGCCCGAAGACCACGCCGTTGGAGCGTTCGAAAATCATCGCTCCCACCGTCATGGCGTCGTGGTTCGACCGTCGAATGGTCCGAAGCATCATGACCAGTAGGGCCGCGAAGCTCGCGGCCGCAGTTCCGATGATCAGCCATATACCGAAAGACATCAGGAGGTGGCGTCGGGTCACCTCGTACTGGAAGCTCGCCACCCACCCCTTGAGATAGAAGGTGGCGCTCTCCCAGTACGAGTCCTGCCGCCAGCTTTGGCGCGAGAGTAAGAAATAGCTCGATGGCAACTCCGGATCGATCCTGATCGCGGTCTCGAGGATCGAGTTATCCGTTTCCGGATTGGCTTGAGCCCACGAGACCAGAGCCGCCGCGTACGGCGTCATGCGACGAACATCGATTTCTTCCGCCTCGGTGATCAGGTCATCCACGGGCTCCTGAACAGACCTACCCTCGGGTGCAGACAGAATCTCCTGAACTTCCATCCAGGCATCATTCACGGATGCCGCGGTCGGCGAAACCCCCAACATGACACACACAAGCAGAAAGGCGCACGCGGCCGGTCCGCACTTACCACCAGCTATCAACTGCGGCCGGCGAGAAGGGCGGGTTGGTTTCATGTGTTTTGTTGTTGGACGTACAACGCGCGGAGCTGGAAGATCACGTTGGAGAGCACCTGCTGCTCCTCGGTGGATACGTTGCCCGTGGTCTTGCTTTCCAGCATGGACAGATACTCGATCACCCGCTGCGCCTCTGCCGGTTGCGCCGGCAGTCCCTGAGCACCGGTCATGAGCATCTCAGCCTGCTGAGCCAGACCGGCGATCAGGTCAAGAAACAGCGGGGACGTGGTCGCGGTCCCTCCGGACGCGGGCGTAGGTTGAGCAGCTGCCGCGGCAGGTTGTTCTACCGGCGCGGCAGAAACCGGTTCGACTGTCTGTTCTGAAGGCTGTGGAGCCGGTTTCGTCTCCAGCACAGGCCGGTCGGGGCGCAGCTCACCGCTCTCATCGAAATGACGTCGATCAACGACCTTGATCCCGTTGGATCCTTCACCTGGTTCGCTCAATCAAACCTCCATCATTGTTCAAATTCCAGCATACTACGAAGGCTCAGCCGTACGATCAAAATCTTCCCGACTGGCTGCCCATATTCTAGGACTTCTCGACTCTCTGTTCAGCTCCTCCGGAACTCCGGTTTTCGTCGTTCGAGAAAGGCGGTCGTGCCCTCGCGCATCTGGTCGCTTGCGGCCCCAACACCAAAGAGGGTCGCCTCGAGAAGGCAGGCATCATCCAATCCCATGTCGAGACCGGAGTTCACGGCTTCAAGGCAATGGCTCACCGCCAACGGACCGTTGGCCAAAACAGTCTTGAGAAGCTCCTCCACCACCCCTTCGAGTTCGGAGAGATCGCAGACACGGTTGACCAAACCGATGGCATGGGCTTCGTCCGCCTTGACGTTCCGCCCGGTCAGAAGGATCTCCAGCGCGCGGCCCCGACCGACCAGGCGCGGCAAGCGCTGGGTTCCTCCATATCCGGGAATCAAGCCGAGCTTGACCTCGGGCTGACCAAAGACCGCATTGGCGGCGGCGACCCGAATATGGCAGGCCATGGAGAGCTCGCAGCCGCCACCCAGGGCATACCCGTTGACCGCTGCGACGACCGGTTTGCTCAGCCGTTCCAGCCGGCTGAACACGGCCTGACCGCGAAGGGCGAACTCCTTGGCCTCCACCGGACCCAGGGTTGCCAGCTCGGAAATATCAGCCCCTGCCACGAAAGCCTTGTCACCCGCGCCGGTGATGACGACCGCCTCGATCGCTTCGTCAGCCTCGATCTCCGAGATGACCGCATCCAGCTCTGCCACGGTTGTCACGTTCAGCGCATTGAGCTTCTCCGGACGGTTGATGGTGATCGTACGGATCCCGTCGGCATCGGTGATCTTCAGATTCTGGAAACTCACTGTCGTCCTCCTGTACAGCACAGCAATCTCAATGGACTCCGTCTTTCGCAACGATCAAGAGTGTACCTCGAAACACACCGATGAACTGAACCAGAAAAAACGCGGCGACCGAGGCCGCCGCGTGTCGTCTCAAAGGTGAAAGCGCTACGAGTCAGTCAAAATCGGAAGGGCTCACCGCGCGGTCAACGCCGGCATCGAGAACGTGGTTCGACGAGAATCCGTGTCCGAGTCTCTTGGCGTTGTAGTCACGCAGCTTGCCGACTTCGCGCCATAGCAACGTGGCCACAAAGGACCCCGACACGGGCGCGTCCGGTTTGGCCGGGAGATATTCGATCCCCACATGAGCCAGGGTCTGCGAAAGCTCACGGTGAGTCAGAGGAGCGTCCACCTCCCACGTTGTGGGTGCGAGTCCCCAGATCTGAAGCTTCTCAAGGGCGGTGACCGGATCCGGTGTCGCCTCTTCGTAGCCCAGAGCAATGTCCATCACCATTTGCGCGAACTCACCGTGGGTGATGGAGTCCTTGGTACGCGCCGTTTGAACGTCGGATTGAGCCGCCGCCGGCGCGGCGAGAAGCAGTACCAGACCACCGACCATCATCAGCCGTCGCATAAGGACCTCCAAAGTTCGCACAAACATCGTACGTTCTGTAGCAGTTGCTGTCAAATCGAAAGAATACAAACGACTTAGAAGAAGCGGCGGCGGATAATCAGCACATCGCCGGCTTCGATGACCGGATCCGGGTCTTTCCCCTTGCGAATATGGGACACATCGAAGGTGAAGATCTCCTTGTCGCCGTCACGGCCACGATGGACCTCGACCGTCTGCGATGCGAACTTACCCTGCCCACCGGCGTGAGAAATGGCCTGCATCAGGGTCATTCCCGGGGTCAGATCGTACTTTCCGGGCTTGGCCACTTCACCGGTGATGAAGAACTGCTCTTTTGCAGAGACCGAGATCACATCGCCCTGTTGCAGGATGACATCACGGCCAACCTCACCCTTGAGGAGCGACGAGGTACCGAAGGTCCGGACAAACGGCAGTTGAACACCATTCAAATCCTCGAGTCGGCGCAACTCGACAAACTGGCCGGCCGATGTCTTGAGGCCGCCCGCCTCGGCCAGGATCTTGTGCAATGACGTCTGACCCTCGAGGTAGTAGGTTCCCGGACGCGCCACCTCGCCCAGCACGGTCACCGGTTTGGAGTGATACTTCTCCACCTCGACCTGGAGCTGGACATCGACGTAGTAGTCCTTCTCGAGCAACTCTTCCAACCGATCGGCAATCTCCGAGGTCGTCTGACCAGCAACCTCGACCCGGCCGAGCAACGGGAAGCTGATGTCACCCTTCACCTCGACCGCGAAGTCACCGGAGACCTCATCGTGATTGTAGGCCTCAACTCGGAGAACATCTCCTGCCCCCACTCTGTAACCCGAGGACACCAACGGCGTCTCTTCCTGGGCCGCAACAGGAACCACCAAGAGTACGATCAACACACACGTGAGACAGGCCAATCGCATGGGCAGAAGGTAGCACAATCTACGACCGTTGATCTCACCGGCCATCCACCGGCCGATGAGTACGCTCGACTTACGAAACTGTGCGTTCGCCGCACATGGAGCGCTGTTCACTCCAGATGCTGTTTCAGGGAGGGAAGATAAACAGTTCAAAGCTTCGGCGTGGGTGTCGTGGTCGGGCCGATTTTCGTCAGTAGCCGATGACCAAGCCGAGGGTGAACACGTTGTAGTCATACTGATAGCGGTAGATTGTGGAATTCCGGTTCTCGTGCAGGTAGCCACCCCAGAGTGAGATATAAGGCCCGAACCGATAACCGAGACCCAGACCAACGGTCTTGATGGGATCCTCGCGATCCAATCCCGTGACAAGATCCGGCACCGCGTAATCATTGACCTGGTAGCGCCCACGGATCTGGGCGTGGAACCGGTTGTAGTTGTACTCGTACCGGAGGCTGCCTCCGGTCGCCACATAGTTGGCGTTGATCCCGAAGTTGGACGGGTAGTCCGACCGCAGCAGATCGAGCCTGAGCGACGATCCGTGGCCCATATCCCAGTTGAAATAGCCGCGGGCGATGAAACCACCAAAATCAGGAATGATCTCGGAAGCCTCCGCCGGAACGTTGTACCTGGTCTTTCGATAACCAACGACGATTTCGGTTTTGATCACCGGGCTGACCATGCCCCGGAACCCGACCGTGACCTCATCGGACTTCGACTCACGGAACTTGTTATCGAAAAAGGCGTTTGGACCGGGCTCGAACTCGCTGTGGCGGTAGGCCAGGTTCATTACCAGGATCTCACTCAGTTGGTGCAACCACCCCACACCGGCCACGAGACGTGTGTAGTCGTACCAGAGATCGGGATCCTCATGCTGAAGGTCGGTGTAGTCGATCTCGAAGTTGAGACCGTCCTTGGCGCTCGCCCAGTACGCCAGATGAACGGCGGCGAAGTGCTTCTTGTACCACCGGTCGCCCCAGTAGAGCTCGCCACCCGGATCAACCTCACGGTTTTCCAGGTTTCCTTGCATGTACTTGTAGGTCACATCAAGAATCAAGCCGTTGGAGAATTCAAACCCACCGAGGAAATCGAAGAAGTGCGACCACTTGTCATCGAGTTTGTAGGTCTTATATTGGCGATACTGCGGCGTGTAGGAAAACAGCAGATACGATTCGTTGAGGGGCAGTTCAAACTGGAAACGCGCGCTCGCCATCCCCACCCAGTCGGAGACCGGGTCATCGGGGGTGAAGAAGATGTTGTCGCGGTACTGCCAGTTCAGCGAGACCGCCGGACTGAAAAGAAACGGGCCGACAGGGATCGCCTCGTAGATATTCGGTCTGGCTCGCTGGGGTTCGATGTTGGTCTGCCCACCCTCAAGACCGCCGTCCTGGGCCGAAGCCCAAACCGCACACAAGAGGATCAGAGTAAAGCCAACCGAAGCGCTCAACCTATGCCGCATCATTGACCGTTCCCTTCGCTGCCTTCTCCATACAATCACAAATACGTTTCGATAACGATTCCGATTCTACCGAAATCTGATCTGACCGTGTTTATTAGACTAACATTTTTCAATTCTATCTGCAATAACCATCACATTTATGCGAAGAATTAACGAACAATTCACACAAAAATCGGCGCAGCCATCAAAAAGGTCGGCAAATAATCTAACTCGATCCTTGAGAGCGCCGTACCGAGATGGCGAGTTGGCCTCAAAACCCTCAACCCGCGGTGAAAAAGCCCGCATGCCGCACCGCGACATCCGTTGTTAAACCTGTTCTCGCCTGGCTCATTACCTTTCTCCCCTCCCCTCTTGCCAACTCGCGGCAAATGCGAGAGAATGAATGAGTGTTCATTCACCACATGGTCGCCGCGCCCCGAACCGAGGCATGGTGAACCGTTGCGCCCACACTCGAAACTGATATCGGGAGGTTGATCCATGCGCAAAGAGATCCGACGGGCCGCGGTGCTCGGAGCCGGCGTCATGGGCTCTGGAATCGCAGCCCACCTCGCCAATGCCGGGATTCCGGTGTTGATGCTCGACATCGTACCGCCTGAGTTCACCGAAGCCGATGAAAAGATGGGTCTGACCGAATCCGACCCGAGGTTTCGCAACAAATTTGCCCTGGCCGGGCTCGAAGGCATCAAGAAGAGCAAACCCGCAGCGCTCTACTCCACGCGGTATCTACCGCTGATCGAGATCGGCAACTTCGAAGACGACTGGGACAGACTCGCCGACTGCGACTGGATCGTCGAGGTGGTGGTCGAGCGACTAGACATCAAGCAGAAGCTCTTCGGACGCCTCGAAGAGGTACGGAAACCAGGCGCCATCGTCTCGTCGAACACATCAGGGCTTTCCATCAAGGGGATGACCGAAGGTCGCTCGGACGATTTCAAGAAACACTTCCTGGTCACTCATTTCTTTAACCCGGTTCGCTATATGCGACTCCTCGAACTGGTGGCCGGCGAAGAAACCTCGCCCGAGATCATGGATTTCTTCACCGATTTCGGACGATTCCGGCTCGGCAAGGGCATCGTATTCGGCAAAGACACGCCGAACTTCGTCGGCAACCGGATCGGGGTCTACGGCATTGTCTCGACCCTGCGGCACATGATGGAGATGGACTACCAGATCGATGAGGTCGATGCCATCACCGGTCCCGCCATGGGCCATCCGGGGAGTGCAACCTTCGGAACATCAGATCTCGTCGGCATCGACGTCATGGCGCATGTGATCAATACAATCGCCGAAGGCTGTCCGGATGATGAAGAGCGAGAACTTTTCACCGTCCCCGACTTCGTTCAGAAGCTCATCGCCGAGGGCGCACTGGGTCGGAAGACCAAGGCAAAGGGTGGTTTCACCGGGATTCAGAAGAACCCCGACGGTTCGAAGACCAAGCTCGTCCTCGATTGGAAGACCGGTGAACGCCGGCCGAAGGACTCATACAAAATCCCCTCTCTCGGTAAGGCGAGAAAGACCCACGATGTCCGCAAGCGGATCAAGGACTTGGTTGAATCGGAAGACCGGGCCGGCGCCTTCGCCTGGGCCCTGCTGCGAGACACCCTGGCCTACACCTCACGTCGATTGGGAGAGATCTCAGACACCATCGTCGACATCGACAACGCTCTCAAGTGGGGCTTCAACTGGAGTCTCGGCCCCTTCGAGACCTGGGATGTACTCGGTGTGAAGGCTGTCGTTGATCGGATGAAGGCTGACGGCGTCGAACCCGCCGCCTGGGTGATCGAGATGGTCGAAGCCGGACACGAGAGCTTCTACATCGAGTCTGCCGACGGCCGCCAGGTCTACGATTTGACCAGCAAGGCATATGTCAAGGAGCCCAAGCCCGCGAGCTTCCTGATCCTGTCGCAAATTAAACTCGACGAGAAGAAACTCGTCTTCGGCAACCAGGGCGCCTCTCTGGTGGATCTCGGCGACGGCATTGCCTGCGTCGAGTTTCATTCGACCCTCCAGCCCAAGCTCAACCCCGTGGATGAGTACATCACCGAGGTCATGACCAAAGGCGTCGAGATCGCCGAGCGTGATTTCCGCGGACTGGTGATTCACCACCAGGGAGAAAACTTCTCAGCCGGCGCCAATCTCCTGATGATCCTCGAGGCGGTCCAGGCCGATCAGTGGGCGCTTCTGGACGAGATGATTCAGGTCTTTCAGGGTCTGACGACCGGGCTCCGCAAGGCATCCATACCCGTCATCACCGCTCCCTTCGGTTTCACCTTCGGTGGTGGCTGCGAAATCACCATGGGAGGCGATCGCGTCTGCGCCGCCGCCGAGTCCTACATCGGCCTCGTCGAGGTCGGGGTTGGGGTGATTCCCGCCGGAGGCGGATGTAACTTCATGCTCGAGCGGGTTCTCGATGGAGTCGACGAGCCCATCCTGTCGCAGATCCCGTTCATCCGTATCGCCTTCGAAAACATCGGCATGGCCAAGGTCGCGACCTCTGGCGAAGAGGCCCGTGACCGCAAGTTCCTGCGACCGTTCGACAAGGTGGAAATCAACCGCGACCAACAGCTGTGGACGGCGAAACGAATGGCTATCGCCATGGCCGACGAGGGTTACCACCCGCCGATGCCGAAGACCTACAAGCTGCCCGGAGAAGAGGGCCTCGCAACCCTCAAGATGATGCTCCACAACATGAAGCTCACTCACTGGATCTCGTCGCACGACGAAAAGATCGCAACCCACCTCGGGCGGATCCTCACCGGCGGCGACACCACCATCAACGACCCGGTAAGCGAGCAGACCATCCTCGATCTCGAGCGTGAGGCCTTCCTGTCGTTGTGCGGTGAACCCAAGACCCAAGACCGGATCAAGTACATGCTCGTCAACAACAAGCCGCTTCGGAACTGAAGGGGGAGCTATCATGCGAGAAGCCGTCATCGTTTCCGTCGCCAGGACCCCCATCGGCCGGGCAATAAAAGGCAGCCTCAAGGACACCCGTCCCGAGTACTTCGCCTCAGAAATGCTCAAGGTGCTCATGGATCGCACCCCCGGGGTCGACAAAGCCATGGTCGACGACATCAGTTTCGGTTGCGCCATGCCCGAAGGTGAGCAGGGGATGAACATCGCCCGCCTCATCGGTTTCGCAGCCGGATTTCCAGTAGAGGTGCCGGCGATCACCATCAACCGATTCTGCTGCTCCGGGTCGCAGACCATCGCCATGGCCGCCGACACGATTCGGTCGGGCAACGCCGACATCATCGTCGCCGGCGGTGTCGAGTCAATGTCCATGGTCGCCATGGGCGGCAACAAGCCCATCGCCTACCCCGGGCTGATGGACACCATGCCCAACGCCTACGCCGCCATGGGGACCACCGCCGAGGTGGTCGCCCGCAAGTTCGGCATC
>Ga0164313_10001608_pt1 | contig 20007 bp, 10 predicted proteins | sample GuaBasSedimGuay4_FD_113735 | JGI IMG/M metagenome (GOLD analysis project Ga0164313, IMG submission 113735) | Subseafloor sediment microbial communities from Guaymas Basin, Gulf of California, Mexico - Guay4, Core 4569-4, 0-3 cm | ecosystem: Environmental > Aquatic > Marine > Hydrothermal vents... | reverse complement strand
TAATTTGTCAAAATCTATATATTGGAAAATAAAATACAGAATGACAATCGGAACTACCCAACGCAAAATGCGGACAAGTATTTTCTTGATATGTTTATAATCGGTTTTTGTATGCTCAATCATATCGCCAGCTCGAAAGGTCAGAATATTAAAATCGTTCAAACATGTTCAAGTCCTAGCTTTGAGTAAATGAAAGGCGTCTTGCCGCTTGGTTTTTTTTCAAGCTCATTGACCTTTTTAAAATCGATGCGTATTTCATCACCCAGCCGTGCTCGCATTCCTTCTTCAAAAGCCTTTATGGAGTCGTCGTTAAAAGATTCATCAACGACAAGGTTGACATAGATTCTATCGGCAGAGTCCTGAACACATTGAGACAACATTACGCCTTTTGCATTATCAACGGAATGTTCAAGCACATTGCCCATATACCTTCCATCGGGTGTAATGATATAGTCATTCTGCCTTCCGATAATTTCTTTGACGGATTTAAAATTTCGTCCGCATTTGCATGTATTATTATTGTTCAAAACGACAGTATCTCCCAATTTATAGCGGATCAGAGGCATAGCGTAATTATAAAACCCTGTGCCCACAATTTCTCCCGTCCCATTATCAGTGACAATATTTCCATCTTCGTCTACAACTTCATTGTAAGCGAAATCCTCACTAATATGTTTTGTCTGATGGTCACACTCCGAAATGATGGACACCGCTTCATGGAGAGAATAGAAATCATGAACACGGCAACCATAAGCTGTTTCCAGCAGCGCCCGTCTTTTTTCAGAAAGTGTCTCTCCTGCTGTCACAATCGATGATACCGGTGAAATCGTGCCGCCGCCCTCCTTGGCAAGCTTACTCAGCATAAATATCGAAAACGGGTAGCCGATAATAATATCAGGTTTGATCTCATTGATCATGGATACAATTTCCAATGCAGAATCTTTCGTTAAAAGTCTTGCATTGATTCGCCACAGGTTTGCAAGTGTATATCTTCTAAAGAGTACTTTTGGATCAGGGAATGAATAGCTTTGCAGGCTGAACACTTTTTTCCCTGGAAAATACCCTGCCCATTGGTAACTCCTCAAAACACCGGCCAACTTATGGGCTTTTGATGAGTGGTCCATTATAAAATGGAGCGGTGTCCCGGTGGAACCGCTGGTGGAATCCCAATTGATTCCAAAATTTTCAGCATTTTCAGCAATAAATTCTTTCTGGCGGACTCTTAATGTTTCCTTGTCTAGAAGAGGAATTTTATGCATGTCTATCCTTCCCCTGAAGGTTTTGGAATTGAGGCCGACTTTTTTAAAGAGGTCGCGATAATAGGGAACATTCGCGGCAGCATGTTTGATGACACTTACCAGCTTGTTGTCCTGGTAGGATTCTATTCGCTTGCGGTCCCATTTTTGGCTACGGGCATAAAATAGATATCTGGATAACACTCTTTTTGAAAAACCGAAAATCGATACGATACGATCTTTGGATTGAAACATGATTCCTCCTGGTTGTTGATAAGAGACCTGCGGTCAAGCATATGTCCTGTTTTTCATACTGTTCAAAGTTGGATACTGAATGCGAAATAGTATTAGGTCAAATTTTTGAGATTCTGACGATAAAAAATCATGCTTATACTATCAAGGCTTTTCCTTGAAATGATACTGTTCTTGATAGCCGGGAAATTCGTCAATTGCGTTGTATTATCCAAATAAAATGTATCTTCGGGAATTTGATCGATAAGAAATGTTTGCATGGAAAGGTGAGTTTTATGCCCCTGAAAATCAGGGTCAACCGCTGTCAAGATAGCTTTGTAGAGCTTTATGTCTCCAATAGAACCTGATGAATAAAAAAAAGAATATCCTGCCAGCTGTTCTTTGTATTTAGTAATGGCAAACAAGGTATTTTTATCGGCAATATAGTTTTCTATCCACATTGCGTAGTATTTCTTGGTTTCATTTCTTGTAAAATAATCCCTATTTTTATAGCGTGAAAAAAAAGCACGATTATCAGTAAATGATTTGTGCGTCAAATCTAAAATAGCCTCAAGATCCTTCATTTCTGCAAAAGAGATATCTCCAATTTCTGCTGAATATCTTCTGGGCAACGGCTTTTCAATTAAGGTGACAAACGAAATACGCGTATCCACCATCCGAAACCCTTTTTCTTCTAGAATCGGAATAAGGGTAATTGCGGATGAGTCACAATGAGTTTCTGTTATACTAAAAGCATTTTCATCTGCAAATGCTAACAGCTCATCCAGAATGTCGTGAATTAACATATTTTCAAAAGACGCACAATCTGCATGACAAATATCCAAAAAGCCGAATTTTCTTTTTAAAAATTCGGTCTCCCACTCCTTGATTAATAATGTAAAAATTGGATTTTTTTTTTCAGAAAATACTTTATAGAAAACCTCCGCCTTTTTATCTATAGCAAATTTCGATGAAGGTCGCATACGAGTTAATCCTTTCTCCGATGAAAAAACATTGAAATCAGGCATCCCACTGGAATCTATCTGTTCACAAAACCCCAACGTTGAAAAAGCCAGAGGGCTTCAGAGCCAAGGCGCCAAGTATGATAACGGCCCATTAGCTATTATTTACCATGTGGTTTATGCAATATTGGGGAAAAATCATCACAACCTTTAAGTTAGCTTTTCAGCGGCCCGTCTGTCAATCCCTTTGAATATTTCTATAGTGGCATCAATGTTGAATGTTTTTCTATGAGTTCAATCAGTTATGATGTGTTGGATTGAAGGGGGCAAAAAAACCACATTGGAGTACAGCCGAGCTTATTTGGGGAGGAATTTTAATCTCTGCCAGGGTCTGATTCCCCGCGGCTTGTTTGGGGAGTGGTTTCTTTCCCTTATGACACCCTAACCCTGATACGCCACACCCATCTGTGGTTTGCCCTTCGGGATTATTTTGCAACGTTGGGGCTTAACAAAAAAGGATCCAAGAGAATCTTCAAACGCAAAATCCCCTTGAATCCATTTTAATTAATAACATTTAAGGCGTCGCTGCCGTGACCGTTAACGTTTGTGTAACCGGTAAGGATGCTGCGCCATCATTGTCATAAACCGTGAAAGTGATGGCGTGAAGACCCTCGGAGAGTGATGATGTCGTAAAAGAAGTCGTAGCACTCAATTCACCGTTAATGTTCGACTCCCACTTATAGCCTGTCACGGTACCGTCCGTATCCGTGCCTTCGCCGGTAAAGGTGACTTCTTGACCTGCAATGGGATCGGCGGGTTCGATGGATACAATGTTTGCGGTCGGCAAATGAATCGAAGGTGGTAATTTATTAAAATCATAGTATCCATGGATGTAATGAACACCATTCATTTGCTCTAACATTTCATCATTACTTGCACCCAAGAGATAGTACTTTATATATTCCTCTACAGGGGAATGCCATTGTTCTCTTCCTCCGATTGTGTAAAAGACTACACCACGATTGAACTTTCCGAGATAATATTGGTCTGTATAACATCCATTATAAAACATTCTTGAATACTTTAATTCCTCGGATGATATGGTAACCTGACTGGCATCCATGATGACACTTCCAAGCACAGAACCTGAATAATTTCTATAGTAATGTGGTTTTGTGGTAAACGTATTATCTACAAAAATGGTGCCAACAACGTTGTAGACAAAATCAACTTCTGTTTCTGTGTCGCTGCCATCGGGTCCTGTTACTGACAGTGTTACCGTAAACGAGTCAATATCAGTAAAGGTATGGGTCGGGTTCTGTTCATCACTTGTGGCGCCATCTCCAAAATCCCAATGCCATTGGGTAATATTCCCCGAACTTTGATCCATGAAATTAACCGTTGTCCCATTGGAGCTTACCAGATTCTGAGCTGTAAACTCAGCATTGACAGGAACCGTACCATCAATCACGATGAATTCTTCTTTCACTTCTGTATCACTGTTTCCCAATTCATCCGTGATTGTCAAGCTGACGGTATAAGCACCTGGCGCCTCGAAGATGTGGACAGGGTTTTCTTGATTGCTTGTGGCTCCATCTCCAAAGTCCCAGAAATAGGTAACAATTGGTTGGGGATTGGTGGAATCATATATTGTACTATAATCGACGAATATGACGGAAAGAGGGATTGCCCCTGCTTTCTTGTCTGTATTGAATTCAGCTATGGTGACCGATGTAGGATCGTCAATAGATAAAAATGCGACAACGTCAGCCACAACAATGCCGTTGGCATCATCCGTCAGTTCAACGGTATATTCACCAGGTGTAAAATAATATACACCCAATATGTTTATAACTGCGGATGCCGTCTGATCGACCACAACCGCGTCATATTCGCCCGTACCGATATCCGTGTGCTGTATGGTAAATTGTGCGTTTGTCGCATTAGAGGGTTGCGGATACCAGGTCGCGGCAACAGCATACATTCCGGGATGCTGAACAACAACATAAAACGTGGCACTATTATTACCATCGCCACTGTAATGATACTGGAAATTATGTCCCATGTAAAATACGGCGTCATGCCAATCACCGGGACTGTCTATCAGCCACTCTCCCTCAGTTTCTAGCCGGTTGAAAGAAAGGCTTGTATTGGTGATAAAATACTCAGGATTTTCGACCGGGTCTGGAAGTGCGCCGTCCGGTGAGTACCAGGCAGGTTTGCCTGAATCAGGGAACCTAGCTATATAGCTTCCGTCCAAATGCTCGGTCTTGTAATGTGTCGTACCCCCGGGGAGCGTATAGGTCAGGTAATAATTGTAAGGGGGCAGGCCCCTTGGATCACCAAATTCATAAGGCATTATCGCGCTTGTGCCGTCTTGGTAAACAGGTTCCCAATTTGGATAGGGTTGCCCGTATTTCATTCCACCGATATCGGGATCAACCATATCGGTAGAAGAATTAAATATTAGATCATCGTCGAAGTATTGGATGTCATATGTTTCTGATTTATTAATCCACGTAGATCCAAGGCCATAGTTTGAATGCCCATTGAAGACAACATGTGAACCTTCTTCCTTGAGGGCTTGTTCCCACTCTTCAAGTGTCGTCACTTCCTGGATGATGTAAGTGATCTTTTTGTCGATATTGGTGTAAGTCCAGATGCCGTTGTTTTCATCACCGCCGATATCGTTGAGAGCATCGGCAATTTGTCCCATCACAAACTCGGAATCAACTGTATAGGAATTGCCGATGTAAATGTTCTCCCTGGCGTAGATTTCTAGATAAGCTTGTTGTGTAACAGTATCCGAACCATATGCATTGGATACAGTCAGGGAAACCGTATAGTCACCTGGAGCAGTGTATTCATGAGATGGATTTTCTTCGGCGCTTGTAGCGCCGTCACCAAAATTCCACAACCAATCATCTACAATACCCGAGCTCCAATCATAAAACTGCACAACAAAAGGAGTATAGCCGGTTCTCTGATCAGTTCCAAAATTGGCAACAGGAGCAGCCTCGTTGGAAACTTGAGTGAATTTGACGGAATCCGCACAAGTGCTCGATGGGCCGGGTTGAGCTACAATTGTAACAGTATAGGTATTACCGGCTTCAAAATAATATTGGCCCATAAAATTCCACTGACCGCCATTTTCCCGTTGGTCAATATACACAGTGGCATCTCCACCTGTGTAAGAGATGTGAACCGGTATATTATCATTTCTATTGCTGTATTCCGTCCACCACATGGAAACGACGTAATCAGAAGACATCAGAGGTGTAAACTTCCATGTAAAAGTGGCTCCATCCCTGGCATAATAACTGTTATTTCCATAAGGATCAGGTGCAGCGGAAACATACCAGGTGCCCGTGTAAGATACGCTTGGACCGTCGTTGTCAACGGCAACCTCCTGCAGCATATTTCCTACCGTCACGGTTGTCGAAACCAGGTCGGACCAGATACCTTCATTGTCCTGAACACGAAAAAATATCTCATGAATTCCTTTAGAAAGCGTTGTACTGAAGGAATCGGCATCTTCATTTAAAATGCCGTCCAGGTTTGATTCCCAGAAATACGCAACAATTGTTCCATCAGAATCATCACCGGAGCCGCTAAATGTAATAACCTCTCCGTCATCAGCTGGATTGGGTGTAATCTCATCTATGATAGCTGCAGGCGGATAATTACTGGAAATAAATTTGAACTTGGCTGCATCTGCACACGTACTGGTGGATCCGGTGGCGATGACGGTTACACTTCCGTTCGAATTAAAGAAATACCGGCCAATGCTGTTCCATTGTCCACCGTTCTCAAGTTGATTAATCGTTACGGTGTCAACTCCGTTGATGTCAACTTCAACATGGGTTCCTCTGGATGAGGTTTCGGTCCACCACAAAAAAACCTCATAAATACCGGCCGGTTGAGAGTCAAACTGCCAGGTATAGGTGGCTTCGGGTCGCGCATAAAAGCTGTTGAAGCCATAAGGATCAGAACCACTTGAATCCCGCCATATGCCGGTGAAGGAAGTACCGGCATTACCGTTGTCGATGATAATTTCCGGATAAGTAATCGTGAGTTCCTGAGTTGCCGGTTCTGATGGTTCATCGCCGTTGAACACAGTAAAATAAATAATGTGAGTTCCCTGAGTCAGGGTGGTGGTAAATGTGGTATCGCTGCTGAGTTCACCGTCTATGCTGGATTCCCAGAGATACCCGGTGATGGAACCGTTAACAACGTCACCATGGCCAGAAAAAGTAACACTCGTGTCCGGAGTCGCTGGGTTTGGCGTAATGTAGTCAATTGCCGCTGTCGGGGGCGGTGTTCCCACCACCAGATTTTCTGTTACAGGCGTAGACCATCGACCCTGATTATCAATAACCATGAAGGAGATTTCATGGATTCCTTCGGAGAGCGTATCTGATGAAAAGAAAGCACTGGTGTTGTCCCAGTCTGCATCAATATTTGAACGCCAGGCATAGCCGACAACCGTGCCATCTGGATCATGTCCAGAACCTTCAAACAAAACGGCCTCACCGTTGTCGGCAGGATTGGGCAGTATGGAAACAATTGTCGCTGCGGGCGGTTGATTGGTATCAACAGAAATAAAGCGAACCGCGTCAGCGCACGTGCTTGAAGATCCGGCCTGAGCCGTGACCGTAATTTTGTAGTTTGACCCAGCCTCAAAATAATATTGGCCCATGATGTTCCACTGGCCGCCGTTTTCCCGCTGGTCAATTGTCACGATATCAGTCCCATCGTGATGCTCGATAGCTATGGGTACATCGTCATCTCTGTTGGAATATTCTGTCCACCAAAGGGAAACTTCGTAATCAGACGAAACCCCTGGTGAGAATGTCCAGGTGTAGGTGTCACCATCTTCCTTGCTGTAGAGACTGTTAGTGTCGTACCAGTCGCTGACTGCGGAAGTTTTCCAGTTGCCTGAATAGGATGTCTTGGGGTCTCCGTCGTCTATAATGAAGACAATGGGAATATAACCCACCTCAAGGATTATAGTTTCCGGGGCTGACCAGGTGCCTTCATTGTCCTGAACGCTTAACGAAATTTCGTGAATGCCATCGCTAAGAGAACTCAATGAAAAAGTCGGGCTGCTACTTAGCATACCGTCTATGTCAGAAACCCAGGCATACAAGGCTACGAAACCATCATCATCTTCACCATGCCCGCTGAAAAAAATCTCTTCTCCACTTCTGGCAGGGTTTGGGCTGATACTGTCAATATACGCTACCGGGGAGATGTTTGCGGATATTTGCCTGAACCACACTGCATCTGCACAGGTGCTGACAGCTCGGCCATCCGGCAGAGACTCGGTGGATGCAGTAATGGTAACATTTCCGCTTGAGTTAAATGAATATGTGCCAAGGCTGTTCCACTTGCCGCCATTTTCCAATTGGTTAATGCTTACTGTATGATAGGTACCGGCATTTATATCGACTATGATACCGGATCCTCTTGTAGTCGTGTATGTCCACCACATTAATACTTCATATTGACCGGTAGGTTGAGAATCAAACTGCCAAGTGTATGTTGCGCCAGGGCGTGCAAATAGACTGTCAGTTCCGTAAGGGTTGCTACCGCCTGAGGTTTTCCATGTGCCAGTAGATGAGGTGCCGAAATCACCGTTATCAATCATAACATCAGCAAATAAATGAGTTGAGGCGCCTATTAAAAAAAACATTACTAAAATGAGAATTCGCCAAAATCTTTTCATTTGATTGATAACCATTAATTAATCCTCCAGCAGGAAAATTGTTGTATTGATATAATCAGTTCTATGAATGCAGAATGGATCTGCAATTATTATGCCGGCAGGCTGGTGTAGTGCAACTGTTAAATATTTAAGGGTTTAAATTATTTGTAATGTAAAAATTTGAAAATAAGTCGCCGATATTGTGTAATTTATATCATATTGTGTAATTTATATCCTACTCCAAACTGTATGGTCGTCAATCGTCTTAACCTTACGTTAGGATCAAACTAGCTGGGGGAGATTGAGAATTTTCTATATCTTTCAGTGTCAGAATTGTAGCTATAAAAGGGTTTGACAAGGAATATTCGTCGCAGATATAATAAATTTTTTAAGTAGAATTTAAGCAGCCATCAAGACCAGTTATAAAATGAAGCCACAAAATCTAACAGTGGATACAACCCGTAAATACGAGCTTAAACAGGAAATCCTGGCATTTATTCTCGTAATATTGGTAATACTTATAGCCCAGGTTATAGTCTTATATCGGGGCTACGTATCAGCCTCAGCCGATGAGTTCTCTCGTATTTTATTGGCAGCCAGTTGGGCAGATTCTCCTTATTTCATTAAATCGTATGTTCTGGACAACACCAATGCCTGGCAGCCCTGGCATTTTTATTTATTGGGAATGGCAATAAAACTATTTCCCGGTGATTTGTTTATTACCTCACGCCTGGTGACTATGCTATTTTCCTTTTTGTCGCTGGGTTTTTTATATCTAATAAGTCGAAACCTGTTCAACCGGTGGGTTGGGTTGATTGCGGTACTGATAGCTGGTTTGATGCGAACTCATATCAACCTGAGTCTTACACCCATGGTGGATGTTATTTTTATCACATTCCTGGCGGGTTTTCTTTACTATTTTTTGGTTTGGTTCGATAAACAGTCTGATACATATTTACTATTATCAGCGCTAATGTTAGCCTTTTCAAGCGGATTACGCTATGATAGTTGGTTTGTTGTAGCGATATTTTCCGGCCTTATGGGGATATATTGGATAATACGAACACGAGCCACCCGATCGCTCCAGCTCACATATTTACTGTCGGCCGGTATAGCGTGCACACCCGTGTTAATTTGGTTGTGGGGTAATTATCATTATTTGGGAAACCCATTTCAATTCTTAGCAAGACATCGTGGCTCTGGGGTGACCATAAGTGATATCGGTCCACTTACGCGTTTTTCTCGACATTTCGCCATCATTGAAGTCTTGCTTTTAAACTGGGCTTATGTTGCTTTTTTGGCTGTTATGGGGCTGGTTTTATCATATCGAAGTTTAGGGAAAAAACTAGGGCTGTATCTACTGTTGGGATTTACACCGTTAGTAATATTAGTGCTCAATGGCGGTATCGGAAGAGCTTATCGCCCCCATTATCCCTTTCCGTATCTTTTTTTATTGGTGCCTTTTTGCGCATTTACGCTATATTCATTCATCAATTTCTCAGAACAAATTAAATCCCATTTTTGGAAAACAGAAGGTTCAAGAATTCTGGTATTATTTTCTGCCTTTAACCTGTGGTTGATTTACTTGAGAATATCTCATCAGCACAGTTTTATATTAATCGGTGTTTTGATAATGGCCGGCATTTCTTTATCATTCTTTTCCCTGGATCGGAAAACATGGTTTTATATGACGTTGGGTCTTGCCCCACTCATGCTGCTTATATTCAATTCTAAATTGGGCTTGATTTCAATCAAACCTATTCTCCTCGGCGGAATTATTTCTGTTATGACCGCCCTGTATTACCTTTACATTATCTGGAGATCACCTGAACGAATGTCGCCTATTCCGGTTTCGAGATGGAAAGTTGCCGGTATCGGGATGCTGGCCATTCTCTGCATTTTTAATCTTTATGAAGCGTTTTTCAGAATTCCCAAAGGGATGCCGGACAGTGCAATCCAGGCTGGTTTAGCTATCCGTGAGTTTTTTGACAACGGAACGTTATCCATAGGCGATAAGGTGTTGGTCGAAGTTGTGTCTAAAAATTACAAAGGAATGCAGGTGATGTCGAATCATCCCCAAAGCTTCATTTTAGATAGAGCTGCATATCGTTTTATTGGTAGCAGGCAATCTTTTCTGCTGGATAAGAACGCTTCTCCTCACGGGGTTGGTGTTTTTTACACCGACTACAGGCCACAAATAAATCCATTTCTATTGGATCCGGAATCCAGCATAGAAGAATACTTCGATAATAACGGCATCCGGTTGATAATCATTAAGGATCCTAAAATAGATGAGATTATTAGCAGAAAAACTAAGTTTGAAAAAGTAAAACAAATTGGAGCGTATCGAATTTTTTTGGCCGATAGAAATGAATAATTACATACTATTTCAAAACGATCTTTGTGCAATCTCAGTACAAATGGTCGTAACGTTTTTTTGGAATAGGCCGACTCATCGTTACAACTACTTAACCACTTAATGATATCTGGATTATGATGAAAAAATTAATGATTCTTGGTGCCGGCCCTAATCAACTGCCTGGCATAAAAAAAGCAGTAGACATGGGTCTTTATGTGATCACAGTAGACAACATCTCCGATAGTATTGGGCATAAATACTCTAATCGATTTGTGAACTGCAGCACAGTTGACAGAATGGGAGTACTTAAAGCTGCCACGGAACTTGATGTCGATGGCATTGTTTCATTTGCTTCTGATGTTGCAATGCCGGCAGTTGGTTTCGTGGTTGGAAGACTCGGTTTGCCAGGCGTTAGTGAGTATGTAGCCAATACTATGGTAAACAAAGCCAATCTTCGCATATTCCAAAACGAAAACAAACTCAATCACCCTCAATTTTTATTAGCTAAGGATATGGACGATATAAGAAAGCAGATCTCAGGTCTTACTTCGCCGTTGATGTTCAAGCCAATTGACACTTCCGGATCTCGCGGTATATCTGTAGTGTGGGAAGCTGACCCGAAATCCTGGGCGATGGCTTTTGAGCGGGCAAAAATTCATTCGCGTGCGAAGACGGTTTGTGTAGAAGAATTTGTTAGTGGTATCGATGTGAGTGGTGATGGATTGTTGTTGAATGGCCGGCTTGAGTACGCCGTGCTTACCAAAAAATTTAAAAAAGGCTTCGTAATAACGGGGCATCGACTTCCCACGGATCTATCTGTTGCAGAACAAGAACGTATTTTTGTAGAAGTCGTCAAAACCTGTACAGCCATCGGTTATAAGAATGGGCCCTTGGATTTTGACGTGCGAATTTCTAGGGATTCCGTGACTATCGTAGAGTTAAGTCCCAGACTGGGAGGCAATGGTATCCCTATGATCATTGAACATGGAACTGGAGTTGATGTTTTTTCCGCCGCAATCCGATTATCCTTAGGATATGAGCTCAAATTACCCGGTAAAGCGGAAATTAGCCGAAATTGCGGGTCACTTATTTTTGGTAGCGATATTGGGGGAATACTTGAGTTCATATCAACAGATCAAGAGCTCAGGGATGCTGTACCGGAAATCTTTGATTGCTATATCAACTTCGCAATTGGGGACGAGGTGTCTCGCTTTACTCACGGAGGCAATAGCCTTGGATTTGTACTGTTTGATTGTCCGGAATATTCGAGTTATTCTTCAGTGGTTGAAAAGATCAAGGAGCATTTACGAATTGAGGTTAGGGGAACATCTTCTATTCACGAATAAGGACATGTCTATGAATTTTAGATTCCGAAAAGCTAAATCCCTCATCCAGATACGCAAATTAAGAAACTGGCACTCAACGAATGAGGTCATCAATGTATATCTTTTACGACCATTTTCAGAATGCTGGATGCTGCAAAAAGGCAGCGATATTGTAGGGATGGGTATCAGGGTAAGCTTTAACAAAGAATCATGGATCGGTCGTATTTATGTTGTCAATCACTATCGAAATTATGGATTAGGAAAAGAAATCGTAGAGTTTCTTTGTAGAAGATCACGTGCAGAAGGCGATAACAACGTATGGTTAGAGTGCTTGATTCCCCTGAGTCGTTTTTATGAAAAGCTTGGGTTTGAAATTATGGGGAAAACACATTTGCTCGAAGGAAAAATCGGGCTGAATAGAAGGTTTTTGCCGGGGAGTAAATGTTGTAATTCGCGTAATCTGAAAAGATTCCTTAAGGAACATAATGTTATCGATTATTTTGACTTGATTAAGTTTTATGGAGAAATCTGTAAGGAGCCGATCATATGTCTCTGCTCAGGTGAAAATTTCACTGGTTTAGGCACTGGATATCAAGGGCCGACAAAGAAGAAACTGGGACCTTTGGTGGCAGAAGATTTTTCAGCATTTGAGTCGTTGCTTGCAAATTGGGAAGGACTGCAACGGACTATTGAAATTTATGAACCGCTTAAAGAACATCTTGAGTGGCTCAAAGCGGTAGGTATAAGGCATCACCGTGAAACGCTTTTACGGATGCGCTTATGCTTAACAGGAAAAACGATAGACCCATATCGTCGAGAAATATTTTGGGCTAGTGGCTCACAGATATCAGGTTAGAAAAATTGAGAAAAGGGAAGACTGAATTTATGGATATTGGCAATTTTTTTGAAAATTTTAATATTCTTATTCAATTAAACAAACGACTTAAAGCGTTTCCCTTTGAATATAAGTACATAAAAAATATACAATTGGAAAAACTTCAAAAGCTGGTTGTTCATTCTTACGAGAAGTTTAATTTTTACCGGCAATTAATGGATGATGCCGGTTTCGACCCTTACTCAGTAAAAAGCATAGACGATCTGGAAAAGTTGCCGATTATTGAAAAAGAGATGTACAGAGAATTTACTGACTCAATTGTAAGTAAAAACCCTTCCTTTTACAATGAAAAATTTCACGTTGATGGTACCAGCGGGTCTACCGGGATGCCGTTGAAAATTTACCGTTCATGGCAAGAGAGGGCTTCTATAAAATCCGGTCTTCTCCGTGGCTTGCGTTTAAATGGTTACGGGCTTTTCGACAGAACATTTTGGATCGTTTCACCGCATAGAATGTTAGACAGGGACTCTTTTTTTCAGAAGTTTGGTATCATGCCACGCGATAACGTTTCCTATCTTGATACCCCTGAAAACATGTACAAATGCTATTTGAAATCAAATCCTGATATTCTCATTGCCAATAAATCGCAACTTGTCCAGCTTTCCTTATACATTAAGCGTATGGGTGCCGATATCAAAAAACCAAAGATTGCGGTCTGTGGTGCAGAGACCTTAGATGCCAATTCGAGGATGGTGATTCAAGAAATATTCGGCGAAGAAAATCTCGTTGAAATATATGGTGCAATCGAATGTGGCATACTTGGATTTGAATTGAAAGGCAAAGGGTTTTTATATCCATCCCACGATACGCACATTATTGAATTGGATAACAACGGTGTTATCAATAAGACAAGCGGGAATTGTATCGTTACGGCACTGGATATTTATTCATTTCCACTGATAAGATACAGACTGGGTGACTGGTTAGAAATGGCGGAAACCGAGGGTGTTCCTGTTATTAAAAGCATTCTTGGGCGGATGGATGATTGGATTACCTGGAAAGATGGTTCTAAGATTCCCTTCCACTTTTTTTATGAGATCATGGAACGAAGGCCCGAGATTAGCCAGTTTAGAATCATACAGGAGAATTACGATCTTATTCGAGTTCTTACCGTGTTGAGGCCTAATGCCGGCGAGTTGGAAGTGAGAAAAATACTCCTTCACGATTTAAAGCGCGAGATCGATGAGGGCGTCACTTATGAAATAGAATTTGTTGAGTCGATTCCACCGGACCCAACAGGCAAACTGAGAATGGTGGTTAGCAGAATAAAGAATTGAAACAATGGATATTTTTCCTAAACCAAAACTTTCTTATTTTTACCGGCTTTACTATATTGCGCAGCTGAAGCGGCATCAATGGCTTGATGAAAAAGATCTAACGGAGATTCAGAATAGAAAACTTAGAAAATTGATCAATCATGCTTATCATCATGTTCCATTTTATCATGATTTATTTGATTCCTCGGGTCTTAGGCCTAGTGATGTAAGCTGCGTGAAAGATTTACAAAAGATACCTATTCTTACTAAGGAAGATGTAAGAAAAAACTATCCTAACAAACTGGTGGCAAACGGGATAGATATAGCAAAATGCCATGTGTCGAGTACAACGGGCTCTTCAGGCGTTCCAATAAAAGTTGGTTTTAGTGATAGGGGACACGATTTTCTCTACGCCTTGGCCCTTTATATTTGGTTTGAGCTCGGGTTAAGATTAAAAGATAAATTTGTTACGATACAGCACAGAAATTATCAAACAGATAATAATATTTTATTTAAAAAATTGGGCATCTTTAACTGGGAAAACATATCGATATTTACGCCTGTCGAAGATATTCTCAAAGGTTTAATAAATTCCAAGCCAGATGTGATATATTCTTACCCCTCAATGCTTTTGCTTTTATCTCAAGAGATTGAAAAAAAAAATGCAGGTATCAAACCTCGACTCATTGTGACCAGCGGAGAAACGCTGACCGAGCATTCGAGACATAAAATTAGCAATGCCTTTAATTCAGAAATACGCATGTGGCATGGAGCAGAAGAATTTGGAGGGATGGCATTTGAATGCAGAAATCACTCGGGATACCATTGGATCAATGATACCGCGATAATCGAGTTGGTAAAAAACGACAGAAACGTAGAAGATGGGGAAGATGGAGAAATGGTGGTAACAGGTTTAACAAATTATATTACACCATTAATCCGGTATAAATTAGGCGATATAGGGACTCACACATCTGAGCGGTGTTCATGTGGGAGAGGGCTACCTTTAATTAAAAGCATTGAAGGAAGAACAGATGATTTCTTAATTTTGCCAAGCGGGAAAAAAATATCGCCAAGAATGATTAATGTAATAGAAGATATTCCAGGCGTATCGATGTACAAAACAGTTCAAGAGGCAAAGGATAGAATTATTGTAAATTTGGTGAAGGGAAAGGGGTTTAACCAAGAAACGATAAGTCAAATTAAAAAACACATCAAAAAAGGGTGTCTTGGTGAAGATGTCCAGGTAGATGTGAAATTAGTAGATAGCATGCCGCTTGACGGAAGAGGAAAATTGAGAGCTATAATATCAAATGTCAAGGAATAGATAAATTCCTTACTCAAATTTCGCTCTCCTTAACCCGAAAAAATTCATGGATGACAAGGGCCGGGGGTTAATTTTTCAAGCAAAATACGATGACGAGGCTTGCATAATGGACTTACTGAAAAATCATGACGAATGACTCTCCTGAGAACGTGTACGCAGCCACAGTAGGGATCAATAAGGGAACCGCAACGTTTAGCGATAATGTTTTAACACTTGCGGGTGGGACAACAATTGCACTTGGGGTGGCCATACTCGTTACACCCATTACCTCGCGACTATTCGGTCCGGAAGCGTTTGGGCTTGCGGCCTTGTTTAACTCTGGAGCCACAATGTTGGGTGTGATTGCCTGTCTGCGCTATGAGATGGCAATTGTTTTGCCCAAGAAAGATAAGGATTCTGCCCAGCTTTTCGCCCTCTGCTGCATAGCGCTCGTGGCGATGGTTTCATTGACAGCGGTCCTAACAGTGGTCTTCGGAACCCGAGCACTTGTTTACTTGGATGCTGTTGTGTTGCAACCGTATTTGTGGCTATTTCCCCTCTATGTGTTTTTGGAAGGTTTACAACTGCCACTTAATTACTGGTACACGCGTCACAAACGATTTAAAACCCGTTCCGCCGGCCGTATTGTGTCTTCCTTTTCCGCCTCTATAGCCGAAATAGCCGGAGGATTGGCCGGGTTCAGAGCGGGCGGGAATCTAGTGGTTATCAGAATTTTTTACCTGTTCAGTTTTCCGGCATATCTTTTGTGGCGATTATCGAAGGTAGAAGCTCGCTATATTGCCAGGAACATCAGCCACAGTGGAATACTAAAGGTGGCTAAAAGATACAGAAAATTTCCTTTGCTCGACGCCTTGTCAATGCTATTAGGCCAGCTAGCCTGGTATGCTCCAATTATTCTACTCTCAGCATTTTTCAGTCCTACTGTTTGTGGATTTTATGCCAAGGCGTTGTATTTTTTATATATACCTTCCCTTATTGTCGGGCAATCCGTCGGTCAGGTATTTTTGCAGGAATCCGCTGCTTCAATGGCAGAGGGAAATAATATTGCAGGATTGGTTGAGGCGGTGCTTAATCGTATGATCGCAATCGGATTATTTCCTTTTGCCCTTTTGTTAATCATAGGCCCCGAGATATTTGGGGTTTTCTTGGGCGCCCGTTGGACAGAGGCCGGCGTCTACGTGCAGATATTGACTCCGCATCTTTTTATGGTATTCGTGTTGGAATCTATAATGAACCTCTTCGGGACCCTTGGGAAGCAGGAGCTGAATTTACTAACGAGTGCGCTGTATCTGATCCTGCGTGTGGGTATCATCGTCGGCGGAGGGCTACTGTTGAGTGATGTACGCCTGACGCTTTTCATTTTCATGGTTTTCAATGTGCTGTTCGATCTTTGGCATACCTTATTGCTCCTGCGCGCTGCCAAACTGTCGGCCAGATGGCCCCTTTATCATTTCATACGATGTGCCGTTTACGTACTTCCAAGCGTAATACCCATCGCTGCTTTGAAATGGTGGCTCGGTTTGGAAGCGATATATCTTATAGCACTGACGCCTATCTTTCTCATCCCATACATCGTCCTTGTTCTCCGGTATGATCGTGAACTTTACAACCTGTTCTGGAAATATTTGCAGAGAGTTCGTGCATTCGTTTGAAAAATGGATGCCCCGTGTTAATCAGAAAAATATCTGCGAAACAGGCCAGTGAGGTCTAATAATGAAGAATATGATAAAGCGCTTCCTGAGCCGGTTTGGCGGTGAGTTTCCACACGAACTTTGGGATATTTCCTCCGGACCGGAAGGGCACATGATGATTGAAGGTTGTGATTGCGTCAACCTTGCAAAGCAATATGGTACGCCACTGCATGTGGTCAACATAAATAGGCTCGAGAAGGATCTGTTAAATTTTCATAACAGTTTTCGGAAATGGTACCCTCGAGTCGAAATTAATTATTCATATAAGACAAATCCCGTCCCGGGTGTGATAAAGGCATTACACGGATTTGGAGCCGGCGCGGAGGTCGTTTCTCCGAATGAGCTTCGGCTTGCACTAACACTGGGTGTCGCTCCAGAAAAGATCATATACAATGGCCCCGGAAAAACTGATGATGGATTACGTACCGCCGTTTCTAACAATATCGGATTGATCAATATAGATGGGTTGAATGAAATTGAAACTATTGATAGCTTGGCCCGGCAAAACAAACATAAACAGTGTGTTGGTCTTCGTGTTGTAAGCTCAGTGGGGTGGAAGTCAAAATTTGGGTTCAGCATAGACAGTGGAGATGCTTTCAGGGCATATCAACGGATCAATGCGCTGCAAAACCTGATTCCTTGCGGTTTGCATCTTCATTTAGGCACGGGCATTACTGATATTAATATATATCTTCGGGGTATTAAGGAAGCCATCGACCTGTCAATGCGCTTAAAGAGAGAATTGGGTATTACGCTGAGATATTTTGATTTCGGAGGAGGATTCAATGTCCCAACCGTAAGATCATTCTCTAAGCTCAATAAACTTTTTGGAGGCAACTATCTTGTTCGGGGGGCAAAAGTTGGAAATTTTAAGTCACTCGGTGAATATGGCCGCGCAGTTACTGAACTTTTCGGTAGATATTATCCACCTGGTCTTGATGACCCGCCGACGATCATTCTCGAACCCGGCCGCGCCATTACGAGTAGCGCACAATCTTTGCTCTTGACGGTCCTGGATATAAAGTGCTCCAGAAACGGAATAACAGACGTTATTTTAGATGGCGGCAATAACTTTGCAGCACCGCTGAATTGGGAACATCATGAGGTTATTTATGCTTCAAATATGAAAGCTCCGCCTGAAAAGTTTTATACACTATTTGGACCTTTATGTATGCTGGGCGATGCCTTATTACAGATTAAAAAACTGCCGCAGCTTAAACGCGGCGATGTCCTATCCATAATGGATGCTGGTGCCTACTTTACCTCCATGCAATCGAATTTTTGTTTCTTTCCCAAGCCCCCGGTAGTAATAGTAGATAATCTACGTCATAAACTAATCCGAAAAAGGGAAACTTTTGAAGATATGATAGCGCAGGATTTTCCCGGCCAATGGCAGGATTCAAAGAACTGAGAATGTTAGAAAATATGAGCTGTTCTCCTGCTCAATTCATGGGTAGCCCAGTTGCACATCAAGAAATAGAGATCAACATCTGGTTTTAGAAGAGAAATTTTGGTGTGGTCTGAAGCCGATTTTTTCTTTGCAAAAAGCTTACCCGCCAAAGGTGCTTTGAGTGTAAGATTGAGCATATATTCCAGGTAAATCGTTGTCGCCCGGATACCGAATTCTTTTTTCAGATATTTTAAAAAGGCTTTTCGCAGTTTGAGGTTGATGGGCAGCATATAGAATGTGGCAATGTGTTTCTTCTGCATTCCAAAAAGGTGGCGGTCAACACCGGCTTCCTCTGCTATCCTTCTGGGAATGGGACGATCGTAGTTGTTGTGCAGCCTCCACGGTTCCATCTCTTTGGATTGGGATATGGTAACAATATCCCGCATGTTTGCTGCTAAAAAACCGGGCAACGGGATGTTGATAAATCCGCTTTTCAACCTCATTTCGGAACAAAAACCCATGGTTCTTGAGGGCACGATGACTTTATTCACATTTTCCTCCGGCGGGTCGACAGGCCAGACCGAATCTCCGTGATGGCCGAAAAAAACCACGGCTGCGGAGCAATTATCTTCGATATATTTTGCCATCGCGTGCAGCCCCACCTCGGACCAGGCCCCTGTATGATGTTTAGGGTAGGTTGTCGCCAGGAAATACAACTCGTCTTCAGAGATGCTGGAACGCTTATTGTCAAGCTGGATCAACTGGTGACCCAGTTGCTGGGCAATACAGGCGGCACCTGTCATTTCTTCGACGGTTTTAGTGAAAGGCAGGGTGGTGCCCAACCGGTTTGCCGCAAAAACCGTTTTAACGCCAATTTGTTTTACCAGGCTGGAAACGGCCGTGGAATCGTAGCCCTGGGAAAGTGTGGAAAACGCGTTGATGGGGATTTTCCTCCTGTCGCATTCATAGTTTTGTCTGATTTTTTGCAGAATCTCGATCAGCATGCTGACATAGTGTTTATAGGATTTGATATCGTGCCTTTTGTACCGATATTCAAAAGATATCCCTTCTTTGGAATAAATGATATTTTCGTGAAATACCTGGAAAAAATTATTTATTTCCGGGTGGATGACCTTGAACTTTCTGTTGTAGGGATTTCGACTGATGCTGACGGAGCGGATCTCCTGTTCATAATCGTGGTCGTTGTCCAACCTGGCGCCGGTGAATGCCAGCAGTTCAATCAGGCTGTTAGAAATAATAAATTCCCCTTTATGTTTACAAAATAATAGACGATCGATGGGACTGGATGACGCAGAGAAATAAACCTTGCCGTCTTCAATCCTGATGCCGCTGCCGTAAAAATTTTCGCTTCGGTGAAATTTTCCTTTGTCAAAGTCACCGTCCCAGATCCCCTCGACCATCCAATCGTCCCTGCACTCTACGGAAGGTCCGTTAATGACCTTTATAATCGATAAGTTTTCAGAAATCCGAGCCAACCAGGCTAACTTGGGCAATTTCGTTCCCAGGCTGTAATCAAATCTGAAATCCATCAGCAATACCCCCAAATATATTTCATTATGGTTTGATACTTTCGTAAAAATTTTAAAACGTCCATTAGTGTCATTCCCG
>Ga0164313_10001607_pt1 | contig 20010 bp, 22 predicted proteins | sample GuaBasSedimGuay4_FD_113735 | JGI IMG/M metagenome (GOLD analysis project Ga0164313, IMG submission 113735) | Subseafloor sediment microbial communities from Guaymas Basin, Gulf of California, Mexico - Guay4, Core 4569-4, 0-3 cm | ecosystem: Environmental > Aquatic > Marine > Hydrothermal vents... | reverse complement strand
CCGAAGGGAATGACTGGCAAAGTGAATTGAGTTAAAATGATTGGTCACTAAAGGTTGACCAAACCTCAGAAAACAGCTAACATTTCCGCCCTTTTGTAGGGCCGTTTTAATTCGGAGCTGGAATCCAATGTACGCAGTATTCAAAACCGGTGGCAAGCAGTATCGCGCAACCACCGGAGACATTTTAAAAGTTGAGAAAATTGAAGCCGAAAAAGGCGCAACGGTCGAACTCGACCAGGTCCTGATGGTCGGCGAAGGTGCAGACGTAAAAATCGGCGCCCCTTATCTTGAAGGCGGTAAAGTTACCGCTACCGTGGTCGACCATGGTCGCCGTAAAAAGATAAAGATCATCAAGTTCAAGCGCCGTAAAAACTATCGCAGGCAGATGGGTCACCGCCAGTATTTCACGCAAATTGAAATCACCGGCATTGACGCCTGATCGCAACATCGAATTTAGGAGGCATTGACTCATGGCACATAAAAAAGCAGGCGGTAGTACACGCAACGGCCGCGATTCGAATCCCAAGTACCTTGGCGTGAAGCGCTATGGTGGGGAATCCGTACTTGCGGGCAATATCATCGTTCGCCAGCGGGGCACTCGCTTCCACGCCGGTGAAAACGTAGGCGTTGGCCGCGACCATACCCTGTTCGCCCTCAGTGACGGCAAGGTCAAGTTTGAGCATAGAGGAATTCCGAAGCGTAAATACGTCAGTATTAAAACTTCCTGAGTCCCGAAAATGGTTAGACGAAAACCCCGCTCCGGCGGGGTTTTTTTGTAGGAGCGGGCCATGCCCGCGATGGATTAGAATAAACCCATGAAATTTGTTGATGAAGCCCATATTTCGATCATCGCCGGCAACGGCGGAAACGGCTCTGCCTCGTTCAGGCGCGAGAAGTACATCCAGTACGGCGGCCCCGACGGCGGAGACGGGGGGCGGGGAGGCAGCGTTTTCCTGCAAGGTGATTCAGGGCTGAACACGCTGGTGGATTTCCGGCACCTGAGGAAATACAAGGCCCAGAACGGGCAGGGTGGCTCCGGACGTAACATGACCGGCAGGAGCGGTGAAGACATCATCGTACGGGTGCCGCTGGGTACCGTCGTCATCGAAGAAGAAACCGGTGATTCCATCGGCGAGGTCACCGGGCACCAGCAGAGGCTGTTGGTGGCTCAGGGCGGTAGAGGCGGATTGGGAAATGTCCATTTCAAGAGTTCCACCAACCGCTCGCCGCGTAGGACGGTGCCCGGAACACCGGGTGAGGCGCGTGAACTCCATCTCGAATTGAAAGTGCTGGCCGACGTCGGCTTGCTGGGTTTTCCCAATGCCGGCAAATCGACATTGATCAGTACCGTGTCGGCCGCCCGGCCCAAGGTGGCGGATTATCCCTTTACCACGCTGTACCCCAACCTGGGCGTGGTTCGTATCGACGTCGAGCGCAGTTTCGTGATCGCGGATATCCCCGGACTGATCGAAGGCGCAGCGGAGGGAACCGGGCTGGGCATCCAGTTCCTGAAGCACCTGCAGCGGACACGGTTGCTGCTCCAGCTGGTTGACCTGGCGCCGCTGGCGCTGGATGTAGACCCGGTGGAGCAGGTTAGACAACTGGAACTGGAAATGCAGAAATTTGATGCGGGCCTGATGGATAAGCCACGCTGGCTGGTATTTACCAAGTCGGATCTGCTGCCCCCTGGCGAAGCGCAGGAGCGAGCGGAAAGCGCCGTTACCGAATTGGGCTGGGAAGCGCCCTGGATGTTGATCTCTTCGGTGACCGGGAGCGGCACGGAAGAACTGATGCAAAGCGTCTCGGCTGAACTGGAGTTACTGGTGGATGAAGAGGCGGTGGCCGAAAAAATGCCGGAAACTGCTGAGTTTCCCGAATCTCCATTTGAATCCTGAATAATTCTGCCATAAAAAAGCCCCGGCTTGTGCGGGGCTTTTTTATATCGATATTTTATATTACATGGCGCGAACGTGCCTGTTCAGGCGTGATTTATGCCTGGCGGCCTTGTTCAGCGGCATGATGCCTTTTGACACGGAACGGTCAATGGCAGGCACGGCCACTTTATAAGCGGCTTCGGCTGCGGGCTTGTCACCTGTTTCGATGGCCCGCAAGGTGTTTTTGATGGTTGTGCGGACGTGCGATCGCTGGCTCGCATTACGTTGGCGATTGCGTTCCGACTGACGTGCCCGTTTACGAGCTGATAGACTGTTGGCCAAGGTCTTTCTCCAAAACAATAAAGTTCAAAAATCAAGCCGAGTATTATCTTATTTTTTACCGTTTGGGTCAATCAACAATTGCAACTGCTTAAATCCACAGCCAAGGTTGGAACCGCCACGATTACCTCCCGGATCCTCGGGTTCATCCGGGATATGGTGTTTGCCCGCTATTTTGGCGCCAGCGGTGAAACCGACGCGTTTTTCCTGGCGTTCAAGATTCCGAACTTCATGCGGCGCCTGTTCGCCGAGGGTTCTTTCTCACTGGCTTTCGTGCCGGTGCTTTCCGAGGTTCGCGCCAGCGGCGATCAGCGTGAACTGCGGAACCTGATTGATAACGTATCCGGTACCCTGGCAGGAATCCTGCTGGTACTGACAGCCGTCGGGGTATTCGCTGCGCCGCTGATCCTGGCCATATTCGCACCCGGCTGGCTGATCGAAGGCCGGCCTGAGTTCTGGCTGTCGGCAGAAATGCTGAGGATTACCTTTCCCTACATCATGCTGATCTCGCTGACCGCGTTGGCGGGTGGCATTCTCAATACCTTCGACCGATTCCTGGTCCCGGCGTTAACCCCGGTCCTGTTGAATGTTTCCCTGATTGCCGCCGCGGTGCTGTTTTCGGCAAAAATGGAAGTGCCGGTCAAGGCACTGGCCTGGGGTGTGCTGGTTGCCGGTATCGCCCAATTACTGATACAAATACCGGCATTGATGAGGCTGGGAGTGATGCCGCGCCCCCGCTGGGGCTGGCGTAATTCGGGCGTCCGGAAAATTCTCAGGCTGATGATTCCCACGCTGATCGGTTCATCGGTCGCGCAGGTCAATCTGATGCTGGATCTCGTGATTGCGACATTCCTGGTAAGCGGCAGTGTTTCCTGGTTGTATTATTCCGACCGCCTGATGGAGTTTCCGCTCGGTGTTTTCGGTGTGGCTCTGTCCACGGTAATCCTGCCAAACCTCTCCCGAAAATTCGCCAGCCGCGATCCCGAGGCATTCTCAGCGACCCTGGACTGGGCATTGCGCCTGGCTGTGATTATCACGCTGCCGGCGGCGCTGGGGCTGGCATTGCTCTCGCCCCCGATTCTGATCACCCTGTTTCAATACCAGGCATTTCAACTCAGTGATGTCGAGATGTCGGCGCTTAGCCTGTCTGCCTATGCCGCCGGGCTGCCGGCTTTCATCGCAGTAAAAGTACTGGCGCCCGGTTTCTATGCGCGCCAGGACACCAAAACCCCGGTCAAAATAGCGATTATCGCCATGGTTTCGAATATGGCCATGAATTTCATCTTCGTGGGCATCTTGCTGGCGCTGGCCTTTAAAGGCCCGCATACCGGGTTGGCGCTGGCCAGTTCGGCCGCAGCCTATATCAATGCCGGCCTGCTCTACCGTAGTTTGAGAAAGCAGGGCACCTATCATCCCGAGCCTGGTTGGGGACGGATCAACCGGGCCGTGTTAATTGCCTGTGTGGCAATGGTCGCGGTCATCTGGTGGCAGTATGGGGAACTCAACCAGTGGGTCGATGCTTCGGCCATCGCCAGGGCAATGAAGTTAGCCGGGCTGATCCTGCTTGGCGTCATTGTGTACGGCCTGTCAATCATGGCCGGTGGCTTACGCAAACACCACCTCGAAAAAGGGGCCACATGATGCGGCTGATCAGGAACCGGCCGGAGTGGACCGACGGGGCTTTCGCCCCCGGACCTTGCGTAATCGCCATCGGGAATTTTGACGGCGTTCACCTGGGCCATCGGGCCCTGATCGAAGCCAGCCGGCAACTGGCCGGTGCTGATGGATCAGTGGCTGTTGTCACTTTCGAGCCACTGCCGCAGGCATTTTTCCGGCCGGCGCAGGCCCCTGCAAGACTCTCGACGGTTTACCAGAAGCTGGATTTACTGCGTTCGGCGGGCGTGAACCTGACCTGGTTGATGAGATTTGACAGCCAATTTGCCGCCCTGACCGCCAGGGAATTCATTCAACAGGTGCTGGTTGCGAAACTGAGCGCAAGCCATGTCGTGGTCGGTGCGGATTTCCGTTTTGGACGCGGGCAGGAGGGCGACGTGGCGATGCTCACGGAACTCGGTGGTGAGTTGGGATTTGTTGTAAAAACCGTGCCGGCGGTGCTGTGCGACAAAGAACGGGTGTCCAGCAGCGGCATCCGGGCGAAACTGGCGGCTGGAAATTTCACCTCCGCCGCCGATTGGCTCGGACGGCCGTTCAGGATGGAAGGGCATGTTACCCGTGGGGCCGGGCTGGGCAGAACGCTGGGATACCCCACGGCCAACCTGCACATACGCGCCGAGCCCAGTCCCCTGGGCGGCGTGCTGGCGGCATTTTCCAGGGTCAGCGGAGGGCGCTGGCTGCCTGCCGTGACCAACCTCGGCCGGCGGCCTGCGGTCGGTGGCAAAGAGCCTCTGCTCGAAGTACATTTTTTTGATTTTAACGAAGACCTCTACGGACAGCGCCTCGAAGTGCAATTTGTGGCAAAGTTACGGGATGAATTGAATTTCGAGAGTCTTAACGACCTCGTTGAACAAATGAAACGGGATGAACAAGCGGCCAGGCTGAAACTGGCTCGCGTTGACATGCCCAATAATTGAACATGTTGGATAGCGAATAACAATGGACTACAAAGACACAATCAACCTGCCGAAAACGGCTTTTGCGATGAAAGCCAACCTGTCGAACCGTGAATCCGGCATGGTCAAGGCCTGGGAAGACGCCGGCCTGTACCAGAAAATCCAGCAGCACACCGCTGACCGCCCGCTGTGGATACTTCACGACGGACCTCCGTACGCCAATGGTGATATTCACCTGGGGCACGCGGTCAATAAAATTCTCAAGGACATGGTGGTCAAGTCGCGGTTGCTGGCGGGTTTTCACTCTCCCTATGTTCCCGGCTGGGATTGTCACGGCCTGCCGATCGAGCTGCAGGTGGAGAAAAAAGTCGGCAAAGTCGGCCACAAGGTGGATGCCGCCACCTTCCGCCAGAAATGCCGCGATTACGCGGAGCGCCAGATCAATCTGCAAAGAACCGGTTTTCGCCGTATGGGTGTGCTGGGTGACTGGTTCAATCCTTATGCCACCAAGAATTTTCTTTACGAGGCCGACATGATCCGAGCGCTGGCATCGATCATCGATGGCGGGCACCTGCTGCAGGGCGCCAAACCGGTGAACTGGTGTTTTGATTGTGGATCGGCGCTGGCCGAAGCGGAAATCGAATACCAGGACAAGACATCGCCGGCAATTGACGTCATGTTTGCCGCAGTTGATTCTGCTGCGTTGTTCGCAGCCTTTGAGGCCCGGGCAAGCGACGATGAGGCAGGTATCCCGATCTGGACCACCACCCCCTGGACACTGCCGGCCAACGAAGCGGTGGCCTTGCACGCGGAACTTGAATACGTGCTGGTTTCCGGCACCGTTAGCGGTCGGACGGTTAGCCTGGTGCTGGCACGGGACCTGATGGACACAGTCATCGCCCGGATTGGGATGGAGAATATCCGTGAACTGGGCTCGGCACCCGGCGCGGCCCTGGAGCACCTGCGTTTGCGGCACCCGTTTTATGACCGCGAAGTGCCAGTCATCCTGGGTGACCACGTGACCACCGAGGCCGGAACCGGGGCGGTTCACACGGCCCCCGGCCACGGCGAGGATGATTTCCTGGTCGGGCGTGAGTACGATCTGCCCGTTACCAGCCCGGTTGGTGGCGATGGGCGGTACCTGGATAACGTCGAGATGTTTGCCGGCGAATGGGTCTGGGCTGCCAATGAGCACATCATCGAGGTGATGCAGGACAATGGCTCACTGCTATTTGTCGAGCCGTTTGAGCACAGCTACCCACATTGCTGGCGGCACAAGTCGCCCACGGCATTTCGGGTGACCCCGCAATGGTTCATCAGTATGGAGCAGGGAGGCCTGCGCAGCCAGGCGTTGGAGGCCATCAAGACCGTCAAATGGATTCCCGGCTGGGGTGAAGAGCGGATCAAGGGCATGGTGGAAAACCGGCCTGACTGGTGCATTTCCCGCCAACGGACCTGGGGTGTGCCAATCACACTGTTTGTCGACCGGCAGACGGGAGAACTGCACCCAGACACCGCCGGCCTGATGAACCGGATCGCCGATATTGTCGAACTCGAAGGCGTTGATTGCTGGTATTCAGATGAAATGGCCGAACGCCTTGGTGTAGACCCGGACCGCTATCAGCAGGAAACGGATATTCTCGATGTCTGGTTCGACGCGGGGGTGTCCCACCGTTGCGTTCTGGATGAACGTGATGAGCTGAAACGGCCCGCCCAGATCTACCTGGAAGGTTCCGATCAACACCGGGGCTGGTTCCAGTCATCACTGCTTACATCGGTCGCCATGCATGGCGATGCGCCTTACCAACAGGTGCTGACGCATGGCTTCGTGGTCGATTCCGAAGGGCGGAAAATGTCGAAATCGATGGGTAACGTGGTCTCGCCGCTCAAGGTTATGAATACCCTGGGCGCCGACGTGATGCGCTTGTGGGTGGCGGCAGCCGACTACAGCAGTGAAATGAGTGTTTCCGACGAGATTCTCAAGCGCGTAGCCGATGCCTATCGACGCATTCGCAACACGGCCCGCTTCCTGCTGGGAAACCTGGATGGATTTACTCCTGACCAGGCTTTGGAGCCTGAGGACATGTTGCCACTGGACCGCTGGGCGGTCGATCATGCGGCGCAACTCCAGGAGCAGGTCAAGCAGGCTTTTGATGATTACCAGTTCCTGCAGATTTACCAGAAAGTTCATAATTTTTGTGCGTTTGAAATGGGCGCGTTCTACCTGGATATTCTGAAGGATCGCCTCTACACCACCGCCTATGACAGCCAGGCGCGCCGGTCGGCGCAAACCGCCATGTACCACATACTGGAAGCCATGGTGCGCTGGATTGCACCGGTTTTGAGTTTCACGGCGGAAGAAATCCACCAACACGTTCCGGGAGAGCGTAGTGACAGCATCTTCTTTGAGACCTGGTATGAAGGCCTGTTCGAGATGGACAATGCCACGGTCGAGCGCGAGCGCTGGCGGCGCGTCATCCAGGTGCGGGATGAGGTCAGCAAAGCGATTGAAACCGTCCGCCGTGACGGCAAAGCCGGCTCTTCACTGGCAGTTGAAGTGGACTTGTGGCTGGATGGCGCACTGCGCGAAGCGGTGGACTCGCTGGGCGATGAACTGCGGTTCGTGTTGATCACCTCGGAAGCCCGCGTGGCGGGCTTTGACGCCGCGCCCGCAGATGCCGAGCGGATCAAGCTGGAAGATGGCGAGATCGCGCTGCAGGTGACACCCTCTGAGCACCAGAAATGCGTACGCTGCTGGCACTACCGTGCCGATGTGGGCTCAGATCCTGAGCATCCCGAGATTTGCGGGCGCTGCGTGGAGAATGTGTGCGGGGCGGGAGAAACCCGCCGGGTAGCCTGAGGCTGATGATTGATCCAGCAAAAAATACGCAGCGCGGCGCTTTCCCACCATATCCATGGGTTTGGCTGGCGGTAACCGCGATTATCATTGTGCTGGACTGGCACAGCAAGCAGGTGGTCAGCGACGCGCTGGAACTCTATCGTCCACAGGAAGTATTTTCCTGGCTGAACATTACACTGGCACATAACTACGGCGCGGCATTCAGTTTCCTGAGTGACGCAGGTGGCTGGCAGCGCTGGTTTTTTGTCGTGCTGGCATCCGGTGTCAGCCTGGTGCTAGTGGTCTGGCTGCTCAGGCTGCCGAGGAAAGAATGGCTCACGGCGCTGGGTTTGTCGCTGATCCTGGGCGGGGCCATTGGCAACCTGGTGGACCGTATTCAGCTTGGATATGTCGTTGATTTCATCGATGTGTATTACAAGGATTGGCATTACCCGGCGTTCAATGTCGCCGATTCGGCTATTACCTGCGGTGTCATTTTGTTGCTGCTGGACGTGCTGCTGATTAGCAGACGCAAAAAGGAGCAATCCGGATGAAAATCCTGCTGGCCAATCCAAGGGGATTTTGCGCAGGTGTAGACCGTGCGATTGAAATTGTGGAGCGTGCACTGGGACTGTTTGGTGCACCGATTTATGTCCGGCACGAAGTAGTTCACAACCGCTTCGTGGTAGACCGGCTGGCACGCGCCGGCGCGGTATTTGTCGATGAACTGGACCAGGTGCCAGATGATGCAACCGTGATTTTCAGTGCGCATGGTGTTTCCAAGGCAGTTCGCAACGCCGGTGGCGAGCGGGGTCTTCGAGTGTTTGATGCGACCTGTCCCCTGGTGACCAAGGTTCACATGGAGGTTGTCAGGCACTGCAAGGCGGGCAGGGATGTCGTGCTGATCGGTCATGCCGGCCATCCGGAAGTGGAAGGGACGCTCGGGCAGTGGATTGAAAACCCAGGGCACCAAAACAGCATTTTCCTGGTTGAAAATCCACAAGACGTGGATGCGTTGGAAGTTAATAGTCCGAATAATCTCGCCTACGTTACCCAGACCACGCTTTCAGTGGATGACACACAGGGCGTGATCAATGCATTGCAGGCAAAGTTTCCCGGGATTAAAGGCCCGAAAAATGATGACATCTGTTATGCCACGCAGAACCGGCAAGATGCGGTCAAAGACCTGGCGCAACGAGTAGACCTGTTGCTGGTAGTCGGATCGATAAACAGTTCCAATTCGAACCGTTTGCGGGAATTGGCTGAAAAACAGGGCATCAACGCGTTCCTGGTCGATGGAGCTGAAGACGTTCAGGAGGCATGGCTGAGCGATATTGCAGCAGTTGGCGTTACGGCAGGCGCTTCGGCGCCGGAAAGCCTGGTCCAGGGTGTGATTGAGCGGCTCAGGGAATCCGGTGGTATCCCTGCTGAAGAAATTTCCGGGATACCGGAAACCATTGAATTTGCCCTGCCCAGAGAATTACGAGTGAGGCTGGAAGCATGATTGACCTGTACACGTGGGCCACACCAAATGGTCGAAAAGTTTCAATTGCTCTGGAAGAGCTTGGCCTGGAGTACGAAGTTCATCCCATCAACATCGGCGAGGGTGAACAGTTCAGCACAGAGTTTTCTGCGATCAGCCCCAACCAGAAAATTCCGGCGATTGTGGACCGGGAAAATAGCATCCGCTTGATGGAATCCGGCGCAATCCTGATGTACCTGGCGCAAAAATCTGGGAAGTTGCTGCCGGCTGAGCCAAAGAAATACTGGGAAACCATCCAGTGGCTGATGTGGCAGAAAGGCGGTCAGGGCCCGATGCTGGGCCAGGCGCTGCATTACCTGAAATTCAATCCGGGTAAGTCAGTCTACTCCGAGGAGCGCTACCAGAAGGAAGCCCACCGCCTTTATGGCGTATTGGACCGGGGTTTGTCCGGGCAAGATTTTATCGTGGAAGGTGAGTACACCATTGCCGATATCGCATCCTGGCCCTGGGTGGCGCGGCATGAATTTCAGAACGTCGATCTGAACGATTATCCAAACGTACTGGCCTGGTACCTCAGGATTGCCGAGCGCCCGGCCGTGCGCGCTGGCTGGGCCGTGCCGGTGCCTGATGAAGTTCCCATGCCAAAAAACATTCCGGCCTGAGTCACCGGCCGCCCCAGCATTTGTTCACGGTAGCCTGCTCGCCGCTGACCCCACGGGTTCCGGCCTGATTCAGACTGAGGTCGCCGCAAGCATCATCACTGCCCTGGTGCAGTTGGGCAACGATGGTGAATTCCAGTGATGCCGTGCTAGCGGGCGGTTCAATCCGCAATTCATGAGAGTCGCTGTCAAAACCTTCTCCACAGCTTGATGTGTCATAAAAGCCGCTGCTCGCGCGGACCCGTTCCTGGCAGTCGGCAACGGCCAGCATCAATCGAATAGCCTCCGCGCGGTGTACCCGCTGCGTATAGCGCTGGTAGGAGGGAATGGCCAGGGTCAGCAAAACGCTGACCACGGCCAGCACGATCACCAGTTCCAGCATAGAGAATCCAGTGGTTTTTATCTTCGTTGGCGCCACGCCAGGCTCCCGCAGTCATATCTGTTCTCAAATGGCCGGCAGAACGCTCCAAACGGCCCGTCCGGTGGATAGGAACCCGCCTGGAAGTCGCCTTCCCACGGCCGTGCGACGATGGCTTCGATCACGGCGACACTGCGGGCATTCAATCCCGTGCCACGACCGAAGATCCGGTAATAGGCCACGCCTTCAGCCAGGTTTTCGCCGCGCTGATCGCCGGTCGTTTGGTACTGGATTTCTTCGATGATCCAGCGGGCCGGTTCGGCGCCTCCATCCGGCGCAATCATCATTTCTGCAGTTTCCGGGTTATAGCCAACTGCCCAGGCGTTGCTGCGCCACCACGCAGCACTTTCGAATTCGGGCCGGGCGGGCAACTCACCAGAATGCCTGATGCCTACCGGCAATATGCAATTTTCCAGGCAACCGCTTTCCCGTTCATTCACCTGGCGGCTAATCAGCCAGGCCCTGGCATAGCTGGCTGCAATCGATGCATTTTGCAGCGCCATCGAGTTCTCTTGGAAATTGGCCGCCATGGTGCGTTGAAGAACCGTGCCAGAGGCTGCCATCAGGGCCAGCAGACTAAGCGCGGCCAGCAGAACCAGTCCAGTAAATAAAGCTATGCCGCGGCTGTTCAACCTGTCCGCCCCTTGATCGCTGCGGTGAATACGACCAAACGTCTCAATTTCCCGTCTGCACGCTTGCTGGCCGTGGAGTCCAGTACTGCATAACTTTTCGCGACAGACTCAGTCACCGCTTCCTCGCTGGCAAGAAGCAAACCGAAGCGGACGCCGAGAATATGTTGTGGATCGCTCCACTGGCCAGCCTTGACCCAGGCCTCGATACTGCCGTCGCCGTCAGAATCCTGCCCATACAGGACCTGGAAAGATTCGACCCCCTGGATAAAACCCTGGCGCCGGACCTGGGTGGTGAGTTCAGTCAACGAAGGGCCATAGCGGCATTGCTGGGTCAGTCCGTTGTCGCTGTTCAGATCAAATACAAACTCCCGGATGTAGAACAGTGGATTGCCGGAGGAGTCCTGGTCCGGGTTGAGGTTGTTAAAGCAGTTCAGGTCAGACCAGCTACGGAGCGCCAGGCGGTCGCTGCTGGTGGAAACGTTATCGAATGAATTCTCAGCCAGGCCCATCGGTGCGTACGCCTCATTCCAGGGCTCCGGGCTGAAGCCGGTCTGCCGAATGGCGTCGGTAAGTGTGTTTGCGGCAAGCCGCGCGTGTTCCTGTATTTGCGCCTGGTTTCTCTGCAGTTGTGTCGATGAACTGGCCGCCGATGCGATCTGGATCAGACCCAGGACCAGGAAGGCCGTCAACGTCATCGTGATGACCAGTTCAAGCAAAGTCATCCCGCTGTCATGCTGGCGGGCCGCTACCATGGAAGCCTCGAGACCAGTCGTCGGTGCCCGCCATCGTCTTCATTTTGATGGCGTGGTTCTTCCCAGAAAACCTTGATGACCAGCGCGCCATTCCCGTCGCAGGATGGATTTTGTGAGTCGCCGTCGTCAGGCGTGCCGTCCCGGCAAACCAGGCCTTCGCCACCCGGCAGTTCTTCGTGTAGCTGGCTCTGCCAGAAAATCATGTTCTGGGCGGCCATCGCCTCACCCTGGCAAAAGCCCTCTTCGCAGAGCGCCATTTCGGAACCAGGAGGATTGATGTAATGCCCATAAGCATCAGAATTCATGGCGATCATCTCCGCCAACGAACTGGCCTGAATGGTCGCCACCGTCTGGTGGCGCGCTTCGGTTGTACCGTGAATTGCAGCGAGCATCATCAACGAAAGACTGCCCAGCCCCATGGAAAATATCGCTGTGGCGATGGATAGTTCGATCAGTGAGAACCCGGATTGAAAAAACCGAAAGCGCCCATTCATTTTCTTCCTCCCGTTGTCTTTGTTACAACCAGAGTTAGATTCTCCACCACAGCATCGCCGCTGAGTATCGGCTCAGTGCTCAAATTGTTGTCAGAAATCAGCGCGGTATTGTGTAAACAGGGGGTTTTGAATATACTGGCCGCCCTTCCAAGTGCCGACATAGCTCAGCTGGTAGAGCAACGCATTCGTAATGCGTAGGTCGGGTGTTCGAGTCACCCTGTCGGCACCAATTAAATCAAATGGTTATGATCAGCGCCGTTGTACCTGTCCTGCCGGATCAGGCAGGGTTGTATATAGGTAATCGGTCCTATTGGGAATTAGTGTCGTGAGTACACTCAGCTTCTACGGTGGTATAGCCAGTTTCGTTCATCCGAGTGGTTTCGATGTAAGAGCCACCGCAGTGGTCAATGATCAGTTGCAGGGCTTGATCGTGCTGGGCGTTCGAATTCACGTCGAGGTACCTGATCCGTATCATATCCTCATTAGAAGTGAGGATTATCGGTTCATAATGATTTTGCCTTTTTTTGTCGCGTGACCAACAGCCAGAGAGTATTCCGAGCAGCAAGAGGCTTAGGAACATGATTAGTAAGTTGCGAAAGTTCAGTTTCATAGTCTATTAGTATAGGCATGTTAATGCCTGATTTGTTGCTTGTATGCCTATATAAATAGACCCAGGCCCAGATCCTGCTCCATTTCCTTCATCAACCGAGAATTCCCGCGTCATCATTACTGAGTTCATGTCAGACTCCTTGAAGAAAATTGTCATAATCGGCTTTCGTGAGCGTTGTAACGTAATCTTGAATCAGGTTCGGCATACTCGCTGGCTTGCGTCAGGGGTCTTGCCGGGGGATCAATGTCCCGTGAAAAAGAATTGGAGGACCTGGATCAATGCCCGGGCAATTTAAATTGATGTTCAAAAACGGTACGTCAGGTCTTGCAATTATCCTTACAATCGCTGAAGTAAATTAGTGTATTGATGAAATTGTATTTATAATCCCCGCGATTTAATGAATTCTCATTGACGAAAACCAAGATTTCAGTACGGAGTAACCCATGTCATTAAAGCGCATTATCTGTCTTTTGATCGCTGCACTCGCATCCGGCCCGGCTTTGGCCACCAATGTGATCATGCAAACCCCTTTCGGTGAAGTTGAAATCGAATTGTTCGATGAGGCAACTCCGCAGACGGTCGCCAATTTCCTGAAGTACGTAAATGATGGGGACTACGTCAATTCTTTCATTCACCGGAGTGATCCCGGTTTCGTTTTGCAGGGCGGTGGTTTTACCTTTGTCGACGACGCCCCTGTTTCTATTCCGACAGATCCCCCGGTGATCAATGAGCCTGGAATCTCCAATCTTCGGGGCACCGTTGCGATGGCCAAGGTTAGCGGTGACCCCAATAGCGCTACCAGTCAGTGGTTCTTCAACCTGGCTGATAATTCAGGAAATCTGGATAACACGAATGGTGGTTTTACCGTTTTCGGTCAGGTTACCGGCAACGGCATGGACGTTATCGATCAAATTGCCGCCCTGCAGATATGGAATGGAGGCGGCGCTTTAGGAGAATTGCCACTGATTGATTATCCCGGCACCGGTGCGGTTACCGAAGACCACCTGGTGATGATCGATATCGAGGAGGTCAACGATTTTCTTATCAATCCGGGGCTGAACGATGCATGGTTTTACCCGGTCACCAATGGCCAGGGGTTCCTGATCATCGTTTTTCCGCAGATTGAACAGATATTTCTCGCCTGGTTCACCTACGATACGGTCCGCCCTGACGATTCCGTTACGGCGATGCTGGGCGAACCTGGCCATCGCTGGCTGACGGCACAGGGACCCTATACTGGCAACAAGGCTGTTCTCGATATTGTTGTTTCGGAAGGCGGTATTTTCGATTCAGGCACGCCAGCGCCAACTACAAGACTGGATGGTACGATAATCGTCGAGTTCAATGACTGCAAAGCGGGAACCATCACTTATGATATTCCCTCGGTTGACCGGCAAGGTGTGATTCCCATTGAAAGGATCGTGCCGGACAACGTGGCTTTATGTGAGGCGCTGGGAGCACCGCCTGCCGAATAATCTGGAGAAATACCAATGTGGGTGACCCTGGGATACATCGGCCTGATACTGATTCAACTGGCGGTGATGGTACGGGCGATCCTGCGCCCGCACCGGGATCCGGCCTCGCGGATTGCATGGGTGGTGGTGATTGCCGTGGTGCCGGTATTGGGCGTTATCGCCTACATTCTCTTTGGGGAAACCAATATTGGCCGCAAGCGCGTGGAACGGTCGCGGGAGGTGCTGGCCTCGCTGCCACCGATGGTTTCAATACCGCTCGAAAACGGGTCTGATTGCAGGCCGGAATTGCCGGAACGCTGCGATCACTTGTTCCGGCAGGGTGAGACCGTTAATGGATTCACGCCAATTGGCGGCAATTCGGCGCACTTGATGGCCGATTCCAATGCCGGAATCGATGCCATGGTCGTTGACATGGATGCGGCCACCGATCATATCCACCTGATTTTCTACATCTGGTTGGCCGACAACAACGGCCTCAAGGTGGTCGAGGCGCTCAAACGCGCCGCCGCCCGCGGGGTGACCTGCCGGGCCATGGCGGACGGACTGGGTTCGCGCGCGATGATTAAATCCGGGCATTGGCTGGCGATGAGCAATGCGGGCGTTAATGTCGGGGTCGCGCTGAAGATTGGCAATCTCCTGTTGCGCCCGTTCCACGGGCGAATCGACCTGCGTAATCACCGCAAGATCGTGGTCATTGATGATCGCATCACTTATTGCGGCAGCCAGAACTGTGCCGATCCCGAGTTCCGCGTTAAACCGAAGTACGCCCCGTGGGTGGATGCCTTGATGCGCTTTGAAGGGCCGATCGCGCGGCAGAACCAGCACATCTTTATCGGCGACTGGATGACCTGTGTCGATGAGGATATACGCAGCATGCTGGCCGCTCCGCTGCAGTCATTCGGCAAGGGATTTGCCGCCCAGGTCATCGCCACTGGTCCCACGGTGCGAAACGCTGCGATGCCGGAAACTTTCGAGACCCTGATGCACGCTGCGCGCCGCAAACTGGTGATCACCACACCGTATTACGCGCCCAACGCACCACTGCAGGCAGCGCTTTGCGCCGCTGCCCACCGCGGTGTGGATACCACTATCATATTTCCCGCCCGCAACGACTCGTGGGAAGTCGCCGCTACCAGTCGCAGTTATTACCGGGAACTGCTCGAGGCCGGGGTCAAGATTCACGAGTATGTTGGCGGCCTGCTGCATACCAAGTCGATGGTCCTGGATGATGACGTGACCCTGATTGGCTCGGCCAATATGGACCGGCGCAGTTTTGAACTGAACTACGAGAATAATATTCTTTTTTACGACAAGGACCTGACGGCAGAAATGCAGGCACGGCAGTCGGTATATCTGGCTTCCTCAAACAAGGTAGAAATCGCTGATGTTGATGCCTGGACTCTTGGTCACCGGCTGTGGAATAACGTGGTGGCAATGCTCAGTCCCTTGCTTTGAGGGAGATTAAAACCGGTAGGTCAGATTCAGCATCTGGCTTTTCCGCTTGCCGAAGCCGAATTCAGCCAGCACAGAAAAACTGCGGTTGACGTCCCACTGGCCGCCGATCAGGTAGTTCCATGGCGCCTGGGCTGACTGGTCAATGGAAACATCCAGGATGCTGTCACCAATATCGATCTGCAAGTCCAGTACCTGGGCGATATCCTGGTACATGGCGCCGACCCAGAGTACCCCGGTAAATCCACCCAGCTTGCCATTCCAGCCGATCCGGGATGAAATCACTGTGGCCTTGGCATCCGTTATCGAAATATCCAGGTCAGCCGTAGTGCGGTTGTAGTCGATCATACCGAAAAAATCTTTGTAGCCGCCGGCGACAGTGGTTCCCCATCCCACCACGTCGGCCTTGTACTTGATGTCAAATGTTGTATCGATGGCGCAGTTGTTACCGGGCAGTCCGCAAATGAAGGGAAATATTGGTTCGAGATTGACCTGTAATGGGCCAACGGCCTGGCCGTCGGTGCGTCCCAGTAATCCGTATACATTCCAGAATGGCAGGATCCAGGCGTCAAACCGCAGGATCCAGGTTGATTCCTCGTTCTGCACTTCATTCACCACGGCAATGCCGGGTGTCGTTACGTCAATGCCGTTGACAAAGACGTCATTGACATCAAAAGGCTGGTCCTGGTGCACATAGCCAAGTGATATTCCGAATGGCCGCGGCAATACGTAACCCCTTTCACAGGCCTCCTTGCCCCAGATCGGCAGGAAATTCGACCAGCGGTCTTCGCAGACGTTGGTGGATTCCTCGCCGGTCTCGAAGGGAATCGCACTGACCGGGTTTTCCCTTTCGGTAGCGGCATCGGGCTTCGTGTCCTGCCCGGACTCCTGCGCATACAGGGGTAAACTGAACAGCAATGCCAGGAGAATAAACGGTTGGGTTTTCATGCAATGGCCTGAGTTGGCGGGTTATGGGTGGATTGTGCCAGTAGCGCAATGCGAATGGAAACATGGAGACACTATTTCGGGCTGCCAAATGTTATATTTGGCAGCTTAATTTCCGTTAATGAGAAAAGCATGAACACTGCAGCAAGAATTACCGTTGCCGGCGCCGGTTTTGCCGCCATCACCGGGGTCCGGGAGCTGAGAAAACAGTTGCCTGATGCAAAAATCACGCTGGTGGCGCCAAAATCCGAGTTTGTGTACCTGCCCAGCCTGATCTGGGTGCCTTATGGGCTGCGCAAAGGGGATGACCTGCGTCACCCGATTCTGCCCTTGCTGGCTGAATTGAACGTCACTTATGTGCGCGGTAGCGTTACCGGGGTTTCCGATGGTGGAAGAACGCTGCAAACCGATGCCGGGAATATTGAAAATGACGCATTGCTGATCGCTACCGGCGGGCGCTTCATTAAAAAACTGCCGGGAATCGAGAACGTCATCACCATTTGCGCTGGTATCGAGGCCGCGGAGAAAATGGGCGAGCGCCTCAGGGCATTAGATGGCGGCACGATCGCATTGGGTTTTGGGGGCAATCCCAAAGAGCCCTCCGCGATGCGCGGTGGCCCCATGTTCGAACTGCTGTTCGGCCTGGATACCTGGCTTAAGCAGCAGGGTGTACGCGACAAGTTCAAGCTGGTATTTTTTACGCCGGCACCGAGGCCCGGTCAGCGACTGGGCGAGAAGGCCGTTGCAAAAATGCTGGGCGAAATGAAGAAACGTGGTATTGAAACCCACCTGGGGCACAAGCTTGTGTCATTCGAAAACAATATTGTAAAAACCGAAGGTGGTGAAATCCCTGCCGACCTGATCCTGTTCATGCCCGGCATGACCGGACCGGCCTGGCTGCAGGGTACGCCGTTGCCAATTTCACCGGGCGGCATGATCACTGCGGACGCGATGACCCAGGTGGAAGGCATGGAGCAGGTTTACGTTGCCGGGGATGCAGGTAGCTTCCCGGGTCCTGACTGGATGCCCAAACAGGCGCACATGGCTGATCTGCAGGCTACTGCAGCAGCCAAAAACATTGCATTGAACCTCGCTGGAAAGCCTGCTGCGGAGAAATTCAAAGTCGAACTGCTGTGCATCCTCGATACCCTGGACAAGGGGATGCTGGTGTACCGCGGCGAAAAGCGCAGTATGGCGCTACCTTCGATGCGGCCTTTACACTGGGCAAAAAGGTATTTTGAAAAGAGCTATCTAAGTCACTTTAAATAGAGCAACTCATGTCCTGACCGCAACACATCGGGGACTTGATCTTGCCGTGGCCATTGGGGCATTTTGAAACCTGAACATCGCTGCCGTCAGGCAATTCAAGCGAATCGTTCACCAGCGGGGCATCGCAGTGGCCACAGGTGGCGTTGACGCTCATTCCGCATTTTTTACATTCATAAGTTGCCATGATGATCTCTCATTAGGTGGTGAACCTGATATTGCGCCATGGGCCTTAAAATCTCAAGCCGCCGGTGATGGTAATTGCCGCAGTTCCGGCAATCTGTGCTTCCAGCATGACCCGCTTGTATCGGATACCGAACGACGGAAGGATGGCCGGAGCGACGCCAAGGCCGTTGAATGGAATCTTGTCCTCGAAGGGTTCTTTGTAACCATGCAGCAATCCGCCGACCAGCTTGAAATATAACCAATCGGTTTGGAACAGGCGCCAGGTTTTGCCGATGTAGAGGAACTGGGAGGGCTGGTCAAAGGAGTTTCTGAAGATAGCCAGGCCAACCAGGTAGTTATTTTCGAAAACCAGTTCCGGACCAATCAGTTTTTGATGGTTGGTGTGATTGGGGTCCGGATCCCAGTGGTGCGTATACAGGGAAGTCTGGATATTCCAGCCGCTGATCTTCCAGCCATGGTTTTCTTCAACTTCGGTAGCCGTGTCTTCTTCTGCGTAAATATGGGCGCTGAACACCAGCAGGGCACAGGCCAGGCAGGTTGTTAATGCCTTGGCGCGACGGCCTTTGGAGCAATCTTGGGGGTTGTTTGGTGGAAATGCCACTGAATATCCTTTCTGAAGTCGCCTGAATCTGGCGGAAAAGTCTACGACACTTCAAGAATATTCGCCAATATAATTGGTTTGTTTGGATAGCGTTAAGACTTCAGGGCAGCAAGAACTCTCGTGAACCAGGAAGTGGGCACGCCTTCCTTGGCGTAACCCGTAGTTTTCGTCAGGAATTTTTCATCGTTTGCTGGGATTGAGGTTTTCGGATTGACGATGGTTCCCATTGTACCGAGTTGCTCACCGGGGACTGTGTAAATCTGGTAGGCGGAACTGCTGCCGATGTTTACAACATTCTTGAGTTTCTCAATGCTGAATATCGTTTGTCGTATATTTGAGTTCATCATTTTTCCGACCCTGTGAAGCATGTTTGCATAATTAGTAATGCATATTGTGTGCCAAGCTTGTAATTGACAGACAAAAAAATAATAATACTATAAAATACATAGAGTTAGGATTTCTGTAGGGTGCTGATGGAGGGTGGCCAATTCCTGTTCTCCGCTCCTTGACTGACCCGTTACGACAGCCAAAGCCAATTTTTGTCACCCGGCAAAGAAGCTGTGGTAGTTTGGGGGCGAAATGAAAGTAAACGGTAAACCTTATCGCTCTATCTGGCTGAACCAGGATGGCTGGACTGTCGATATCATCGACCAGACCCTCCTTCCACACCAATTCCTGATTCACACATTGCACAGCCCCGAAGACGCAGCCGAAGCAATCAGCACGATGCGGGTGCGTGGTGCGCCATTGATTGGCGCCACGGCTGCTTACGGCATGGCGCTGGCGATGAGGCACCAGGCGGACGATGATTCGATCGAACGGGCACGGACGATGTTGTTGGCAACGCGCCCGACCGCTGTCAATCTCCGCTGGGCGCTAGCGCGGATGGTTGACGCGTTGGCGCCCTTGCCAGAGCAAGACCGCACCGCAGCGGCTTATGAACTGGCGCAACAGATTTGCGATGAAGACGTGGACATCAATTATCGCATCGGCGATCACGGCTTCGGCTTGATCGAAGCAATGTGGCAGAAAAAAGGAGACCGGGCCGATGCCTTCCATATCCTCACGCACTGTAATGCCGGCTGGCTTGCCACGGTGGACTGGGGCACCGCGCTCGCCTCGATCTACCGGGCTCACGATGCTGGCATTCCGGTACATGTCTGGGTGGACGAAACCCGACCGCGTAACCAGGGGGCTGCGTTGACGGCCTGGGAACTGGCGGCGCACGGCGTGCCGCACGACCTGATCGTGGACAATGCAGGGGGTCATCTGATGCAGCACGGGATGGTCGACCTGTGCATCACTGGAACCGACCGTACCGCACGCAACGGCGATGTCTGCAACAAGATTGGCACCTACCTCAAAGCGCTGGCCGCTGACGACAACCAGGTGCCGTTTTATGTCGCGCTTCCGGG
>Ga0164313_10001606_pt1 | contig 20015 bp, 25 predicted proteins | sample GuaBasSedimGuay4_FD_113735 | JGI IMG/M metagenome (GOLD analysis project Ga0164313, IMG submission 113735) | Subseafloor sediment microbial communities from Guaymas Basin, Gulf of California, Mexico - Guay4, Core 4569-4, 0-3 cm | ecosystem: Environmental > Aquatic > Marine > Hydrothermal vents... | reverse complement strand
CGTCGCCCTCCGAGGCTGACGCCAACGGCGATTTCTACGACGACATCAGCATCGAGGAAATCGACGACGACCTCGAGCCCCACGCTAGGACCGAGAGCTTCGTCGCGGACACCGGCGCCGACGAAGATCATCCGACGATGACGACCGACGCGTTCCTCGTCGCGGCATCGGCCCAGTCCGACCAGGGGCGACGTCGCAAGAACAACGAAGACAGCTGCCTCCTGATGAAGAACGAAGGCATCTTCTTCGTCGCCGACGGCATGGGCGGTTACGAGGGTGGCGAAATCGCCAGCCAGCTGGCGGTCGACACCATCGAGGCGGCCTTCAAGGAGAAGGACTTCACCGCCAAGGTTCACGCCGACGTTCCGCCTCGGCCCACGGAACTCGCCCAGGCGATGCAGGCCGCGAACCTCGCCATCTGGGAGGTAGCCACCGACGACCCGAAGCTCCGCGGCATGGGCACGACCCTCGTTGGCGCTCGTTTCGCCCTCCGAAAGAACCGCGTTTACATCGGTCACGTCGGTGACAGCCGTTGTTACCGATTCCGCGGTGGCGTTTTCCGCCGCTTGACCGTCGACCACACCCTCGAAGCCCTCGGTCACAAAGGGCCCAGAGCGAAGCACCTATTTCGTGCGGTGGGAATCGGCTCCGAAATGGATATCGACATCATCACCGCGGTGCCGAAGCTCGGGGACATCTACCTCTTTTGCTCCGACGGACTGACCAAGATGGTCAGTGACGACGGGGTTCGAAGCATCCTGGTCGAGCACGAAGCCGACCTCGACGTCGCCTGTGAGCAGCTCGTCGCCGCGGCGAACGAGGCGGGCGGCAAGGACAATACGACGGTCGTGATCGTCGCCGTTCGGTCCATCGAAGATGCCTTGGCGGAGCCCAGCGCCTAGAGTCTCGAATCCCCGGGTGTCCGGTCAGGGGGTCGTGCAGCCGCCGAGGCCGGCGTAGGACCCGCGGATGTTCGACCCGCTGTGGCTGCTGATGCTGGTTCCCGTATGGGCCGCACAGGACCAGCTGGTGCCTGTGCTGGAGTCCTCTGACAGGTCGCAGCACCACTCGGTTCGTGTTCCCGCCCAAACGGTGCACTGGGCTTGGCATCGTGCCCGGTTGGCCTCGCTGCCGGTGTCATCCCCGTAGTGCGATGGGTCCCAAGAGATGATATCGGAGGTAGTCCCGGAGCAACGGCTGTCGGACCGTGACAGGGTATTGGTCGAGCAGCAGACCTGGGTATTGCAGCTCGCGGTGGTCGCCGGCTTGGCGGCCGTGCATGAAGCGTCAGCCACCGTCATCCCGTCATCGCGTCGGCAGTAGACGGTCTTGGGGCAGGTGCCGCCGCCGCAGTTGACGCTGCACGCGCCGCAGCCCGCGTCGACTACCCACTCGTAGGTGTAGAGGGGGCCGGTGTCGGGAGGTGGGGAGCTGTCGGGCGGCGGGGACGAGTCTCCCGCCGAATCGACGGCCGCGTCGCTGCTCGTGTCCGGGCTGGCATCGAATGCGTCGGGGCGCGCGTCGCGAATACCCGAGTCCATACCCGCATCGTCCGCGCCGCACACGCCATCCATACACCTGGCTGCGGGACACACCGGCTCCCCCTCCGCTGGACGAAGGGTGAGGGTCAGGGTCTCACCGTCCATGAGGGGCAGCATCACGTCGACGCAGGTGGCGGCGATGGGCGTGCAGAGGTCATCGAGGGCGACCGCCTCGAAGCCGTATCGCCCTGGGGGCAATACCGGCACGGCTGCCGCACCCGGGCCGGCGTCGCCTTCGTAGAGGATCTCATCGCCGGCGCAGCTGCCGCCTCGGATGCGCCCGATGACCCGCGAGACATCCGAACTCCGGACCTCGGAGGCCGAGTCGATCGTCCATACGAGGCCCCGAGGCTGCTCACAGCCCACGGCCGAGACGAACCAGGTGAAGACGAGGATGAATCGCAGCAACCCGCCTAGGATACACCCTCTTCGAGCGCCGGGCATCCGCCCATCTCTTCGGGTTCTCACCGCCAGCGGCGGAAGGAGCCGAGATCATGGACCTCGGTGAATCCGTTCGACCGGAGCACCCGCTTCGCCCGGGCGCTGCGCGCTCCGCTCAGACAGTAGACGACGACCGGTGAACTCTTGTCGTCGAACTCCCGAAGGCGGCGGCCGATCTCCTGCACCGGGAGGTTGACCGCGCCGTCGATGTGGCCCGTGGCGAACTCGGGGGCAGTGCGCACGTCGACCAGCGTCGCGCCGCCTTTCACTAGCTCCTTGGCCGCTTCCGGGGAAACTTTGCCAATGAAATTGCGCATGATGAAGTGAATGAAAAGCGCGCCGGCGATGATGGCAAGTACGGTGTTGGCGTCCATCGAAGTAGATCCTTGGTGGCCCCCCGGGAGTCTCGCCTGTCATAGGGGCGCTGGGCCGAAAGGCAAGCCGAGCCCGGTACGGCGAGTTTTCTAGAACCCTCGCGCGACCGGGGTGACTCAAAGGAGGGGAAGAAGGGCTACGGCATGCGCCAGTCCGGGGCCTTCGACTTCAACCCCATCACCGAGGACTAGTGAAAATGCGTAAACTACTCATCCCGAACAATACGAGCACCCTTGACCGCGTCGCGCGGGTCGTGCTCGGATCCGCCCTCTTGAGCTTGGTGTTCCTCGGGCCCGAGACCCCCTGGGGCTTCGTCGGTCTCGTCCTCATCGCGACTGGTATCGCCGGAAGCTGTCCCATCTACCGCGCCCTCGGTATCTCCACATGCCCGACAACCCCGACCGGACAGACAACGAGCTGATGCAGATGCTGGCAGGTGGCGATCGCACCGCATTCGAGCCCCTGGTCGTGCGCCACGGGCCGGCGTGTCGTCGGCTTGCCAGAGCCCTCGTCGGGAACCCCGAAGGGGCGGACGACGTCTTGCAGAAGGCGTTTGTCGCCGCCTACCGGGGTGCCGGCAATTTCAGGGGTGATGCGTCGGTCAAGACCTGGCTCCTCACCATCACCCGCAACACTGCGTATCGGCACCGAAAGCAAAACCAGAAGCACGAGGATGGCGTGCCCCTCCTCGAGCTCGGCCTCGGGGCCGGCTGGGGTGGCGACGACCCCGAGACCGCCGCCATGCGAGCCCAGCAACGCGACGTGCTCAGTCGGGCCCTCGGCTCCCTCGCTGAAGAAGAACGCGAGATTCTCACTCTGCGAGACCTCGAGCAGATGACCGGGCCAGAGACCGCCGAGCTCCTCGGCCTCTCCCTGGCGGCCATGAAGAGCCGCCTCCATCGAGCCCGCCTGCGACTCGCGGCCGCTCTCCGTAGTGAAGGAGGTGCCCATGGAGGAGCTTGATGTGGGCGGAGTCCGCTGCTCCGAGGTCCTCGACGTCCTGAGCGACTTCGTCGATGGCGACATCGACGATGCGATGCGCACGCGGGTCGAGGCTCATCTCCAGGGCTGCGAAAATTGCGCCCGTTTCGGTAAGAGTTTCGGCGGAGTCGTCGAAGCCATGCGCAGCGCGGCGGCGCCGGCGCCCCTCGATGAAGATCTCATCGGACGTCTCAAGGCGGCCCTCAACGGGGATGACTGAGCGCATTTCTCACGGAGTGGGGGTGCGCATCCTCCTCGTCGGCGACACATACAATCCATGACCTTCGTGCACGCGATCTGGGACGTGATGGTCGAGCTGTCCCAGTGGTTGCTCCTGGGTGCCGCGGTGGCCGGGGTGCTTCACGCCGCGCTACCGGCCGACTTCGTGCACCGCACGCTCCGCGGACGCTGGGGCACCCTCAAGGCCGTGCTCCTCGGCGTGCCCCTGCCGCTGTGCTCCTGCGGTGTCATCCCCGCGGGCCTCGGCCTCAAGAAGGACGGGGCATCGAACGGCGCGGTGGTTGGGTTCTTGATCTCGACCCCCCAGACTGGCGTCGACTCGATCCTCGTCAGCGCTTCCTTCCTCGGCTGGCCCTTCGCCCTCTTCAAGGTGGCGAGCGCCTTCGCCCTCGGCCTGGCGGGGGGAGCGGTGACCGACCTCGTCGACCCGGGCGATGATCCACCGCCGCTCGCTTCGACCAGCTCGGCCAGGCCTTCTTGGCGGGACGGCCTCGACCACGCCATCGACATGATCCGCAACATCTGGCGCTGGCTCGTATTCGGAGTCCTCGTGAGCGCGGCGCTCACGACATTGGTGCCACCGGATGCCTTCGTCGGCCTCGCGGCCTACGGGGGAGCCGTCGCGATGGTGGCCATGCTCGCTGTGTCCGTGCCCCTCTATGTCTGCGCGACCGCATCCGTACCCATCGCCGCCGCCCTCGTCGCCGGCGGTTTCCCACCCGGCGCCGCATTGGTCTTCTTGATGGCGGGGCCGGCGACGAACGTCGCGACCATCGGCGCCGTCAAACGCGCATTCGGCGTGAAGACCCTCGGCGTCTACCTAGCGACCATCATCGTGGGCAGCCTCGGGCTCGGCTGGGCATTCGATTTCGTTCTCGTGGGTGAGCTCGGGGTGGCGGCGGCCGACGGAGCGCACCACGCGCCGGGCGTCATCGCTCTGGGGGCGACCGCGGTGCTCTGTCTGCTCTTCGCGTTCTTCGCCTGGGAAGAACTCAGCGCTCGGATTCGTCGTGCCGTTTCATCGAGGAGTGCGGCGGGGCCCTCGGTCGATCTCGACGTCGGGGGCCTCACCTGCGATGGCTGCGTGCGCAAGCTCGAGAAGAAGCTCGCCGAGGTCGAGGGGGTCGAAGGGGTAGAGGTCGTGCGCGAGCCCCATGGGCATGCGGCCGTGAGGGGAAACGTCAGCACCGAGGCCGTGCGCGAAGCTGTGCGTGAGGCCGGCTTCGAGCCGAGCTAGATAATCTAGCTTTCGCCCCGCGCGCTTCGCCGCCGTTGGCGATGCTGCGGTGTGGGCGAGGGGGGTCTGCCCGCCTGCGACGGACGACCTTCTTCGAGCCAGCGATTCATACCGCCCTCGAGATACTCGACGCGCGCGAAACCGAGGCCCCGGACGACGTCGACGGCCCGCATCGCTGCGTCGTCGCTCTCGGCGATGAGGACCAGGTGGCACTCGGTTTCGACCCCCGAGAGCATCGCTTCGATCGTCGACAACGGGAGATGCACCGCGCTCGGAATGTGCTCCCTCGGTTTCTCCCGTGTGTCGAGGAGGTGCACGGCCAAGAAGTGCTCGGCGATCCAATCCGGCGTTACTGCGAGTCCCGACTGCACCTCTACATTCTGAGGCTTGGGGGCAGTCTTCGCGCGTCCTCCAATGGGGACGTGTCGTTCTGTCCCGGGTATCGCCGGCCGTCACTGCCGTGCGCAAGTTCGAACGCGCCCTATGATGAAGAGATGACCCTCACCCGGCCCCGGCGGGCGCCTCAGACGCGCCACGAGCAGCGCGACGTGACGGTCAACGGTCTGCGCCTCCGCTACATCGACATCCGACCGGCCGTCGAAGAAGACGAACCGGTGCTCCTCATTCACGGACACAGCTCTCGCCTCGAGGAGTACGAAGAGCTCGTCCCGCACCTCGCCGCCCGCCGCCGCGTGCTCATCCCCGACATGCCCGGGAGCGGCTACTCGGACAAACCCGCTCGCAACTACGACCTGGCATTCCTCGAAGACAGCCTCCTCGGCTTCCTCGATGAGATGGGAGTCGAACAGACCCACCTCGCTGGCGGTAGCCTCGGCGGCAACCTCGTCCTCCGCCTCGCGCAACGGGAGCCGCGCCGGTTCTCACGTCTCGCCGCTTGGGCGCCGGCGGGGGCTTGGGAGCCCCTGCGCGGGTGGGCGATCATGGCGCGCATCATGAAGCGCCTGAAGTTCATGTTTTGGCCCGCGCTCTATATCCAGTCTCGCTTCTGGTACCGGCGTGACTGGCCGGGCCGGGACGCGGCCCTCCGCGATGCGTGGGCCTACTACGAGGAGGTCTACGGCGACGCCTTTCACCGAATGTACTGGGACATCGGCATCGATCAGGTCGAGCAGAGCCTCTTCGGCGATGCGTCCGACATCGGCCACGCCGTCTATCTGGCCTACGGTGACCAGGACACGGGGCTCTCGATGGACCAAGGGGTTCAGCACCTCGCGACGCTCTTGCCGAAGGTTCACCTCCGGGTCTTCGAGGGCGCACGGCACTCCTTGGCGAACGAGGTTCCGGCCGAACTCGGCAGAGAAGTAGACGCTTTTCTGTCCGAAACCGCCGCCTGGGGGCCTCGCTGAAAGATTCCCGCACCGACAGATTGGATCCCCGGGTCGAGGGGAGCGACTCATTCACGAGCCCCCCCTGACCCCTGGCGAGCCCGCCAGCGAAGGAGAACCTCCCCGTGTCGCTCTCTTCCTTAGACCGCTGTCATACGCTCGTCACGCTCTCGGGTCGTCTGGTCGGACCGGACCTCGAAGAGCAACTTCAAGGCGTCGAACACGGATGCCCGCGGGTCCTCTTTGACTGCCGGGAGATGACCGGCTTTGACGATCGGGCCAAAGCGCGCTTTGTCGCCTGGCATGCAGACCGGCGACGAGAGCTCCAGCGCGTGGCGGTGGTCATCAGCAACCCCATTTGGCGTATGGTCATCTCGGCGATGGCCATCGGCTCCGGCGTGCCCATGCGCCCGTTCTCCGAACGCGACGCCGCCGAGCAATGGCTCAACCCGGAGTGAACTAACGTCGCTTCGAACGGTGTCGCTACGCCGTGAGTGCGCGCAGTCAATTCGTTTTATCAGTCACCATTGACGGGCCTCTTGTCGAGCGTACTTAACGTGCGTACGCGGGAGGTTGGTCATGGAAAACAGGAGTTGGATTCTCACCCTCGCGGTAGTCTTCGCCCTCGGTGGCGGCGGCTACGGCGCCTGCGCTGTGGTGACCGATGGAGGGATAGGGGAGGCGCTCACCGCCGAAGTCCCCGACGACCCATCGATTGTCATCCCGGGGCAAGAAGACCCCCTCTACTTGCCCGACGGGGATGCCGGCCTTGCACTGGAGGTCCCCGAGTTTGAAGTGGATGTTCCCCAGGACCCGGTAATCGAGTTCGAGGATGGGGAGCTGACTGTGGATGTGCCGGAGGAGAATGTGGATGTGCCCGGCAATCCTCAGAACGATTACGACTACGCAGACATCGCGTCCCGGACGTGCGGGATGGAACTCTGCGACGAGGGCGAGCGCTGCTGCCAACCGACGGGAATTTGTTTCCCCGTCGACTGTCAGGACTGCTGTCACGCGACGGTCAATCCGCCGACCGCCGACCCGGTGCTCATTCCAGATGAGCCCGGACCAGTCGGCTGAGGTTTGCGATTCGACCCTGAGCGAAGGTACCCACGAGTGAAGTCCGCGGCGGCGAGGCCGATGCCCCCGTCACCGCGGACGCCTTGGTGGTGACCGTTGACGGCCGATGAGCCGAGCGTACTTCCATGATGTAGGCGGGGGGGGACAGTATGGAACATCGAGCATGGGTCGTCGGTATGGTGATCGCCTTGGCTTTTTTCGGTCTCGGAGCCGGAGCATGTGCGCCCGGGGCCGAAGGCGCAGTCGGCGAACGGCTGGTCTTCGATACACCGGGAGACCCGACAGTCGGCAACCCGGGCCTCGCGGAGCCGGGCCCGTCGTCTGATGGCGGGATCGGGCCGCGGCTGACTCCTCCGGAGAATCGAATTGACCTGGTGTTTGTCAGTCAGGTCGAGGGCCTATCGAACCTGGCAGACGACATCGTCGATTGCGGCAAGTGCGACTGCGACGAGGATGAGCGCTGCTGCCACGTTACGGCGCGGTGCTATCCCATCGACTGCCAAGACTGCTGCGAGGCGGAACTGCATCCGCCCACTGAAGAGCCCCGCGCTTTGCCCGACATCCCCGAGCCCGTCGATTGACGCCCTCAGGCGTCGGATGACGGGGGGGCGGCTGCGGGCTGAAGCACGAGGTCGAGGTATTGCCCACTCTTGCCCTGCTTTTCGAAGGCGCGCACGTCGTATGCGCCTTCGTCACCGGCGATGTCGCCGGTCCAGGTCGGGGCGGGGCCGTCTTCGCCTCCGCGTCGCTTCTCGGGGGCGGGATCGAGGGCACCGCGGAACTCCTCCGGCGGATAGGAGTTGGTGCCGTCCCGGGGAGGCGAGAAGGAGAGAACCAGTTGGTTCTCTCGGATCCAAGCCTGGATGGCGTAGGGCTTTCCGTCGATGCGCCCCTCGCCCTGCATGTCGGGCTGGCTGGGCTTCCGCTTGTCGCGGTTTTCGAAGAGGCGGCCCTTGGGGGGAATCTTTTGGGACATGGCTCGCGCAGTGAAGCACGAGTTGCCCGGGTGCGCCCGTGGGCGGTTCAGCGGTCTCGGGGCAGCCTGCCAGGCCGCGTCTACCGCGGGCGACGCCGTCCGCGGGGGGCCTTCGACCGCTCGCCGGGGGCCCCGACCGTTCGCCCCGAGGGCGTGGAAGTTCCCTCCCGAGAGCCCGTAAAGAACAGGGAACCAACGGAGGACCCATGTTGCCGCACCTAGTCATCACCCTCGTCCTGCTGAGCGCCTGTGGCGCGATCCGCTCCGAAGAGCCCCCACTCCCCGCCGAGGTCACCTTCGGCGAGCCGGCGCCCGTTAGCTACGATACCGAGTGGATTGGGCGGGGCAGCCCGACCCGAGACGCGCCCACCGCCGCGAGCCTCGAAGCCGGGGTGCACGGTCGCTACGCCATCGCCCCGGAGCGCGCCCTCATTCGCATCACGGTTGCCGTCGAGGCCGGGGATCGAGCGGCCGTGGCTCGGAGGGCCCGGGAGGTGTCGTCGGCGGTGCGCGATGCGCTGGCAGGCGGTGAACGATGCGAAGCCCAGGTGACCGACCTATCCCCTCCCCGGCGCCGCGACGAGCACACTCTCAGCGAAGAGGCGACCCTGCGCCTCGACATCTCCCTCACCGGCCTCACCAGCGTTGCCGCGCGGCACGAGGCCATCGAAGCATGCCTCGCGCGCTTCTCTCAGGCCTCGGTCGTCGCCGCCGACATCGTCGTCAGTGATCCGCTCTTGACCATCGACGATCCCCCCGCGCATCGGGCCGCTGTTCTCGCTCAGGCTCTCGATGGTGTCCGCGAGGTCGGCGCGTCGGAAGAGCCGGTCACCGCGAGGAGCTGTCGTTCCCGGGGGGAAGTCATGATCGTCGAACGAAGCCTCCGGGAGATCGCGCTGGGCGTCGATCTCGAGTGTGGTTGACGCGGCTACGGCTCAGCCGCCTCTCCGGAGGAGGGTCTCGGTGTCCAAATCTTCGTCGGCGTTTCCTTCGATGAAGTCGCGAACGCGGCGGTCTTCGGTCCGGCGGATCTCGTCGGGAGTGCCTTGGAAGATGACGTGTCCATCATCGATCATCGCGAGTCGGTCGCTGGTGATGAACGCGCTCTGCATATCGTGGGTCACGACGATTGACGTCACCTGGAGCTTCTCCTTCAGGCTGAGGATCAAGCGGTTGATCCGGGTGACGTTGATCGGGTCGAGGCCCGTCGTGGGCTCGTCGTAGAGGAGCACTTCGGGGTGCACGGCGATGGCCCGGGCCAGGCCGACGCGCTTCTTCATGCCGCCCGAGAGGTCGGCTGGCCACATGTCTTCGATTCCGGGCAAGCCAACCGAGTCGAGAGATTCGTGCACTCGCTCCGCGATGGCCTCCTCGCTCATCTGGAGGTGTTCGCGCAGGCCGTAGGCGACGTTTTCGCCGACCGAGAGCGAGTCGAAGAGGGCGGCGCCCTGGAAGAGCATGCCGATGCGACGGCGCACCTTGGTGAGGGTTTTGGGCGATGCGTTCACGATCTGCTCACCGTCGAAGAGGATCGAGCCGCCGTCGGTCTCGAGGAGCCCGATGAGCAGCTTGAGCAGCACGCTCTTACCCATGCCCGACCCGCCGATGATCGTGATCGACTCGCCCTCGTGGATGTCGAGGTTCAGGTCGATGAAAACCCGCTTGGGGCCGAAGGCCTTCTGGACCCCACGGAACTCGATGAGCGCCACGCCGGTAATCTACACGTCTCGGTGTGTGTCTTACTAGAGACTCAGAAAGAGCTGCGTCAGCACCGCGTCGGCGATCAGGATCGAGATGGAGACCACGACGACCGCCGAGGCCGTCGATCGTCCTACGCCCTCGGTGCCCCCTCGGGTTTCGAGGCCCAGATAACACGCCAGGATCGTGGTCAGAAAGCCAAAGAAGGGCGTCTTGCCCATGCCTGCCATGAAATCTTTCATCGTCACCGCGTCGATCGCCGTGGAGAGGAAAAAGGGCATCTCGATGCCGAAGCTGATGTTGCAGATGAGCATCGCCGACAAGACGCCGAGGACGAGGGCGATGCAGGCGATCAGCGGAATCACGATGATGCCGGCGAGGACCCTGGGGACCACGAGTTTGCGGATCGGATCGGCGCCGAGGGCCCGGATGGCATCGACCTGCTGAGTCACGGACATCGAGCCGAGCTCGGCCGCCATCGCCGCCGCGATGCGGCTACCCACCACCAGGCTGGTCAACGCCGGCGCGAGCTCCCGAGCCTCGGAAAGCCCGACGATGCGTCCAACGGTGTCCTTGGCGCCGAAGCGCTCGAGGGAGAACGCGAACTGGATCGCCATCACGATGCCGACGAAGATCGCCGTGGCGGCGCCGATGCCGAGGCTCTTGACCCCGAGGGCGTCGAGCTGGTCGACGAAGGCGCGCCAATCGAGGCGGGTTCGAAAGAGTGTGACGAAGGTCCGGCGGGTCAGGATGGTGACCCGGCCGACGTGCTGGAAGAAGCGGTAGATCGAATCCCCGGCGCCGACGACTCCGCCCTTCGGTAGCGGGCCTCGCGGCGGCGGAGGTGCGTCAGTGGCAGTCACCGGGGGCCCCCGGGGCCGAGCCCGGAGAACAGAGTCGGATGAGCCTGCTGCGTCCCACGCATCGAGACTGGCCTATCACGGGCTCGTCACGACCGGCAAGGGAAGGGAAGGGAACCAGCCCCCGGAGGGGCAGCCGGTGAGTGGGGACGGTGCTAGTGGCGATACCCCGGCCGTTCACAGAGGGGCACGAGGACTGCCATCTCGTCGATGAAGCCCAGCTGAGCCGCTTCCTTTGCAGCTCCCCGGCGCCACGCGACGAGGTGGTGGCCGCGGAGTTCGATGTCTACGTCGGGACGGTGGCGGCCGAGGTGGGCGAGGAACTCCGGGGGCAGCGCCCCGCGGGCACCGTCAGCGTCGTCCGAGACCACGAAGAATGCATCATTGAACGACCTCGGCCCGTCGACCTTCACCTTGCCGCTGAAGAGATGGCGCAGCCGCGCGCCCAGCCCCTTGCGCTTCACCAACGTCGCAGCCCGGGAGGCCCCGTGTAACTCGGCGGTCAGGATACGAAAGCCCGATTCGCCGTAGAACGCACCACCCCCGGACCCCATCGAGTTGATGTAGTTGAAGGCTCGGATGGTGTGGCCTTCGCGGGTGAGTTCAGTCAGCTCGGTGACGATGCGAATGCTCGTCATGTCGGCGACGAAAGCCTCGAAGTCCGCAAAAGGCTCGAGGAGCGCATCGACCTGATCGGACGGGAGGTGGCCGGGGAGGGTGCGCATGGGGCGACTGTAGCGGCTTTCGGCGCGAAGCTGTTTGGCCACGTGAGCGCCGGCGCCCGGCCCCACGGGGTGACGCCCAACCCCACGGACCTCCATGAGCCCGTGGCCGCCCCCGCGCTGACCTGTCACAATCGCCCCATGCGCACCCTGGTCGAGGCCCTCTGCTCAGATGAATGCGCCGGCCGTGCGCCGGGCACTCCGGGCGGCTTGGCCGCGCGTCGTTTGGTCATCGATGCCCTCCGCGGAGCCGGCCTCGACCCCTTCGAACAAGCGATCCCCCAGCATGGCGGAGCGAACGTCCTGGCGATGCTCCCGGGAGAGATCGACCGCTGGGTGCTGGTGGCTGCGCACTACGACCACCTTGGGGTTATCGGCAAGGACGTCATGCGCGGCGCCGACGACAACGCGGCGGCGGTGGCCATCCTGGTCGAAGTCGCGCGCTCCCTGGTGGCGACGCGAGCCGCGGGGCGCGGCGTCATCATCGCGGCCTTCGACGCTGAGGAGCCTCCGTACTTCTTGACGTCGGCCATGGGCAGCGAGTTCTTTGCTCGCCACCCGACGGTGCCCCTCGACAAGATCGACATGATGGTCTGCATGGACCTCGTCGGTCATGCCCTCGGCACCGAGGACACGCCGTCGCCCGTGCAAAACACCGTCCTCGCCCTCGGCGCCGAGCGCAGCCTGGGCACTTCGAACATCCTGACCTCGGTCGAAGTCCCCGGCGTGTTGGTGAGGCCAGTGGACGCCGAGATCATCCCGCCCCTCAGCGACTACCACGCCTTCTGGGAGAGGAAGCGCCCCTTCCTGTTGCTCACCAACGCGCGCTCTGCCATCTATCACACGCCCCAGGACGTCCCGGCGCTCCTCGCCTGGGACAAGATGGCGGCCACGGCAAAATGGCTCGAGGGCTTCGTCCGCGGAACCTGCGCCCGCGAGGACGAGCCGGTTGCATTTCGAGAGCAACGCGACGACGCATCCACCCTGATCACCGTCACGGCGATGCTCACCGAGCTCGCCGCCATCTCCCCCCAGGCAGAGATGGGCCTACAGATGAGCAAAGCTCTCTACAACGCCCTCCGCGCCGACGGCACCTTGACCGACGCCAAGTGGCACGAACTCTCGATGCTGATCGGCGGCCTCGAGAGCGGACTGGCGTAGGGGGCGGCCCGCCGTTACCGGCTCGCTCCCCGCGAGACCACCGTCGAGTTCGACTCGCCGCGGTCGCCGGCGCAGAGCAGAAGGGTGAGGTTGCTGATGAGGGAGGTCTGGTTCTCCGGGGAGAGTTGGACGCCCGACCGAGCGAGCTGGTCGAGGGCTTCGCGGACGGTCATCACGGCGCCTTCGACCACGGTGCGGCGCGCGTCGACCATGGCTTCGGCCTGTTGGCGAAGCAGCATCGCTTGCATGATCTCGGGGGCGTAGGTGAGGTCGTTCAACCGGATGAGCACGACCTCGATGCCCGCGATGGCGACCTGGGACTGAAGCTCCGATTGCAGGGCCTGGATGAGCTCGGGGCTCTCGCCCTTGAGGCTCGGCCGGGCGGGGTCCTCGGACTCGTAGGGGTACCGTGAGCAGATCGCCTTGAGGACCGCCGAGGCCTGGTTCTGTACGAATTGGTGCACGTTCTTGATGTCGAGGGTCGCCTTCCGGGCGTCGGCGATGCGGTAGATGCAGACCGCAGAAACCTGGATGGGATTGCCGTTGGCTTCGACGACGGTCGTGACGGGCAGGCTGACGATGTGGTCCCGGGTCGAGACGTCGATGCGCCGGAGCCCTATCGGCTGGGCGAAGTTGAAGCCGGGGCTCTGGAGCGTGCTCTTGTATTTGCCCCAGTAGAGGAGGATCGCGGCCTGGTTGGGCTCGAGGATGAAGAGACACCGCCGCAGCATGACCAGCAGGACGAAGCCGACGCTCAGCATCAAACAAAGACCGGCGCCCATGAACTCGCCCATCAGCTCTTCCCCTTCGTGTCGCCGATTTGAATCGGCATGAAGGCCTGGACGCGCTCGCCGCTGCAGAGCACGAGCATGAGATTGGTCGCGAGGCTCTCGGCCACTGGCTGGGGCAGGTTCAGGTTGACCTGCTGCATGCGGGTCAGGGCGCCTTGCATCGTGGTGACTGCTCCTTCGACGATCTTCCGGCGAGCCGCGACCATCGCCTCGGCCTGCTGGCGAAGCAGCATGCTCTGGGCAATCTCCGGGGCGTAGGTGAGGTCGGTGATTCGCAGCTGCAGGATCTCGATGCCGACGTGCTGCACCATCTTCTGCAGCTCACTCACGAGCTCGGTCGTGACCTGCTCACTCTCCTTCTTGAGGCACGGCGCGTTGGGGTCGCGGGTCTCGTACGGGTACCGCGAGCACACGCTCTTCACGACGACGTTTGCCAGGTGATAGGCAAAGGCTCCGTAGTTGTTCACCTGCAAGACCGCATTGTGAGCTTCTCGGACCCGGTAGATACAGACCGCGCTGATCTCGATGGGATTCCCGTTGGCATCGAGAACCGTCGTCTTCGGAATGTCGATGCTCGTATCCTGGCTCGACACCCGGTAGAGCTGCCGGCCGAGGGGGAAGATGTAGTTCATCCCCGCCGACGTGATGGTCCGCTTGTACTTGCCCCACCGCAGCACGACGACCTGCGTCCGCGGCTGGACGATGATGATGCCCATGAGGCCGTAGAGGATGACGACACCGAGGCCGCCGGCCCCGACGAACATCAAGAGTCCGATTAGCTCTGCCATGGGCGGGACGGTAACACCGGGGGGGGGGCGGTTTCGCGCAACTCCAGTAGCGACGCGCCGATAACGAGGCCATGAAAAGACATCGCCTCCGTGCAGCGGGGCCGTATACCTATCTCATCGAGGGCCGCGCCCCTGCCCGGGCGGCTGACTTGATTCCGGATCAGGCGGCCTTTGACGCGTTTCTCTATCTCGTGGGCGTGCATGCGCAGCGGCACGGAGTGTCGCTCCATGGGCTCTCGTACACGGGCCCGCGCTTCGTCATCGTCTTCACCGTGCCCAGCGGGAGCCGTCGCGACCTCTTTGCCCGTGACGTCGCCCGGGACCTCGGCGGCTATCTCGCCAAACGCTTTGCAGTCGAGGCACGGGCCTTCGAGCTTGAGGCTCCCGTGCCGCTTCGGAGTGCCGAGAGTCAGCTCCGTGCCCTCGCGAGGACGGAGGCGGAGCACCCTGCTCTCGCTCTCGGGACGGGATTGAGTTGATGTTACCCGTTTTGGGTATAGACTTACCCGAAATGGGTAAGCAGCAGAGTCGAGCGTCGAAAGCGTCCCTGACGAGCGCGTTGTTCTCGTCCACCCAGGCCAAGCTCTTGGCGCTCCTTTTCGGTCAACCTCGCCGCAGCTTCTACACGAGCGAGATCATCGACCATGTCGATGCGGGGTCGGGGGCTGTCCAACGCCAGCTCAAGAAGCTGGTCGACGCCGAATTGGTGGACGTCTTTCCAGTGGGTCGACAGACGCACTACCGCGCGAACGAGGGCTCGCCGATTTTCCGGGAGCTTTGCTCGATCCTACGAAAGACGGCCGGGGTCGCCGAGCCGCTGCGAGCTGCCCTCGCACCCCTCGCAGGCGAAATCGTCCTCGCGCTGGTGTATGGATCGGTAGCCAAAGGCACCGACACTTCCAGCAGCGACATCGATTTGCTGCTCGTCTCCGAGACGCTGACTCTGGAGCAGGTCTATCGCGCCCTCGCGTCGACGGAGGAGGAACTCGGGCGCCCGATACGGCCGACCCTCTACACGCCTGATGAACTCACGCGACGCCTTCGCAAGAGCGAGTTTCTGCGGCGAGTCCTGGGCGGTGACGTGATGCTCCTGTTGGGTGAGATCCCAGATGTCGATCCCTGAGCTCGAGAACCTCCTCCGCGTGCGGAAGCTCTCCAGGGAGGCGCCAGCCGCTGCCGAGCTCGCGGGCCTGCTCCGATCCGCCCGAGCGCGGCTCACGGACGCAGAGAACGGGGCTTTGCATCTCGAGAGCCGCTTCGACCTCGTCGTATTCTCGGTCATCGTCGTCTCCTTCGTTGTTTCGCAACTCGAATATGACGCGGTGGCCGAGGACTTAATAGGGCTCAGGTTTGATCCCCGCTAAGGCCGTGTTCCTACACCACGTGTTTGGACGTTACCTAGCAGCACGTCTCCTGGTCGGCCTGCCCTCGGCAGTGCGGAACTCTTCTCAGGAGAACGTGGGGGAAGTAAGAGGAGGAGCGCCCGACGACACTTGTTTCGTGTCGGCTGTCGGCGTGCGCTCCGAGCCATGGGCTCGCCAGGTGGGGCGGCCTTTCTTGCGTCCGTCTACTCCGGCTCGGAATCGAGGAGCTGCGCGACCCGTTGGTGGGTGAGGTCCATCAGAAGCCCCGAGTCCCGGGTTCCTATGCCAGCGCGTCGCAGCGCCCATGCGGCTTTTCTTGATGCGTCCTGTTGCTCGCGCTGCACCTCTTGGAATCGCGCCCGGATCCCCTCCAGAACCCGAACCGACTGCTCGAGGCCAGGCGGCAGCCGGAAGGTCTCGACCAGCTCCGCGGTGTTGGCGTCCTCGACGAAGAGCGATAGAGCTTCCCGGATCCGCTTCCGTGCCGTGGTCAGCGTCTTCGCCTGCGTCACCGCGTTGTGCTCAGGTGCCTCAACGACCCACCAGCCGCTCTCGTCGTCGATGCTGTACGTAACTTCGTAGGTCATCACTTCCACCAATCCTTCCCGAGACACGGCTCCAGGTTCCCCCCGATCGCTGCGAGGGTGCCCTTCTTGATGTCCTCTCCCTTGTGGACGGGGACCGTGGTTTGGCACTTGCCGCAGCGGATGACGAGGTGGGAACCCTTCTGACGAACCTCTACGCAGCCCGCCTTCCTGAGTATCCTCAGGAGTTCGCGCGCCGTCATGTCCTTAGTATGGGCATGCGCGCGAATGCGTCAACGGGGCTAGACGCTTTGGGGTGTTTGGGAAGTCGATTCTTTGGACGCCCTGAATGCCGGGTTGGGCGTGCGGTGAATCCACCGCCCCCCCGCGCGGGCCAGGTCCGGGCGCTGATCTCGTCCTCGACCAGGAGCCCGGCCCCGGTCCCGGGCCAGCGAATGGCCACGGACCTTCCCCTGGCGTCGATCTCGACGATGGGCGCGGTCATCTGCCGGACGTGGCGGCGGGGACGGGGCTGGGTTTGCATGCGCGCTTATCGGCGCGTGGTGGCGTCAGTTGCGCCGAGCCGATCACTCCTCGGCGGCCTCTGCCGGCGCGTCGTACAAGATCCTCAGCAGCCAACCCAGCACTGAGCGCTACTGAACATCCAGGCCCACGACGGACGCGAGATCGGACTGGCCGAAAACGTGCGCGCCGTAAGTGGCCGGAACCAATAGTGAGTCGTCCCGGGTTCGAACCGGGGACCGATGGGTTAAAAGCCCACTGCTCTACCAACTGAGCTAACGACCCTTGGGGAGGGCGAGGTAGCAACGACGGGGCGGGTCGTCAACGGCTGGCAGCCAAGAGTTGGGTAACAGAACGAAAGAGCGGCTCGTACGTCTAGCTGCGAGATGGAGGACGCAAAGCGAAAGTATTGGGCGGAACTCGGGCTGCGTGCCGGTGTCCCTTCAACAGGGAGGGGCCGAGGGGTCTCCGCGGTACCCAGGAGCGTTGGCCCGGATGTTGCTAGCTCTACCCCCGAAGACGAAGTTCCGATGACTCACCAACCCACATCTCTCATCATCGCCGAGCGCAAGAGCGCCTGGGCGAGTTGGGTCGAGCGGTTCCGCGCAGATGCGCCAAACGTTGTGGTCGTGCTCCAAGAGCGGGACGAAAAGATCAACCATTTCGCGGTTCGAGTCCGCGACAAGCTCAACGAACTGGTCGCCGAAAACCGCGCTCCAGAGTGGGCGGTGCTGGTCGGCGGCGGGCGCGTAGATCGCGATGCGCTCGAGGCTCGAAGCCTGGAACTCCGCGCAATCGCAACCGAAATGGCCAAGTCTGGGGGCGGCCGGGTGCTGCTCGAGGACGCCGGGCCGGACCGGTTCTCGATGGCCGCCCTGGCCACGACGGTGCAAATGATGGTGCGGGGCACTTCTGTGACCGTAGCTCACACCACCGGCCCCGTTACCCGCGCCGCCTGACCTCGCGGGAGGCTCCTGGCCGCCCGCCGGGGTGTGTGTCTGGTTTATGACGCACTGCGACATTCCTGCCACACCTGGCCCCCGATGGGGCTACTCGACCCGCCATCTGGGGAGGGGAGTCACCGGCTGGACGCCCGTGTGCTGCTCACCTGAGCGCCCGGGCGACGATCGCGGCGGTGAACTTGGTGCGCAGGTAAAAACCCTTGGGGTTGACCGAGACCAGGCCGTCGTCTCCCCCCGGGGCGAGGGTGCGCACCCTCGAGTGGGCCGCTTTGGGGCGCACCTGCAGGTACTCGCCGAGGTGGGCGGTCACCGATTCCACGTGCCCCGCGCCGACGAGGCCGGCGAGTTCGTCCCAGTCCCGGCGTAGCGCCGCTTCTTCTTCGGCGCTTGCCGTCCACAGGATGGGCCCGCCGATGCGTCGGGCGGCGATGGCGACCTCCGGCGTCGCCTCGACCGGGACGAAGAGCACCCGAGCGAGCTTGCGCTGTACCCGCGAGCCCAGCCACTGCATCTCGGCGACATCCGAGAGGGGCATGGTGCAGACGAAGGTGGATTCGCGCGGCTTGCCCTCGCGGTCGACGGGCAGCGACTTGAGCTCGACGCCGAGGTCCGGAAAGTCGGGCACGTCCTTGGACCCCGCCGTCGCGCCGAGGGCTCGTTCGAGCAGCATGCCGACGAACCCCTTCGCGCGCTTCAGCGTGTCGGGGCAAGCGATGCCCAACTCGGCCGACACCTCACCGAGGCTCCGCCCCGCGAGGCCCCGGGCCCGTTCGAAGAGCTCGGCTTCGCTCTCCGGGGGCGCCGGCACTACTTACAATGCCGTTCAGTTGCGTTCATCTGAGCTCGCAGACCTTGCGGCCGAAGATACGCTCCGTGTCAGCGAGGAGGGAGTCCGCGGGCTCGACGCTGAGGCCGGTTTGCCCGAGGGTCACGGTCCACTTCTCGCCCAGGCTCAGCTCGATGGTGACCGGGCAGCCGCCGGGGTGCTCTGTCAGGCACTGCTTGAGTGCTTCGAGGCGCAGACGGTCGAGGTCGTCGACGGGGAGCCGCACCAGGACGCTGGTCGTCTTCTTCTTGAGGGACTCGGCGAGCAGGTAGGCCTGGTCGAGGAGGATCTTTGCCTGGGTCTCGTCGTCTTCGCTCGCGCCCCGGTCCCGCTCGTGCTGCACGACGCCCACCGCGATGATGGGCTCGCCGCTCTGGAGGGTCTCCCGGAGGGTCTCGTTGCCCAGGACCCGGGGCCTCACGATGACCTCGACGCGCCCCTGGGGGTCTTCGAGGTCGAAGAACGCGATGCGCCGTCCGGTCTTGGTCGTCCGCTCGCGATAGCCCTCGACGGACCCTCCGACCGTGACCTTGGTGCCGTCGGCAATCTCGGGGAGCGACTCGGTCGTCGCGTTGCACATGCGCCGAAGCTCAGCCGCGTAGCGGTCGAGGGGGTGACCCGAGACGTAGAAGCCGAGGGTCTGCTTTTCTTTCGCGAGCAGCTCCCGGGTATCCCAGGGCTCGACCTTCTGGAAGGTGCCGCCACGGCTCAACGCCTTGGCCGCGTCGTCGTCGCCGCCGCCAAAGAGATTGAAGAGGTTGGTCTGGCCGCTGTTGCGCTCGGCGGTGAGCTTCTTGCCCCGCTCGATCGCTGACTCGACGGCGCCCGCGGCCATCGCCCGGGTGACTTGTTTTGGCTCGTGCAGCGCATCGAAGCCGCCGCACTGGACCAAAGCCATGCAGACGTTCTTGTTCACCCGCCGCAGGTCGACCCGGGCCGCGAGGTCGAAGAGATCTTCGAAGGGCTCCTTCTTTGGTTCGCCCTCGCGGCCCTCGCGCTCCCAGGTCGCGCGCCCCGAGCGCTCTTCGAAGATGGCCTCGAGGGCCGACTCGCCGACGCCCCGGACGCCGCCCAGGCCGAAGCGGATGCGCGGCCCGAGGGGGTCCCTGACCTTGCCCTTCTGGCAGACGGGCTTGCGCTTGGGCTTCTTGACCTTGCCGGTGGTGTCGGGCTCGTAGACGGCGGTGAAGTCGATGGCCGATTGGTTCACGTCCGGCGGCAGGACGGTGATGCCCATGGAGCGCGCCTCGGCGACGGTGCGCACGACCTTTTCGGTCTTGTCCTTGTCGGCGGAGAGGGTCGCCGCGACGAACTCCACCGGGTAGTGCGCTTTCAAGTACGCGGTCTGATAGGTGATGAGCGCGTAGGCGGCCGAGTGGCTCTTGTTGAAGCCATACCCGGCGAAGTAGGCCATGAGGTCGAAGACCCGCTCGGCGTCTTCCTTGGAGTGGCCCTTGCCGACCGCGCCTTCGGTGAAGATGCCCTTCTGCCGCTCCATCTCCTCGGCCTTCTTCTTGCCCATGGCCCGGCGGAGGATGTCGGCGCCGCCGAGGGAGTAGCCGCCCATCTCGCGGGCGATT
>Ga0164313_10001605_pt1 | contig 20026 bp, 17 predicted proteins | sample GuaBasSedimGuay4_FD_113735 | JGI IMG/M metagenome (GOLD analysis project Ga0164313, IMG submission 113735) | Subseafloor sediment microbial communities from Guaymas Basin, Gulf of California, Mexico - Guay4, Core 4569-4, 0-3 cm | ecosystem: Environmental > Aquatic > Marine > Hydrothermal vents... | reverse complement strand
GTCGCGTGGCCTCCAGCAGCAGAATCAACCCGACAACGGCGACAATCAGGTCCATCTGGATCGGGGCACCCGGACGTTGGGACAGTCCTTCATAAAATATCAACAGATAGGCTGCGCAGAAAGCCCCCACAAGTCCCACAATCCAGTCCTGAACGGGAATATAATTCCTGGGCGATGACTTCAACGTAGGGTAGGCCGTAAAGGACAGAAAAATGGCAAAGGCCAGGTGGATGGCCCGGGCTTCCGTTGAATTAAAAACTAAAAAATTAAAAAAATACGGCAGCGGAGATGCATACCAGAGCTGAAACAACGTCCAGGTCAGCGGTACGTAAAAGAGAATATTTTTCGGAATCGTGCCGGTTGGATTACGGGCCCCTGTATCCGACTCGGCAATCATCTCCTCAAGTTGTTTTTCGGATTTCAGGCTATCTGTCGATTCGGTCATTGTAATGATTCCTTTTTTAGATATTATGCCGAAGTCAGGGGCGGCGATTATCCGTCTCCTGGCCTGATTTGATGGGCTTTAATTCATCGGGATCTCGCCTGTCGATCTACGCATTCGTGTCGAGTTTTTTGCTGAAAAAAGAACAGCAACATCCGATATTGTCATTGTCGGGAGGAGGGTAAACCCTAGGGTTGCATAAACAACATGAGCTTAGGGTAAAGTGCGCCGTTTAAGCGGCGCACTTTGGGTTTAACCGTTGAAAGTTACATCAAGCCGGCTTCTTTGTAGTATTTCACAGCACCATCGTGCAGTGGTGCCGAGAGTCCATCCTTGATCATCTCTTCTTTCTTCAGAACCACAAATGCCGGATGGAGTTTTTTGAAGGTGTCAAAATTCTCGAAAACCGCCTTGACCACGTTGTAGATGACCTCATTCGGAACCTTGGCTGAGCTGACAAAGGTAGCGCCCACACCAAAGGTCTTGGTGTCGGTGCTGGTTCCGCGGTACATGCCACCGGGAATGGTCGCCGTCCGGTAGTAGTCGTTGTCTTTCACCAGCTTGTCGATCTCAGGACCGGTGACGTTGACCATCACTGAATCGCAGGAGGTGGTGGCTTCTTTGATGGATCCACTGGGATGACCCACGGTAAATACGATGGCGTCAATCTTGTTGTCGCACAACGCACTGGCCTGCTCGGAGGACTTCAGCTCGGAAGCCAGTTTGAAATCTTTCTTGGTCCAGCCCAGCGCTTCCATGACCACTTCCATGGTACCGCGTTGGCCGGATCCGGGGTTGCCGATGTTGACCCGTTTGCCCTTGAGGTCCTGAAAGTTCTTGATGCCGGAATCTTTACGGGCGACCACTGTGAATGGCTCGGGATGAACAGAGAAAACAGCGCGCAGGTCTTTGTTGGGACCCTGGTCCTTAAATACCTTAGAGCCGTTCCAGGCATGGTACTGCCAATCGGACTGGGCCACCCCCATGTCCAGCTCGCCGGCCCGGATGGTATTCAGGTTGTATACGGAGCCTCCGGTACTTTCTACCGTGCAGCGAATGCCGTGCTCTTTTCGGGATTTATTTACCAGGCGGCAGATGGCCCCGCCTGTGGGATAATAAACACCGGTCACACCACCGGTCCCGATGGTCACGAACTGGGTTTCAGCCTTGACAGGAGCGGGTGATGCACCCATGAGAACCACAAAACCAAACAGTACAGCTACACCAATAAGCAATATCTTCTTCATTTGAACCTCCTTGTTGATATTTCATGATTAAGAATACCTGACACCCGGTTTACCCTAAAGTTTAAAGGGAAACACCTCCTTTCAGTATTGCGGACTTTGTATTAAGTTATGGGGGATATAAAAAATGAATCAGAATCAGTATGTTGGTTAACAAAGGTAATGGCATTGCGCAACCTTTTTATTCATTAGAAACATATAACTCCCTTTCAGGACACAATCAAGGTTCTAAAAAGAGAAAGAAAATCATGATTTTGTGCTAATAATTGTTTCTAATGTAATCGATCAATTTTTAGTATGCCGGGTCTTAGCATGCCGAGTCTTAGCATGCCGGGGACAGGTCGACGGCAATGATTCTTGTTTCGGGTTGAGGGATTGTATATACTGCCAATTGTTGGCCACCAAGGTCAAGACTCGGGATATACCCTACGTTAGGGTATAGAGAGCTTGGAGTAATGTGTATGCGTAGCAATAAAAATTTATCGGACGGCCCGCTGGTAAGCGTGATCATCCCGACGTATAACCGTGGTTGGGTTTTGCGCGAAGCGATCGAATCCGTGCTGGCCCAGGATTATGCCAATGTCGAATTGATCGCGGTCGACGACGGGTCCACGGATGACACGCCGGGAATTTTAGCAGCCTTCAACAGGGTTACTGTCCTGCATCAGTCCAACAGGGGGGTGAGTGCCGCGCGCAACAGCGGGGTCGCCCACGCCCGGGGGCAATTCATCGCCTTCCTCGATTCCGATGATTTGTGGATGCCTGAAAAACTCTCTGTTCAGCTGGATTTTTTTCAGAACAATCCAAAGACCATGATCTGCCAGACCCAGGAAATCTGGGTGCGCAACGGCCGCCGGGTTAACTCCGGCAAGCGTCATCAAAAACCGTCGGGCATGTTTTTCGAGCGCTCCCTGGAACTCTGCCTGGTGAGCCCATCGGCAGTCATGATGCGGAAAACGTTTTTTACAGGCATGGGGGGGTTCGACGAGCAGCTGTTGGCCTGTGAGGACTACGACCTGTGGCTCAGGATCGGGGTAAACCATCCGATATTCCTCATCGACCGGCCTCTGATCGTCAAAAGGGGCGGGCATGCCGATCAGCTTTCCGCCGGCATTGGACTCGATAAATACCGGATCCAATCCATAACGAAATTACTCGACATTGGCGTTCTGTCGCCCGAACAGGAAAAGGCCGCCGTCTGTGTTTTGAAAGACAAGTGTCGGGTTTACGCCGGCGGGTGTCACAAAAGGGGTCGCCTGAGAGAGGCGGCCTATTATCGAAGTATAAGTGACGCCTACTGTTAGGGTATGAAAATTTATATCCACTTGACCTGGTCAAGACGATAGTGAATCGCAATGGATTCTCCGGGATAGATGCTTTGTCTTGCTTGCTGATCAAGGGCCAGGCGCATCGTGAAGGCGTGGCCGCCGGCGATAATCGTGGCAAAAACCTGCCCCGTTTTTTTCTCCAGGCTCAGTCGCGATACGATGCCGTTGAGGACAACCTTTTCACCCGATCCGGTCGAAGACCCCGTGTCGACGGATAACAGATCTATCAGGGCGGCGGCTTCCGGGGCCGGCGGCGGGGGAACGCGCAGCAGTTGTGCGTCAGATAGGATCTTGCCCCATCCGCCCTCATCCAGTTGCTGCCAGGGGCCGAAGATGATGGTCTCGCGGCCCGTTCCGAAAATGTTGCCTTTAAAAAGGTGCAGGACTTCGTCGCAGATTTCAAAAAGCCACTGCCAGTCGTGGCTGGCAATGACCAGGGTGGTGCCTGAATCCTGCCGGGCCTTCAGGGCGGCTTCCTTGATAAGCTGTGCGCTGGCGGCATCAACGCTGGCCGTGGGTTCATCCAGCAGAAGGACGTTGGGTTTCAATGCCAGCCTCGCGGCCAGGGCAACGCGCTGCGTTTCCCCTCCTGAAAGCGCATACCAGGGGCGGCGGACAATCTCTTCGCCCGGCAGGCCCACCATGGCGAGGGCCTGATGGACATCTTCGGCGAGTTGTTTGCCGTGACCCCTCAATTTAAGGCCGTAAGCGACATTCCTGAACACATTGCGCTTCATCAGGAAGGGTTCCTGGGGGAGCAGGGTGATGCGGAACCGGGCCTCATCTGAAAACGGCGCCACCCTGCGGCCCTTGAAACGGATTTCACCGCGGGTCGGTTTTTCGATCAGTCCCAGCATTTTCAAGAGCGTACTCTTCCCGCTGCCGTTGGGCCCGATGAGTCCCACGATGGACGCCGGCTGGATTTCAAGATGCTCGATTTCAAGCACTGTCTTACCGGCATAGGTGTGTTTCAGGGCGTCTATCGCAAAGATGGGCGGTCCCATGGTTAATACCTCCGGCGCAAAAATGACACGGAAACATTCACGCAGAATGCAATTGTCAGGAGGACGAGGCCCAGGGCAACACCCATTCCGAATTGCCCCTTGTTGGTCTCCAGCGCGATAGCGGTGGTGATGGTGCGTGTGTGCCATTTTATGTTGCCGCCGACCATCATGGATATGCCTACTTCGGTCATGACGCGTCCATAGGCGGCGATGGCTCCGGCCAGCAATCCGTGCCGGGCTTCCCACAGGCTGCTCATAAAAAGCTGTTGCCGGTTGGCACCCATGGAGATGATGGCGGTACGCAGTTTTTTATCCGTACTTTCTACCGCAGTGGCACTCAGGCCGATGACAATGGGCAGGGCCAGAATGGTCTGGCCGATGGCAATGCCCGGCAGGGTGAAAAGCAGGCTGAAGTCGCCCAGAGGCCCGCGGCGGGTCAGGAAGGCATAAACGATCAGGCCGATAAATACGGTGGGCAGCGCCATCAATGTATCCACAACGGTCCGGACGGATTTCTTGCCCCTGAAATCGAAATAACCCAGGCAGAAACCAAGGGGGATCCCCGCGATCAGGCTGCAGCAGATGGAATAGCTGGACACCATGACGGTGGCCCAGATTGCGGAATAGGTTTCCGCATTGCCGCTCCACAGCAAATGAAAGGCCTGTACAAAACCGTTTGATAAAAATTCCATTTCAGTTCCATTCATTAGAAACAGTCAGCCATATTTGAGAACAACATTCCTGTCCCAAAACCTGGGATATAAATCACCATCCGTTCTGATGCATGTTTCTAATGTGTATGATTTATAAATTTTCATGAATTCGCGTAACGCGTAAAATGAACATACGGATAATTTAGTGATAGTGGCTGTTTCATGCTTTGTTGTGCGCGTCAGAGCATGAAAATTTATTGGGCATTGGGGGTAAACAAAGGTTTACCCAAAAGTTTGAAATCTTTTATTAATTGCTGGGCTTCGGCTCCGGTAATCCATGCGGTGAATTTTTTTGCCAGCACGTATTCAGCATTGGGGCAATGGGCTGTATCGATGGCGATCACACTGTATTGGTTCAACAGCACAGCATCGCCCTCAACCAGGATTTTAAGGGGCGGCTTTCCACCCATGTTGTCTTCATATTTTATGTAGGTTCCCCGGTCGGTCATGGTGTACCCGTTGCGTTCTGCGGCGACGTTAATGGTTGTCAGCATGCCCTGGCCGGTCTGAACATACCACTTCTCTTTTTCCGGCACGGGCAGGCCGGCGGCCCTCCAGAGTGAAATTTCTTTTTTATTGGTTCCGGAGTTGTCGCCGCGACTCACAAAAAGGGCCTGGTCAGCCTTGATTGCTTTAAGCGCTTCTGTTATGGGTTTGCCCTTGATCAGGATATCGGCAGCCGGGCCGATAATGACGAAGTCGTTGTACATGATTTCCCGCCGGTCCTTGCCGAAACCGGCGTTGACGAACTTTTTTTCAGCAGGCGGGGCATGGACCATTAAAATGTCCACATCACAGTATTCGCCAAGTTTGAGGGCCTTGCCGGTGCCTGTCGCGGTCCACTTGATTTCAATGCCGGTCGCCGCCTGAAACTCCGGCATCAGGTAGTCCAGCAGGCCGGTGTTATCCGTGCTGGTGGTGGTGGCCATCATCAGGGCATCCCCGGCAATGGTGTTTATGGGCATAGAACAGATAATGACAGCCAGGCAGAAAAGCGCTGAAAGTATTTTTTTCACTTTTTTATCCTTTCCGTTGTGAGAGGTGTCTGTTTTCAACGGATTCTATTAGGTGTTTTTCGGATTTATTGTCAATATATTTTTAAATTAAATACTAAATATAACTTATAATAACTAAAAATTACGTAAAAATATCTGCTTATGATGAAATAAACCAGCTTACCGGCCGCCTTAAACTTACCGGTTGGGGCAGGTGCCAAGATAGCCGACCCTCAGGCAGTTTTTTAATCTAAACAAGAAATCCGAATCCTACAGGAGTTACGGCTGCGGACTGATCAGCTTTATCGAGGGAAAATAAGTGCGGTACCGGGAAAGGTCTCTGGTGATTAATGGGATATCAAGTATGGCCGCATGGGCGCCGATAAAAAAATCAGGCAGAGGGGACCGCTTTGTTCCACTGTTTTTCCTGTAATTCAGAAAAGCCTTTCCGGCTAAAAACAGAGCCTCTTTAGGAATTTCAACCATCAGGAATCCGCCTTTATTGAGGGCTGATTCCAATTCTTCTATCCTTTTGAAACCGATGGAGACTTCAGTATACACAATTGGATTGATGTAAAGATTTGTATATACGCTGTATTCCGCTAAAACGGATTCAGCCCAATCAGCCCACTTAGGATCGTCGAGAAAAATATCCAAAATAACATTTGCGTCAACCAGAAGGCCCTTCACCGGTCCACCCTTGTCAGGGACATAATTTCGTCCGTGGTCATATTGACGGTTGCTATGCCGCGCAATTTTGCAAACTTGCGGGTTGAGGCTTTTTTTCCTTTTCTTTTTACCAGGAACACGCGGCCTTTTTCCTCGATAAAATCAATTTCTGTAGCCGGGTATATCATAAATTTTTCACGGATGTGCTGAGGGATTGTGACTTGGCCTTTTGTAGTTACTCTCATACGTGAACCTCCAGTGATAAGTATTACCGGTAATAGTAATACTTATAACATACAATGTCAATCACGAAATGTGAAATTGAAAGTCGCTTTTTCATAGCCGTTGTGTTAGTAAATATCAATGGCCAAATAGCAAATAACAAACAAATCGCAATGATAAAAAACCAAATTCCAAAAAGTAGATACCCGGGTCCAAAGGGCCCGGCACTGATTTTACCCTATAAGGGTTTAGATATTCGTGCTTCGAATTTTATCTTCTCCAGTATCGGAAGAGCCTAATGGCTCTGACCTGGCCCAGAGGATCAGGTTTTTAATACTGGAATAAAAAGGTGATCCAAATGAAAGTGGATGGCAGGGATACGAGGCCGATCTGGCTGAGCGGGGATGGGAAAACGGTACAGGTGATCGATCAGCGGCGCCTGCCCCACGAGTTTGTGGCTCTGGACCTGATCACGGTGGACGATGTCATCATGGCCATACAGGAGATGGTTGTGCGGGGGGCGCCCCTCATCGGTGTCACGGCAGCCTACGGTGTTTTTGTCGCGGCGCTCAACGCCGAAGGGCGGTCGGACAGTTTTGCCTATTTTTCAGGGGAGTGCCAGCGGATCAAAGCGGCCCGGCCCACAGCTATTAACCTTATCTGGGGTGTGGATAGAGTGATGGCCGTGGTCAGGGAGATGCGTGATGACGCTGCCAGGATCGATGCCGCCAGGGTCGAGGCGGGGCGTATCGCCGAAGCGGAGGCTGAGAATTGTCGCCTGATAGGCGAGTACGGTGTGGAGATCGTGGAAGCCATCAGTCGGCGGAAGAAGGGAAAAACGGTCAATATTCTGACGCACTGCAATGCCGGCTGGCTGGCCTGCATAGAATACGGGACGGCAACCGCGCCCATGTATGCGGCGTTTGACAGAGATCTGGACATTCATGTCTGGGTGGACGAAACCCGGCCTCTAAACCAGGGTGCCAGACTGACGGCATGGGAGTTGGGCAAGCACGGCATCGACCACACCATCGTGACGGACAATGCCGGCGGGCACCTGATGCAGCACGGCATGGTGGACCTGGTGATTGTGGGAACGGACCGCACCACGCACACCGGGGACGTGGCCAATAAAATCGGCACGTACCTCAAGGCACTGGCCGCACGCGACAATCAGGTTCCGTTTTATGTGGCCCTGCCGTCGAGCACCTTCGATTGGGAACTGAAAGACGGTGTGAAGGATATTCCCATTGAAGAAAGGGACTCGGACGAAGTCAGATATGTGCAGGGCCTGGAAAACGGTGCCGTCAAAAAAGTGATGATTTCGCCGCCGGAAAGCAAGGCTGCCAATTATGCCTTTGACGTCACCCCGGCGCGCCTGGTAACGGGATTTATCACCGAAAGGGGCATCTGCAAGGCTGACGCAGAGGCCATTGCTGCGCTTTTTCCTGAAAAGGGTGACTGTTTCTAATGAATATATTGACATCTCAATTAGGATAGCCTTTATAAACCGCCATGTTGACAGATCTGGAAAAAAAAATAGTCGTAGCCATCCAGGGGGACCTTCCGGCTACCGCGACGCCGTACCGTGGTATTGCCGAAAATCTGGGCATTTCCGAGGACCTGCTGCTGAACACGCTCGAAAGCCTCTGCGAGCGCGGCGTGATCCGGCGTTTCGGCGCCACCCTGCGGCACCAGAAGTCGGGTTTCAAGGCCAATGCCATGGTGGCCTGGCGCGTGGATGAGGAGCGGGCCGATGCGGTTGGAAAAATATTTGCCGCCTTCAAAGAGGTTTCCCACTGCTACCACAGAAATCCAACCGATGACTGGCCCTACAGCCTTTACACCATGGTGCATGCCGGCGACGAGACCGGCTGCAGGGAAACAGCATCCCGGATGTCCGCGAAAGCGGCGGTGACGGATTACACCCTTTTGTTCAGCCGGAAAGAGTTGAAAAAAACATCTATGCAGTACTTCTCATAATAAAATCATGCGCCTAAAAATCATTTACCATGATTTTTGAGGCTATTTGACGTTCGATGTTGGACGTTCGATGTTGGACGTTCGATGTTCATCTTTTTCCGGCTTGTCTGCCTCTGGCAGGTTCATCCGGATTAGCAAGGTATGACCATTAAAGAGTTCAATGTGTGCATTCGCCAGACCTCATATACTGCTAGTCAATCCCTGGATTCACGATTTTGCCGCCTATGATTTCTGGGCCAAACCTTTGGGATTGTTACAGCTGGCCGGAATTCTCCAGCATCATGGCATTCCCGTTGCCTATATAGACTGCCTGGACCGCTTTCACCCCTGTGCAACCGCTTCGGATCAGCCGCTGCGCCACGGCCGCGGACCTTATCGTAAAACACCCATACCCAAACCTGCGGGACTTGAAGATGTAGAGCGGACCTACTCCAGGTACGGCATCAAAAAGAGCTGGTTCAGGGAATCTTTAGACAAAACGGAAAAACCGGATCTTATCCTGGTTACCTCCCTGATGACCTACTGGTATCCCGGTGTTCAGGAAACCATACAGGCGATAAAATTTCGCTATCCGGACGTGCCCGTGGTCCTCGGAGGGGTTTACGCCAGCCTCTGTTATGAACATGCCAAGCAGCATTCCGGTGCGGACCGGGTCGTGACCGGTCCGGGCGAGGCGTACCTGCTGGACCTGGTGCACGAGTTCACAGGCTGTAAAGTTTCGCCCCGGTTCGACCCGCAGGATCTGGACACCTATCCTTACCCGGCTTTTCAGCTGCAAAACCGGATAACCTACGTGCCGTTGATGACATCGCGGGGGTGCCCGTATGCCTGTGCCTACTGTGCTTCGCATTTCCTTAACCCCGTGCGTATGGTGCGGAGCCCTGCCAACGTGATGGCGGAGATCGAATTCCGGCACCGTAAAGAGGGGGTTGTTGATTTCGCATTTTACGATGATGCTTTGCTGGTGGATTCCGAAAAACAGATTCTTCCCATTCTGAAAAATATCGTCGAGAGGGGGCTGCAGGTTCGTTTTCATACGCCCAACGCACTGCACGTCCGTGAAATCAATCAGGAAGTGGCCGAACTCATGTTTCAGGCCGGCTTCAAGACCATCCGGCTGGGCCTGGAAACAGCCGCCTTTGAAGATCGCCGCCAACTGGATGCCAAAGTGACGGCGGCTGAATTTACAAGGGCCGTGAATCATTTAAAAACAGCCGGGTTCAAAAAGGAGCAGATCGGTGCCTACCTGCTTTTCGGCCTTCCCGGGCAGACCAGTGCAGAAGTTGAGAACTCCGTAAAAATAGTGAAAAACTGTGGCATCACCCCCGTAATCGCCCACTACACACCCATCCCCCACACGGCCCTGTGGCCGCAGGCCGTGGCCGTATCGCGCTACGACCTGGCAGCGGACCCTGTCTTTACCAACAATGCGGTCATGCCCTGCCGCAAGGCGCCCTTTTCCTGGGAACCGCTCAGCCGGCTGAAGCGCCTTGTTGCAGATGAACATTGATATGCGGCGTTCTTCGGCTATGTTTCTAATGAAATAAGGTTTTCCGATAGTGCAGGGATGTGCTATTGTCCGTTTCGATAATTCGTCCATTTATTCCTAAATCTGAAAGGAGTGCTGAGTATGAAGAAGACAGTTGTGCTGACAGTGGTGATGATCATGGCCATGACGGGTTTTGCCTGGGCGGGTACGGATGCGGGGTACAAAGAGATTGGGATCAATGCTTCTTATTCCCGCATTACCAACAGTGAGGATTCAGCTGAAAGTAATTCCATTAGTGCCGGATTGACATTCAATTATTTTTTCAGCGCCTACTTTTCGGTGGGAGGAAGTTATCGTATCACAGGCAACCAGAATAAACCAGATGACGGGGAAACAACCGAAAGCACTACTCAGTATGTGTCTCTACGGACTGATCTTCTTGCCGGAGGTCCCACTAAGACCCTGATCCCCTACATCGGTGTGCACGGTGGTAATTCTTCATATAAAAGTGAAAATACGGATTATTCGTCATTTGCTTATGGGGCGCATGGTGGTCTTAAGATGTTTCCAAGTGAACGGGTGTCGGTAAACCTGGAACTGGACTACACCACGACAAAACCAGATACCGACTACTATCCAGACGATTATGAAGTCAATGCCCTGGGCCTGTTTGTTGGCGCCTCGTTCTACTTCTAATGTGCATCGCGACCGAAGTGTATAGAAATTAAAGACCCTTGATCACGAAAACACGGAAGAGCGAAATCACGAAATCTTTTGTACGCATTTCGTGCTTTTCATATTTCGTGTTTTCGTGATTGTTTTTATTTGCAGGCTTTGATCCCATGCGTATTCTACGACATTCACTAACGGCAATAGCCGTTGTCATATTGTTTTCAGCCTTCCCGCAGGCCGCACATGCCAAAAGGGCCGAATGGGTCTCCCACCGTCCAATTGATTCCCGTTATTTCATCGGCATTGGTTCCTGTGAAAAGAAAGATAACAAGGATGATTGCCGGCTGGTGGCGGAAAACGAAGCCCTGTTCGATCTGTCGTCGGAAATTTCCGTGGACATCTCGGGAACGTTCATGGAGAAGACCATGGAGCGCACCGGCCTTTCCGAACAGGATATTCGCATGGAAATCCAGGCCACCTCCAAAGCCCATCTGCAGGGCCACGAAATGGTGAATGAATGGCAGGACCGCAAGAGCTACTGGGTCTATTTCCGGTTGTCCAAGGAAAAATATGACCGACTGCAGCGTAAAGAGAGAGCAAGGGCCCAGGAGGCATCCCTGGACATGCTGCAGAAAGCGTTGACGGAAAAAGAGAAGGGGAAACCAATTTCGGCCCTGCGTTTCTATTTTGAGGCCCTTTCCAGGATACAGCATTTCATCGGAGACAACCTCAAAGCCAATCTCCAGGGCAGCGAGGTTTTTCTGTACAATGAAATTTATGCCGGCATCCAGCGGATCCTGGCGGATATCAGCCTGTCAGCCGATCGGGAGCGTATGCCGGGCCTTGACGGCAGGCCGTTGGCAGACCCCCTCGTGGTGCGGGGCATGGTAAAAAGTCCTGCCGGCGCACAGGCCCTTGCCAATATGCCTGTCCGCTATGCAACCCCCTGGCGGGAGAACGATCCCTATTATGCCACGACTACCGATGAAAACGGTGCGGCGCGCTATGCCATGCCTATTGTGACCGGAGCAGATCATGGGAAATCCGTCAAGGTAGTCATGGACGTAGACAGCCTGGCTCCCCAGGTGAAACCAGGGGCTTTTTTCAACGCCATTCTGAGCAAGGTCAATATTCCCCAGACGTCCATTGCTTTAAACATTTACAACGATGAAGGTACCTTTCGATGGCGCCGTGAGTTTGAAGGCCGCAAGGTCGTGGTGCTGTCGGCGTACGAAGCCGGCCAATCCAAAGACCAGTGGTACAAGATCCACGATGAATTGATAAATTTCATTCAGGAGATGGGCGGTACGCTGGTGCCGACCGACAACATGCCCGGCACGGCACAGATTGTCCGTTTTTCACAAACGCCGGACCAGACATGGGATGTGACCGTGTCGGAAGTAGTAGACCTGGTTTTTGTCATGGCTGCCCGCGGGAAACTGAACCGCAGGGAAAATGCAAAGAATCCGTTCGGGGAGGATGTACAGTTCGCGGGTGAAATCCGGACCGCGGCCCAGAAAAAGGGGAAGGTCTATTTCCAGGATCGTTACCGCGGGGCCGGCGGGTGGAACCCCATGGGAGCGGAAATGGCCATGGATGTCCTGGCACTCCACGTTTTCAAAAGATGGAAGGCACAATATTACAAAAATATGGGCCAGGGACCCCAATAATCAAATTCCGGCAGGGCTGAAGCCCTGAACTACATAGCCGACGGCAAGGATAGAAAGACAATCATGCGAAAAAAAAATTTATGGATATTGATGGGGTTGGCAACTGTTGTCTGTCTGTCTCAAGGGCCTGTGGGCCATGCTGCTGCCGCTGTTTCTTTCATTGAACAGGTCCAGGGTCAGCAGACAGCCGTGGTGGTCTATCCACTGAATCCGGCGGCCGAACGCTTTACCCGGAATGCCTTATCCCGTGTGGAGGGGATATTGCTGGACAACGGGGTCGACGTGCTGGACCGCGAAAAGGCGGAAGCGTTGAAAAATGTTTTTCAAACCCTGGACGATCCAGGCGCTTTTGTTACGGCCGAGACGTTTGTGGAAAACAGCGAAAAATTTGCCATCAAAGGCTTGGTGGCGCTTTACTTGAGCGTGGATGCCCGGAAAGGCCTGGCCGAGTATTATACGGCGACGGCGCATGTGGATGTTCGCTATATCGGTGAGGAGGATGCCCAGGTCCATGCCCTGGCTACACTGCCCATGGGTACACCCGGACAACCGCCTTCCGACGGTTTGACTCGCAACAGCGCCGTCATCAACGCAGTGCAACGGGCTGTCGACAGTGCCTGCCAGAAACTTGGGTTCGAGCTTATCGATCCGGCTTCGCCCCGGTCGGTTTCGCTGGCACTGGAAGGCCCGCTTCCCGTCCCTGTCGGGGTGGAGATGTCAAGAACGTCATCCAGGGATACATCCATCAAGAAGTATGCCCTGCTGGAAAAACAATCCTGGAGAGGTGAGGATGTCACCTGCTCGGTCACGGCCCCCGGTGGCTCCATGGGGGCGGTGGGCGGATATATCGTGGATACCGACTTTCGGAGGAAGCCCCAACGGCTTTACGGATCACGGGTCCATGTCATCGACGTGAAAGCCGGCCAGGAGATTCTGGTCCTGGACTGTCATACGGTTGAGAAAAAGGCCGGTCACGAAAAAGGGACCCGCAAGGTTCTGGACTGCATGTTCGTGCTCAACTGGCGCTATCTGGCGGCCGTTACCGGCAATGTGCTTTTCCTGTGGGATACCGAGAGAGGTCGGCTGATGGCTTCCACAATCCTGAAAAAACCGTTGAAAAAGGCGGAGTTGAGCCTGGGCCGCGGCCCGGAGGGGAGCTACCTTGTAATCCGTTCCGGTAAAAAGCAGGTGGCCTATGCCATTACCAGGAAAAAATAAACCTGCTGCCGGATTTTTCCCTATCCACCCGCATAAACCGTTGGAACCCTTCTACATCGTCGCCTGCCGCGGACAGACGCCGGACACCCTCCTTGAGGCTTTCGATATCGGCGGCAATGGAAAGCCTTAAAAAATGCAGGTTTTCCGTTCCGATGGCCCCGAAAGACCTTCTGTCCATGACGGCAACCTTGTGGTCGTAGAGGGCGAACATTTGGAAAAGGGTTGAGGGGGATGTATTTTTTCGCATATCTTCCGGCAGGTTTTGCATGGTTTCCAACACACCAAGGCGTTCACACAAATCTGATATGTTTGGAAAAAGATAAAAAGCGCCACCCGGCGTTTGACAGCTTACCCCGTCTATGTCGTTGAGCATCCGGACGATGATGTCGCGCCTTTTTTCAAAGGTCAGGGCCATGTCCGCCATCCACGGACCGGATGCAGGGTTCTCCAGGGCCTCCCTTGCGCCGGCCTGGTTATAGGGCGGAATGCAGGAGAAATAGTTGATGTTCATATTTTTAAAGGCATCCGCCTCTGCTACCGTGGGCAGGACCGCATACCCGATGCGTCCGCCGGTCCAGGCAAAGGATTTTGAAAATCCACTGCTGATAATGGTTCTTGCTTCCATGTCGGGGACCGAGGCGATGGAGTAGTGCGCTTTACCGTCAAACAGGATATTTTCATAGATTTCATCTGAGTATACACGGGTATCGGCATCACATTTATCCAGAATGATCTGGGCGAGAGCTTCGAGCTGTTCTCTGGAGGCAACCCCACCGGTCGGGTTGGATGGAAAATTGAGAATGATCAGCTTGGTCTGGGGACTGATCAGTTTTTCCAGTTGATCGGCGTCAATGGTGAAATTTTCTTTCTCCTCGAGGTGGAGCGGTACGGGAACAGCACCGATATAGCGGATAAAGGACTCGTAGATGGGAAAACCCGGACTGGGATAGATGATTTCGTCACCCGGGTTGCAGTAGACTTGCTGGGCGAACCCGATGCTGGGCTTTCCGCCGGGAAAAACACAAACCCTTTCGGCGGTCACCTGCAGGCCCCTGGTGGTACTTATCTGTTTGGCAATGGCTTCCCGCAAAGGTAGAATACCCTTGGGGTCGCAGTAATGGGAATTATCCTGTTGAATATTCCGGATGACCTCATCCTTGACCCATTCGGGTGCACTGAAGTCAGGTTCGCCGAGGTTCAGTTTGATCACGGGCGAGCCCGAAGCTTCCACTTTTGCGATGTGAGGGCCGATTTTAAACGCATTTTCAGTCCCGATCAACTGATTTCTATCTGCATATAAAGGCATTATTTCGTTGCTTCCCATTTTTTTGTCATAAGAACACCTCGAAAGTTTAAAGCAATTGAAATGGATTACGTAGTTGAATTCGGGTTATATTGATGAAGATCTTAGAAATATAGCAAAAGTCGTTCAACTTTTAAATGGTAAAATTTTCTACATTAGAAACAATTATGAGCACGGATTGAGGTAATATGGTATTTGGACGGAATTGGGTATGGCCCGGAAAAACGAATGCCAGTTTCTAATGTTTACATTGAGGTCTGCTTGAAATAGGGTTGGGTTGTGTGTTTCGGGTTACGTGTTGTGAGTTTGGTGTTTAGTAAGGAAGAGGTGAAGCCTTATGGCTGTTGAAAACGATATTGTCCTGATCTACCTGGAAGAGCAACCCCTGGTATTTGCACGCGTCGAAAGTATTTTACCCGATTCGAAACCGGATTGGTACCACATCAGTCTGCTCATGTTGCAAATTCCTTTGCAGGTGACCACCTGGATCTTAAAAGACGTCTATATCAATGGTGACACCTTCACCATGAATGGAAAAAAGATGCGGCTGGAAAAAGTCGAATCACCGGACCCGCCAAAGCCCCGGGAGGACGCCAAAACCCCGCCGGAGGATGGAAAAGAGGTGCTTCGAAAGGGGAAGGTCATTTCGTTCGGGAAGATCAGGAAATGATAACCACCAAGACACAAAGAAAAGAGATACCCTGAAAACTGTCATATCTGCCTCCCGGCGAACGGATATTCCGGCCTTTTACATGCCCTGGTTCATGGAACGACTGCGGGCGGGCTGGTTCGAAGTCGTCAATCCTTTCAACAATCGGTCAAGAATGGTCCCTGCCGGGCCTGATCAGGTGCACAGCATCGTGTTCTGGTCCAAGAATTTCGGTCCGTTTATCGATGGGGGCTACGGCATGCGTTTAAAAGAGATGGGCTACCATCTCTTTTTCAATTTTACGATCAATTCAGAATCCTCAGTCCTCGAGCCCGGCGTGCCGCCACTTCAGCAGCGGCTGACCCAGCTGGCGTTTCTCTGCAGGAATTTCGACCCGCGGATTGTCAACTGGCGATTTGATCCCTTGTGTTTTTATACGACAGGGGATGGCCTGGTGCATGACAATTTAAATGATTTTTCCAGGATTGCAGCAAGCGCTTCCGATGCAGGCGTTCAACGCTGTGTCACCAGTTATATGGATCACTATCCAAAAATTGCCAGACGTATAAAATCGATTCCCGATTTCAATTTTATCGATCCTTTGGTTGAGAAAAAGATCGAAATTTTATATTGTATGCAGGAGACCCTCTCTCCATGCGGAATTGAGCTTCAGATCTGCTGTGAAAAGGAGCTTCTGGAAGCACTGCCTGATGACTTTCCAATAAGGGGAAGTTCGTGCATACCGAACGACCTTCTTGCAGTGGTCTATGGAGGGAGATTATCGCTGAAACGGGATGCGGGACAGCGGGTGACTGCGGGCTGTGGGTGCCGGGTGTCGGTTGATATCGGGTCCTATTGGAAGCACCCGTGTTGTCATAAATGTTTGTTCTGCTACGCCTCCCCGGCTGTTTCATGAATGGATTATTCGGAGGCAATTCGAAATATCTAAATGTGAAGCTACAAACGGAAATCAACACCTCTGATAGCACTAACCGACAGTTGATTTGGTTATTTTCTACTGTAATAATAATATCTTATGTTTAATCATAAAGTCAGGTGAATTACAAATCTGTCACTTTGATCAAGTCTTCATTCCCGCCATTGATTATCATATTGCTATTAAAATATGAAATCTTCGATAATGAATGCATGATATTTGATGTTGTAAAATTGTAACAATTGCATTTTTATCTCTAGTATAGAGGCACTATATGGCATATTAGAAAAAAAACTATACATTCACACCATACAGTTTAATTTTACGCCAAAGACTTGTCCGGCAAATACCCAAATCCATTGCTGTACGGCTGCGATTGCCTTTATTGTGAATCAATGCTTTTTCGATATTTCTTTTTTCCTCTAACTGCCAAGGTTTTAGTCCGGGGCCCAATAGGTTTTCGGGTTTTGATTCCATGAGCGAGTTCTTAATCTGGGGAACTCCTGCCTCGTAGTAATTCAAATGGTGTGGCTGGATATCACTATCTATATTGTCCTGAGGCAAGACAATTTGAACCGGCAAATCAGAAGGCAAAATAGTTGATGCTTTTGTCATGGCTAATGCATGTTCTATGGAATTTTCCAATTCTCTTATGTTCCCGGGCCATTGGTAATCACGTAGAATTTGCTGGCTCGAATGATCTATCTTTTTTAAAACCGATTTACGGGGCTTCGTGTGCTTTTTTATAAAATGCTCGGCCAGTGGAAGAATATCTTCTTTACGCATCCTCAGCGGTGGGATTACAATCGGGATTACTGCCAGTCGATAGTATAAATCCCGTCGGAACTTGTTTTGCTTTACCATCTCAGAAAGATTGCGATGGGTCGCACCAATAACCCGGACATCAACCGGGTATGTATCGCTGCTGCCAACCGGCCGGACTTCTTTTTCCTGCAATATCCGCAACAGTTTGATCTGCAACGTCGTGTTTAAATCGCCGATTTCATCAAGGAAAAGGGTTCCTCCCTCGGCTGCGCGGAAAAGACCTCTCCGCTCGGATATGGCACCTGTAAATGCGCCTTGAACATGCCCAAAGAGTTCGGATTCAAGCAGGGTTTCGGGGATGGCGCCGCAGTTTATAGCGATAAAGGCTTTCTTTTTGCGGGTGCTCTGATCGTGAATTGCCCGTGCTACCACCTCTTTGCCAACCCCTGTTTCGCCTAAAACAAGAATGGTTGAATCCACTTCGGCACAACGCAAAATCAGATCAAAAACTTTGCGCATGGCTTGGCTAACACCGATAATCTTTGAATTCAATTCCAGTTGCCTGATTTTGCGTTTCATTTGCAGCAGTTCTTCTTCCTGTTGCTTCAGCTGGAATTGACTGGTGACGTCTCTTAATATCTCGACATAGGCGTAGGTAGAGCCACGCGTGTCTTGAACCGGTTCCAGATGGCAAAAAAATTGGTGTTGTTCATTTCCGATGTCAAGGGTTACCTCTGCCTGGCTGCCTTCCTTCAGGGGTAGAATGGGTTTGCTCCGGTTGCCTCTGATTGCTATTCCTTTTGGATTGCTGAGAATGGGTTGGCCGTTTAAATCAAAGATGGTAACATAATCCCCGATACCAAAAAGGATGGCTTCCAGTTTTTTCTTTTCTTTGGCTAACTCCTCTTGAATACGTTTTTGTTCCCTCAAGTCAAAACAGGTGACATATGTGGATTCATGTTCGCCCTTTGCATTGGTGTTGATCGCGTTGGTAAACCACATGGGTATCTTTTCCCCGTTGGCGTGGTACAGAAACCATTCGAAATTGTAATACTTTTCTTCATCCGGCGTTTTCTTTTTCTTTAATTCTATTTCCTGCGGTTCAACGAGGTTGAATAACTGTTCAAATTCCCCTGAAGGATACCAATCCCTGGCATTGTGACCTACATATTTTTCACGCTTTCCCCCCACCAACGATAGAAAGGTTTTGTTAACATCATAGCAATTATAATCGACGTCGAAGAGCATAAAGCCTACATTTATTGAATCCAAAAGGCTTTGATATCTTTCCTGCCAGTCAACCAATTCTGTTTCGAATGATTTCATGTTCATCTGACGTTCCTTTTTTGTTTAAATATTTTGGACACGCAATAACCATTAATTAAACAATCATTAAACATCAATAGTGTCAACAGATATTTTATGACTATATAATTATTAAAAAAACAAAAGGTTAACATGATTTCTCTGTTTTGGCACAATTATTGATAAAGAGATACATAGTTGAAGATAATTGAAAACCCTCCATTTGATAATTCTTAACTGATCAGTGCATCACAAACGATAAGGAACCGATTATGACTCAAAGAGAAAACGTGACGAAAATGTTTGCAATGTTCTCCCAGCCAGCAAAGGTCGAGATGTGGCAGCGGTATGGCATGGATTTGATTCTGGGACGAAGGGAAGGGCCCTACATGTGGGATATAGATGGTGGTGAATCGCTCATCAATCTGCACATCAACGGAGGTTCTTATAACCTGGGTCATCGCAATCCGGACATTATTCAAGTCGTTCGTGAGGCGCTCAATGAATTGGATATGGGAAATGGGCATCTCATCAGCAAGGCCAGGGCCGAAACGGCCAAGCTAATAGCCGAATTGATGCCTGGAGATCTCAATTACACCATTTTTAACGTCAGCGGAGGTGAGGCAACCGACTGCGCAATCAAAGTCGCCAGGGGATATACAGGAAAGCTGAAAATAATATCTTCCTATGGCGGATATCACGGCCACACCGGGTTGGCGATGTTCACAGGCGATGCAAAGTATCGCGATCATTTCATGCCCTCGCCTCCCGGTTATGAACAGATACCTTTTGCAGATTTAGAAGCACTTGAACAATCAATCGACGAAGATACGGCAGCGGTAATTTTGGAAACCATCCCTGCAACCCTGGGCATGCCCATACCACCGCCGGATTATTTTCCAAAAGTGCGCGAACTTTGTGACCGGAAAGGTGTGCTGCTGATTCAGGATGAAGTTCAGACCGGTTTAGGGCGCACAGGCAGGCTGTGGGCTTTCGAACATTACCATATTGTTCCTGATATCGTTATCCTGGCTAAAGGAACCTCCGGTGGAATTTACCCGATTACGGCTACTGTTTTACGTGAGCCTCTAATCCACGTTTTCGATGAGGAACCTTTCTCCCATGTATCCACTTTTGGCGGATCTGAAATAGGTTGTCGGGTATTGTTCAAGGTTCTTGAAATGAGTTCTGCACCGGAGTTTCTCGATCACGTCAACGCACTGTCATTTGCTTTTAAAGAGGGTGTGGAGCGTCTCAAGGAGAAGCACGATTCCTTTCTGGTGGGGTTGCGACAGCTCGGCTTGTTCATGGGGCTCGAACTGGTAGATGACTGGTCAGCGCCTTTGCTATGCGGGGCTGCGTACCAATGCGGTCTCTGGATGATATATGCCAACAACGATAAATCGGTGTGCCAGTTT
>Ga0164313_10001604_pt1 | contig 20028 bp, 15 predicted proteins | sample GuaBasSedimGuay4_FD_113735 | JGI IMG/M metagenome (GOLD analysis project Ga0164313, IMG submission 113735) | Subseafloor sediment microbial communities from Guaymas Basin, Gulf of California, Mexico - Guay4, Core 4569-4, 0-3 cm | ecosystem: Environmental > Aquatic > Marine > Hydrothermal vents... | reverse complement strand
GGCCCGGCGTTGTATGCAGCGAACGAGAACAGTACCCGGTCGAGCGGTGAAATCTTCTCGTTTGTGTAGTATGTCTGTCGCAGCCAGTTCAGGTATTTCACCCCGGCATGGACATTGTTCTCCAGCGTCGAAACATCGGGGATGCCGACCGCCTTGTCCGCTGCGGTGCTGGGCAGTAGTTGCATGACGCCCACCGCACCCGCCGGGCTCCGCTTGCTCTGGTCGAAGCGCGATTCCTGGTAAGCCTGGGCGGCAATGATCAGCCAGTCGAATTTATACTGGCCAGCGTATCGCTTGATGATTTCGATGGTTTCCTCGTAACGCTTGCGGTCCTTGCCGGCCAGTGCGTTCTTGAGCCATTGGGTGTTACCGAGGTAACGTTTCAGCAAAATGTTGCCAAGCAGACTACCTTTTTTAACCGTCTTGCCGAACGCGGTGACCGATTTCATCAAGCCAGGGCTGTTCTTGCGAATGGCCCAGGCAATCTGGTTGCCGGAATGCACCGACAAATCACGGTGAACCTTAATCTTGTCGAATACCTGTTCCCAGAAGTTTGCCTTGTGACTGTCGACGACGATAGCTTTGATTACTCCGGCATTGAGCATGTCCAGCAGATCGTAGTCCTCAAGATTTTCGTCTGCCTCGGTGACGGGGATTGGCTTTTTGCCCTGTGTCTTGCGCTCTGCATTCAGTGCCTGCAAATGCTCGAAATAGCTGCTGGACCGGCGCACATAGAGCCCCGTTTTGACCAGGTCGTCGAACGAGCCGATAGTTTTCGCGGCGGGTCCGGTTATTACGAACTCTTCGACGTTCGGGTGCAGCGGAGGGCTGAAATCGACCAGCTTCTGCCGGGCGGGCGTGATCGTGAGGTTACCCATGGCGATATCACCGCGACCGTTGATCAGACCAGGTATCAGTTCATCGCGCGCGACCGGAATCACGACGATGGTGGGGGAGCGTACACGCCCGATCTCCTCTGCGAGGTGGTCCTCGAACATTTTGGCCAACTCGGCGACCATGCCCTTTTGCCCGTCGCCGTCAAAACTGAAGAAGAGGGGGTTGTGGACGGTCAGGATGCGGAGGAATCCGCGCTTGGTAATACCATCGAGATCTCCGCTCCAGGGCTCGTTTGCGTGCTCCATTATCTCGTCCTGCTGGTCGGACGCAGCCAGAACAGGCCCGCCCGTGAACAGGACCGGGAGTATGGCAAGTAAACCAATGACAGGTGAAAGGAAGCGCATTTGAAAGAAGCATCGCAAGAGCAAGCGAGCTAGTCAAGAGAAGGATTAAACGGTCAGCACGCGGATAAGGTCGGTGCCGCCGGCCTGATGCAAGGCGCCCGCGGTCACTACAATAACATCCCCTGCTTCGATATAGCCGAGCTCCATAGCCCGACTTACGGCGAATTTTAGCTTGGCGTTATCGTCACTATCCCCCTCGTAGAGTAACGGTATTACGCCCCAGTTCATCGACAGGCGACGCGCCACCAGCTGGGAATAGGTTACCGCCAGGATTGGACAGTAGGGGCGATTTTTGGAAATCAACCGGGATGTAAAGCCGGTTTCGGTGAGACTGAAGATGGCAGTGGCTTTCAGCTTTTCTGCCATGTTTACCGCCGACTGGCTGACGACTTCGGGAATGATATTAATCGGGTCCATGCGAGTTTTCTGCAGATAGCCATACTCGGCCAACGATGCCTCTGCCCGTTGCGCCAGAACAGACATGGTGCGTACCGTCTGTACCGGGTATTTACCTATCGCTGTCTCGCCCGAGAGCATCACCGCCGAGGTACCGTCGAGGATAGCGTTGGCCACGTCGCTGGCCTCGGCGCGGGTGGGTTTGGGATTACGCTCCATCGAAGCGAGCATCTCTGTAGCGGTAATCACCGGCTTGCCGTTCATTACCGTGGTACGGATGATTTTTTTCTGGAATCCCGGCACCTCCGCCAACGGTAATTCAACACCGAGATCGCCACGTGCCACCATTACCCCGTCTGCTGCCTTGACGATTTCCTCCAGGTGCTCGATGCCAGCTTTATTTTCGATCTTGGCGATGATCGGTGTACGCCGGTCAGTCTCCAGAAAGATATCCCGGATACGGTGGATATCCTCCGCACTTTGTACGAAAGATGCAGCCAGGTAGTCCACATCATTGTCGGCAGCGAAGGTGATTTCGCGTACGATGTCATCCCTGTATTCAGGGCTCACCGCACTGATCGCCAGCTCAGTATCAGGCAGGTTGACGCTCTTGTTCTCCGTCAATACGCCGCCATGGATGATCTTGCAGATAACGTCATTATTTGAAACCGAAGTGACTTCCAGCTCGATGGCACCGTCATCCAGCAGGATCGGAGTGCCCGGCCCCACCTCCCTGGGCAGGTTTTTGTAGGTTACGGAAACACCCTGCTGGTTACCGATGCGCCCGTCCGTGTACAGGGTGAAATCCTCACTGGGCACCAGTTCCACCGAGTTACCAGCTAGTTTGCCGCTGCGAATCTCGATACCCCGGGTGTCCACCATAATGGCCATCGGCACGTCCATCTCAATGGCAATGTCACGGATCCGATCCAGGCGGGCCTGGTGCTCCTCGTAGGTACCATGGGATAGATTCAGGCGGGCTACATTCATTCCCGCGATGATCATCTCCTTCAGTATTTCCGGCGAATCACTAGCGGGGCCGATGGTAGCAATGATCTTGGTTTTACGCAGGCTGTTCAGTTTGTTCATTGAGTAATGTATCAGGGTGGTACTCCCATCGGGAGGTACAGATTGGCTCGTTAAGCTGTTTCATCATATATTTTCAATGACTAAGGTAACTGGATAGCTGTTCCACGGCAACACTATATTTCCAGTTGAAGCATTGCCTGACTTTTATGCAACTAAGCACAGTGTTACTAAATGTCCCTGGAAGGGTCGGGAGTTGCCGTATTTACCCGACACCAGGATTGCAGTCGCAATTCTCTGGTGTATTAGGTACGAGAATGCTTACTTTTCGGATATGCTTATGCTATGGCTGAAAACTTCGCTAATCATAAGCTTACGGCTATCTTGTATGCCGACGTCGCGGGATACAGTCGACTAACGAGCCAGGATGAAATGGGCACCCATAAACGCGTCATGACGATACTCGATTACGCCAGCGAAGCGATAAGGGAAGGCCGGGGCACCGTATTGCGTTATGCCGGTGATGCAATTCTAGCTGAATTTTCGAGCGTACTTAGAATGGCCCAGACAGCCGTCGAAATTCAAAGGGAACTGGAAAACAGGAACTCTGAATTTTCGCTTGAGAATAAGGTTCAGATTCGAATTGGATTGAATATTGGTGAGGTCTTACAGGACCGCGGTGAAATTTTCGGCGATGGCGTTAACCTTGCGGCGAGACTGGAGGCCGCGGCACAGCCAGGAGGTATTTGTATTTCTGCCGCGGTATATGAGCAGCTCAAGGGTAAACTGGAAGTGACGTTTGTTGACGGCGGCAACCAGACTTTCAAAAATATGGCCACTCCAGTCAAGGTTTATTTCTGGGCACCAGGAGCCGCGCAGGATGAAGGCTTTTACGACCCGATACTACCTTCAAAATCTTCAATTGCGATTCTTGCTTTTGAAAACATGAGCAATGACCCGGAGCAGAATTTCTTTGCTGAAGGGATTAGCGAAGACATCATTACCGAGCTTTCCAGGTTCCGGTCATTTTTTGTCATCGCCCGAAACTCCTCCTTTGCTTTTAAGGCCCAGTCAAGCGATGTGAAGGAGATAGGCAGAAAGCTCGGAGTTCGATACATAGTGGAAGGTAGCGTTCGCAGGGCGGGGGACCGGGTACGGATCACCGCCCAGCTAATAGACGCTATAGAAGACAAGCACTTATGGGCTGATCGATACGACCGGGAACTGGAAGATATTTTCGCGGTTCAAGATGAAGTAACCCAGGCTATTGTCACCACTATCGAACCCCGGCTTATTAGTACCGAACGTCAACTCGCACGCCGCAAGCCAACAGAAAATTTAAACGCATGGGAATCTTATCAACGCGGCCTGTGGCACATTTATCAATATAAAACCGAGGACACAGTCGCCGCCAGCAGGGAGCATTTTATCGGAGGTCTCGCGAAAGCGGGTGTACCCGATTGAGATTTATTATGTTTAGATGGCTAACCCTGTCCGTCTCTATACTGCTCGCCGGCGTAACCCGCGCACACGGTGAGAACCCCGACAGGCTCTTTCAGTTTACTTTTTTCAAGGTGTTGAAATGAAATACCAGATTGATGTGATGCGCGCTGTCGTTATTATGCTATTCACCCTTGCATCAGGCTTTTCACAGTTTTCCTACGCGGAAAGCCAAACAGCCGAGCCTACGTTAAAGCAGGTCATTGAAGAACCAGATAAAATAAAGGCCACTAAGGAAGGGGATGAAAAAAGCACGGTCCCATCAAAACCCTTAGGCCCCATTGATAAACTGGACCGCGGTGTGCCGCGTTCTTCAGCCGAGGGTTATCTCAGTGCAGTAAAAGCCAAAGACTTCGAGAAGGCGGCAGAGTTTCTCGACCTACGTAATCTGCCGAGAGGTTATAGTCAGAGCGATGGCCCCGACCTGGCGCGTCAATTAAAAGTGATATTAGACCGCGCCTTGTGGGTGGAGATGGATAATCTAAGTACTGATCCGAAAGGCCACGGTGATGATGGCCTGCCATCCTATCGAGATTTTATTGGGCGAATAGAACTTGACGATAGTAGCCTGGATATTTTATTGCAACGCGTGCCGCGTGGTGATGGTGTTTATATCTGGAAGTTCTCCTCAGCAACGGTTCGTGATATCCCGCAATTATATAAGGAATATGGTTATGGCGAATTGGGCGAAAAGCTATATCGCAGTCTGCCAAAATTTGATTTCCTGACGTTACAGTCATGGCAATGGGTAATCTTGCTCATGCTTGTTATTGGGGCCTATGGAATTGTATTTGTGCCGTCATATCTTCTGGGCTGGTATTTTCGTCGTAAAGGGACCGACCTCGCGCAACTCTGGGCACTATTTTTCACTGGGCCTGTGCGTTGGCTAGCAATCGTGATAATCGTGAATGTGTGGATCGACATTCTTCGTCCGTCGCTGGAGACGCGCGCCTTGATACGAGCAGGCACCCTTCAGACGATTATTGTTGCCTGGTTATTTTTTCGGGTTGTTGACATCATCCTTGGCTATTGGAACAACAAGCTAATCCGCAATGATCGCGAGCATGCCATTGTGTTGTTACGTCCCGCCGCCACTGCAATCAAGATCATCATTGTAATGGTTGCATCACTGGTCTGGCTGGATAATATCGGTTACAAGGTTTCAACCTTATTGGCCGGGCTTGGGATAGGCGGTTTGGCGGTTGCGCTGGCGGCTCAAAAATCTATCGAGAATCTGATTGGCGCTGCCACTCTTTATACGGCGGCGCCTGTTCGTGTAGGCGATTTTTGCCGCTTTGGTGACAAACTCGGTACGGTAGAGGAAATCGGTTTGCGTTCCACACGGCTCCGGACACTGGAGCGAACCGTGGTATCGGTGCCCAACGCCGAATTCGCATCTATGCAACTGGAGAATTTTGCCGATCGGGAAAAGATTCGTTTCAGTCCGAAACTGCACTTACGGTATGGGACGAAACCCGAGCAGATAAGGCAAATCATTATCGAGATAGAAAATTTGCTCAATGAGCATCCCCAGGTTGATGAGGCGCCAAACACCGCGCGATTTGTAGGATTCGGAACCTATTCACTCGAAATCAACATTCTGGCATTCGTGATGACGACAGATTATCAGGAGTTTCTACAAATCACCGAGCAGTTAAACATGCGGATATTGGAAATTATTGAGGCATCTGGTGCCGAGTTGGCCACCCCGGCTCAGGGGTTGTTCAAGGAGTAAACAGCTTTGTATTATCAGCAACTTGAAGAGTCATCCGAAGCGGCATGATTCAAACAAATGAGCCACCGGTTTTGCCGGCGCGATTCAGTTTGTATCAAGGGACAGGTATGGTTATTTGAAGAACCGACAGGAGAACTAGATGAAAGCACTCACAGTGATAACGGTAACATTCATTCTAAGCCTGGCTCTCGCGGGACAGGTTAACGCCAGAAACTTTCAGATGTTTGCCCTGGATTACGAGGGCTGCTATGACCGGACCAGGGATAGAAGCACTTTCGTTGTTGACTCCCACCTTCATTTCCAGCCCTTTGGCGGGCCGGCGATTGGCTTTGATAAACTGCTGGATATGGTGCTTGACGAAGAAGTTTATTTTGTAAACGCCTACGGCATAGGGCAAAAGCTGCCATCGAAATCTAGCTGTACCTATTACCTCGACTGCCCCGGCACACCGCTAACCCCCAGCATTACCAACGATATTGTCAATGCTGCCAATATCGCCAGGCGCCTACCCAACAACCTGCCCGAGGATATTCACATTACGCTGTCGATGTCCTTTACCAACCTGCATGAGCCACAAACCGTTGTGCCGCAAATGAAGTTACTGGATAAAGAATTTCCCGGTATGTTTACCTGGATGGGCGAAATCAATGTCGCCAAGCAGGCAATATTTCCCAATGGACACTATGCCGTACCCAAAGAGGACATAGCGAGCTGGAAAGACTTTATGGCAGTCACCGAGGCGCGTAATATTCCCGTCTCCCTGCACAGTGACCTGGGTAACAACAAAAACCCGACCAGGTACCTCGGCCTGATGGAGGAAGTACTGGCTTTATACCCGGGTAATATTATTGTCTGGCACCATATGGGACTATCAGCGGAGTTGAGTAGCATCAACGCCAGGCAACATATCAAAATTCTGAAACGCCTGCTTGACGAGCATCCCAATCTCTACATCGATATTACATGGCGGGTATTATACGACAATGTTTTTTCCGATGAGAAAAAGCGCCCGCAGTACGTTAAGTTTCTGAATGCCTATTCAAGTAGATTCCTGCCGGGCACTGACTTTGTCGCTTCAGTGAACAAACCCGATGAGCGCTACGGTGAGGAGGTTGAGGTCAATAGCGACATCCTCAAAGACCTTGACGACACCGCATTCCGCAATATCGCCCTCGGCCAAAACTATTTTAATCTTCTCGCGCTTCCCTACAAAGCACCCGCCGTCTGCGGCATGGAATAGGGAATATGGCAGTCAGGTCTTGTTATTTGCTACCCAGTGCCTTTGGAAAAGCAAATAACAAGCTCCGTTTTTGCCTTTTCAAATGGTTCTGTTTGTGAGCTTGAACAATATCATCAAGAGTTTCCAAACTGATGTATCGACAGCAGGATCCGGTAAAAAGCATGTTTGTTTGCTATCATGCCGGGGAAATTTAACGGAGAGTAGTGCTTATGAAAAATACCTTTTCACGATTTGAAATCAATCCGGCCGCCGGAATGTTGCCTTCAAACTTTACCTCGCCTGATGCGTTTACCACCGACGATAAAACCGAAACAAACCACTTTTATTTTGCCGCCGATGATGAAAGTATTTTGTCCGGTGTGTGGGAGTGCGCTCCCTGTAAGGAGGTGTTCGATTCATACCCAGTGCACGAAATGATGACGATATTATCGGGCTCGGTCACCCTCACCAATACCAACGATGGCAGTTCTGAAACCTTTACTGCTGGTGACAGCTTTTTTGTCGCCAAAGGGACAGCTTGCACATGGGAGATCACCGAGACCTTGCGCAAGTATTACTTTATTGCGGCCTGAAGCCAATCACGATAGCTCGCTGACCCTAAAGTATATGGCCAAAAATATATGGCATGGGGATTCGCAGGTTTTGCTGGACCACGGGTAGCGAGAAAGTAGAAACCCATCTTCTTTTAATTTCTAATGATAACCCGGTGTAGGTTATCGCTTACACAAAATTGCGCGGTAGCTGACAGATTGCAACCCTGCCCAATGCTATATTGGCTTTGATTAATTAAGGAAATTAATTATGAAAAAAATGCTGATAGGGTTCCTGGGCGGAGTCGTACTGTTAACGAGTACAATTATAAACGCCGATGAATTTGGTATGGGAGATGACACATACATCAGATTTCAGGTAAAAATTCCGTTTGCAGCTAAACGGTTAAGCCTCTTTTCTAATCACAACGAATACAGTGCCATCCTAATCAATCAGGTCGATGGTTTCAAAAATGGCCTGGTGTTTACACGGTACACCAATGGCAGCCAGATGATGGGCTATGTTTTGTCGGATATCACACTGCCGCTGGTAATTCAGGATGGCAAGGGTGTTGATCAGTTGAATATGAATGGGGGGACATCGGGGGCAACGGTTTTAGGAGCCGTTGTGGGAGTAGTGGCGATGATAGCAATCGCAAAAAAGGCCGCTGAAGAGGTGACCGAATCAGTGGTCAAAACCGCCCTTGAGGTTATTGATAATCATGATAATAATCAGGGTACCTCTGATTAATTCGGAGCTTCCCTGACAAATCAATCTGCACCTGTTTCGGACAAAGTACTCTCTAAGAGGTAGTTTGAATTGTCCGCATCGGGTTGAACTCGAGATCTGAGTTGGATTTAAAGTCTGGCCTATTTGCTTTAGAATCTCGCGCTAACAGATTAACAAGTGTTGCAACAAATCCTCATGATCCCGGAAAAAGTTAAATTAGTTCTCGACCAACACAATCTCAAAGCCCTCGAGTTTGAAGCGGGAAGCACCCCTACCTCTGAATTGGCGGCCGCCAAAATTGGTTGTAAGGTGGGCCAGATCGCCAAATCGATGTTGTTCAAAGGTAAAGATGGCCAATTCCGGCTCATCGTCTGTGCTGGCGACAAACGCGTGGATAACAGGAAACTGAAAGCGGCGCTTGGGGTAAAGGCCAGGTTTGCTACTGCCGAGGAGACCGAGGCGGAAACCGGTTTCAGACCCGGCGGTGTTTGCCCTTTTGGAATAGATTCTCTACCGATTTTAATCGATAAGAGTCTGTCCCGGTTCGAGGTCATATACCCGGCTGCAGGAAATGACGCCTCCGGAGTGCCGGTCAGTTTCGGTGCCTTACAGGAGATAGTTAATGCCGAGTTCTGTGATGTTATGAATTAATCAGAGGCTCCTTAATACTAATCCAGTCAAAAAATAGTAATAAATAATATCCACCTGGCAGACGTTTAAATTTTCTGAATATTTATTATTAGGTTGTCACCTTATTCCCATTAAATTTGGGGTTATCCGGCCAAAAAGCGTAATCCGGGGACACCCATTAGCTTGCTCGTAGTCACTAAGCGCTCATAATATAAATTTTATTTTCGAATCCTGTTGAAGGCAGAAGTAACATCGGCCATCGTTGAATAACTCGGGTAATAGTGATTTAAATCAATACCTGAACCGATATTAGGTGGTTTACTAATTTTAATAGAAAAATCTGTTTAACAGGAACTGGATGTCATCGAACTGGTTTCAGCTGATGGGGTCTATCTTTACGGATACGAAAATATGAAAGAATATCACTTAAAAAGAGCGGTAGTTTCAGATCCAGTACACTGCATTAAACCAGGCAGAGCGCCTATTCAACTGCTTGTAATCGCACTACTTTGCTCAGGTTTATTATTGGGCTGCGCCCAAAATCGCAAGGTGACCTACCCGGATAATTATGTCTACCTGGGGCAACATCAAATTACCAGTGAGATGGCGCTATTGAGTGACTATATGAGACAAATAGACGAAATTCTATACGATGACTCAACTATCAGTAGCGAACAACAGGCGCAAATCGCGAAAATCCTGTTATTAATCGACGCCAGCACGGGCTCGCTCGGTGCCGGCAGTGTCGAAACCAATCACCTGATTATCGATGAACATATCGACCAGTTTAAATCCGACGTCAATGTCGCACTACGCAATGCGAGGTCGGATCCACCCAATTATTTCCCGCTGGGCAAACTTGCCGGCAGCTGCGATGCCTGCCATCAATACCGCTAATTTTAATACCAGAACTCGAGTAATGTGATGTGGAAAGACCGGACCCAGATTTTGCTCTGCTAAAACTAATCGAGAAACTGGTTGCCGAATTACACACCAGTAAACCTCGCAGTTATGTGCTTGGTCTTGATAGCTCTCTCGATGGTGATATAGGTCTCGATAGTCTAGCGCGTGTCGAACTCATCTCTCGCATCGAACAACACTTTAATGTCACATTACCCCAGCGGGTTTTTGCAGAAGCGGAATCACCGCGTGACCTGTTACGGTCGATCTCCAGTGCGCGCGGTCAGAAGCAGACTTTCTCTTCAGAAAATGTAGTAGAACTGGCTGTTGGCAAGGTAGAGGAGTTACCCCACCAGGCATCAACCCTGATCGATGTTCTGGAATGGCATGTGGAGCATAATCCTGACCGGCTGCATATCAATATCTTGGGTGATGATGGTGAGCTGCAAAGCCTGACCTACGAGCAGCTTTGGCAGGGTGCAAGAAAAGTGGCTGCCGGTATCCAGCAGCAAGGTATTCAGCCGGGTGAAACAGTCGCAATTATGTTACCCACGGGCAGTGATTATTTTTTCAGTTTCTACGGGATATTGCTAACCGGGGCGGTTCCGGTGCCTATTTATCCGCCGGTCAGGCGTAGTCAACTGGAAGATCATTTACACAGACACAGCGGCATATTGAATAACTGTGTCGCGACTATTTTAATTACCATGCCCGAGGCAAAGGTAGTCGCGCAGTTATTAAAATCACAGGTGCTGAGTATGCGTGCGGTGGTTACGGTGGCTGATCTTAGTTCTTCCCCGGCATCATTTATTCGTCCTTCGCTAAGTCCCGATGATGTTGCTTTTCTGCAATATACCTCCGGCAGCACCGGCAATCCGAAAGGCGTTGTGTTGACGCATGCGAATTTACTCGCGAACATGCGTGCAATGGGTAAGGCCGTGGAAGCAACGCCGGATGATGTTTTCATCAGCTGGTTGCCGCTTTATCACGATATGGGCCTGATTGGCGCCTGGCTTGGCAGTATGTATTTCGCCATGTTACTGGTTGTGATGTCCCCGCTGAGTTTTTTATCCCGGCCAAAAAGCTGGTTGTGGGCGATTCATCAATATCGAGGCACCTTATCCGCATCCCCTAATTTTGGTTACGAGCTTTGTTTAAAACGACTCAACGACGAGGATATCGAGGGTCTGGATTTAAGTTCCTGGCGATTAGCCTTTAATGGCGCGGAAGCAGTGAGTCCGGACTCGATCGAACGATTTGCGCGTCGTTTCCAGGCGGTTGGTTTCAAACCGGAAACAATGATGCCAGTGTATGGTCTGGCGGAGTCTTCGGTGGGCCTGGCATTTCCACCGCTGCATCGAAAACCAGTGATCGATCGAATCAATCGTGATCAATTCAGTCTCACGGGGCAGGCAATAACAGCCGCAGCAGCCGACAAAAATGCCTTAAGTTTTGTCGGCTGTGGTCACGCACTCAGCGGACATCAGATTCGTATTGTCGATGCTGACGGCAAGGAATTGCCCGAACGCTATAAAGGTAATCTGCAGTTTCGTGGTCCTTCGGTGACATCCGGTTATTTCCGGAATCCTGAGGCGACGCAGAAATTATTTGTTGGTGACTGGTTAGATTCGGGTGACCTCGCGTATATCGCCGATGGTGATATTTTCATTACTGGCAGAATAAAGGATGTCATTATCCGGGCAGGCCGCAATGTCTACCCGCCGGAACTCGAAGAAGTCGTCGGCAATATCGAAGGTATACGCAACGGTTGTGTCGCCGCGTTTGCTGCGAAAGACAAGCGTTTAGCCACCGAACGTCTGGTGATACTGGCGGAAACCAGGGAAACAGACGCGAAGATCAAACAGGAACTGGAAAATCAAATCAGCGTACTCTCGAGCGACCTGATCGGTTTACCAGCCGATGAAATTATCCTCGCGCCGCCGCATACGGTTTTAAAAACATCGAGCGGTAAAGTACGGCGTTCAGCCTGTCGAGAACTCTACGAACAAAACATGCTAGGCCAGGCACCCAAGGCATTTTGGTTACAAATCACCCGCACCACACTGCGGTCCATGTTGCCCGCAACCCGGCGCCTGGGACAGGGTTTAGTTAATGGAGTTTATGCCGCTTATAGCTGGGTCCTGTTTTCTGCTTTAGCCTGTATCACCTGGTTATCCGTGATGTTACTGCCTCGTCTTAAATGGCGGTGGTTGATAGCGCGCGGCCTGGCACGTTTCCTGGTTTTTGCTACCGGAACAAAGATCGTGGTGAATGGTATCGAAAATTTGCCGCCTGAATCGCAAATCTCGGTATTTGTCGCGAATCATGCAAGCTATCTGGATAGCTTTGTCATAGTCGCATCGATTCCCCGTAATTTTAGTTTTATAGCCAAGGGAGAGCTGCGCAAGAATATCTTCACGGGTCCGGTGTTGAAAAGAGTAGGCACGGAGTTCGTGGAACGCTTTGACAAGCAACAAGGCGTCATCGATGCTCAGGATATCGCCAGCGCCAGACAAAGAACCCAGCCGCTTTTCTTCTTTCCCGAGGGGACTTTTACGCGAGTGTCAGGATTACAGGATTTTCACATGGGCGCATTTATCACCGCGGCAAAGGCCCACATGCAGGTCGTACCGATTGCTATTCGTGGCACGCGTTCTATGTTGCCAGCCAAAACCTGGATGCCGCACCCTGGCCGTATTACCTGTACGATTGGCCAGCCAATAATGCCCGATGTTGTAGCTGAAGGGGAATCGGGAGATAGCTGGGCTGCCGCGATTAAACTCAAACAAGCTGCTCATCGACATATCCTCTCGCATTGTGGCGAAGTGGATCTTTCGTATAAAACTTGATAATCGACAAAGCTGCAATCAGTCTTTAGTGGAGATTGATTGCAGGCTAAAGGATTTAAACAGGGGATTCTGTGTAAACAGAACCAATATATATCATGACCAGGATCTGCTACCGTCGAATTCCGCCAGAAATACAGTGAACAGTTAACCAAACCGAGGTCCTATGCCACCGCTAAATTTATCTGCTAACGAAGCCCGCATCATCGGCTGCCTGATGGAGAAATCCGTCACCACCCCAGATCAGTATCCGCTAACGCTTAACGCGCTGGCCAATGCCTGTAACCAAAAGTCGTCACGTGAGCCGGTGATGTCGCTACCGCAGGGCGTGGTGCAGCATGATGCGCGCTTACTGGAGAGTAAGCATCTGCTAAGGATTGAGGAAGGTTTCAAGCGCGGGGTGGAAAAATACGCGCAGCGATTCTGCAATACATCGTTCAGTGAATTACAATTCGACGCAGCGCAATTCGCCATCGTTTGCCTGTTGCTGTTGCGCGGTCCGCAAACGCCGGGCGAACTTAGGGCCCGCAGCGGACGATTGCATGAATTCGCCGACAATACTGCGGTGGCAGAAGCACTCACCGGCCTAATCGAACGCGAGGGTAACGCCCTCGCAGTTCAACTGCCACGCACTCCAGGGCGTAAGGATGCTGAGTACATGCATCTCTTCTCGGGCCCTGTCGATATACAGGCGCTTGCTGAAAAGGCGCAGTCCGACTCGGACAGTGGGTCGTCTGCGCGGGTCAGTATGGCTGATCTCGCGCTACGGGTTACCGATCTCGAGGCTGAAGTTGCCGAACTTAGAAAACTGCTGGGGTAAAGGGGTAAAGCAGCATAATTGAGCGCTATTCCTTTGCGATAAACGACAGCGATTGGTGCGCGGTACGCCTGACCTGCTGGTGGTTGACCGGCGAATCGAAGAACCGAATGTTCAATAATTGCTTCTAATTATGTTTTCAATGATTGAAATATTGGCTTCGATCTCCGTTTCGGTAAAACCGCAAAAGCCCAACAACAAGCCATTTTGTACCTTACCCTGCGCGTAATGGTCCGATAGTGCGGTAGTAATAACGCCTTCCCGGGTTGCTGCCTCGACGATAGCCTTATCGTCATAACCCGCGGGTAGCCTGGCAAGCAATTGCATGCCGGCAGCGTGGTCTTCAAATGTGACCACATCTCCCAGTTTCTCCTGCAATAAGTTAAGCAGGAATTTCCGTCGTTCGCCGTAAACCCGGCGTACGCGTCGAATATGCCGGTAAAATTCGCCGCTATCCATGAACGACGCTAATGCGCGTTGCGATGCGGTTGCCGCTTTAACCCCAAAGCGTTCCAGGGTTTTACTAAATCTCGAGATTAGTTCGGGCGGTGTAACAAGGAAACCCAGGCGTAAACCGACCGAGAATATTTTCGAAAAGGTACCGACGTAAATGGTTCGACCGGTATTGTCGAAACCGGCGAGTGCCTGGATTGGACTGCCGGCATAACGAAATTCACTGTCGTAGTCGTCCTCGATAATCCAGCTATTGGTTTGCTCCGCCCATTGCAAATATTCCATGCGCCGCAATGGCGACATCGCGCCACCCAACGGAAACTGATGCGATGGCGTCAGAATAGTCATGCTTGGCGATGGCTGTGATTTTGTTAATCGGGGTACTTCGATGCCGTGATCATCCATGCCTAACCAGACAGGTTCCATGCCCAGGCCTTGCACGATGTTTCGCAATGGTTGATAGCCCGGGTTTTCCAGGCCCACGTACTGGCCGCTTCCAGCGAGCGTGCGCACACAGATTTCAAGCGCATCAATAGAGCCGGCAGTTATCAGGATTTGTTCGGCGCTAGTCTGTAAACCACGCCAGTCCCGCAGATAGCGGGCGATCGACTGGCGCAGTTCAATGTCACCAAACGAGTCGTCAGCTACCACTAACGCCTCGGGTGATAAGCGTGCGACCCGGCTCATGCACCGCGCCCATTGGCGATAGGGGAACAATCGTAAATCCGGGAAACCAGGGTGGACCTGCTTTCTCGACTGCGCCGATATCGTTGCGGGTGATGCGATACTAACAGCATTGCTATTGTCACGGTTGAGTTCGACCTGCCCAATCGGGCAGACGAAAAATCCGGATCCGCGGCGGCCTTCTATATAGCCCTCGGCGGCCAGTTGATCGTAAGCGACGACGACCGTGGTACGCGAAACACCCAGCTCGATGGCGAGGCTGCGCGATGGCGGCAAACGGTGATCCTGTTGCAACTGGCCATTAACAATGCTTTGTCGCACCAGATCGCTAACCTGAATGAACAGGGGAAGGTCGGAATCCCGTGACAGGGTAAATGCAGTGGTAGCCAGGGCGCTCAAATTGGTCTGCTTAAATTGAAACTAATTGGATATTTCAAAATAACCAAAATAATCTTAGACTGCAAGCAATTCATCGAAACAGATATATCAAGAGCTAAGCCTGATGTCAGACAGCAACAACGTACGCCCAGCCAACGTGGCGTCGAGAACTTAAAACAGGAGCCTTGATGCGTTTACTGGTTTTTCAACATATCGAATGCGAACACCCGGGTTCTTTACGGCAGTTTCTCGCGCAGGATGATATCGAATGGCATGCGGTGAATCTAAACCAGGGAGAATCAATCCCTGAGCTGGAAGAATACGATGCGTTATGGGTAATGGGCGGACCAATGGATGTCTGGGATGTCGAAGAGCATCCCTGGCTGGTAGCAGAAAAAGCCGCAATCCGCCGTTGGGTGAATGAGTTAAACAAACCCTACCTGGGCCTTTGCCTTGGTCATCAGTTACTCGCCGATGCTTTAGGCGGCAGCTGTGGTCCGCAACGCCCGCCGGAGATAGGTATTCTGGATGTTAGCCTGACACGGGATGGCCAACAGGACCCGCTATTTGAAGGCTTACCGGTACAGCAAAAATGCCTGCAATGGCATTCTGTCGCTGTCACACAGCCGCCAGAGAACACTGCCGTGCTGGCCAGTTCGGATATCTGTCGGGTACAGGCAATGCGTGTCGGCGACAATGCCTGGTCGATGCAATACCACGTCGAAGTGGAACAGGACACGGTCGATAACTGGGGCGCGATTCCGGCTTATCGCGACGCCCTGATTTCAACCCTGGGCGATGATGGATTATCAACCATGAAAGCCGGTGCCGATGAAAACATGAATAGCTTTCTCGAATGTTCCGAAAAGATTTATCGGAATTTCATGAAGGCGATAAGCTGACCAGGAAAACTCATGCCTTCACAAGCACTGACAAAACCGATGAAGAAAATCATCACCGACTACAACGCAGGCGCCGTTGCGACGGTGAATGACGATGGCACACCGGCAGTATCGCCCAAGGCCACCTTTGTAATTGTGGACGATAACTGTATTGCCTTCGGTGATATTCGTTCACCGGGCACAGCCGCTAATATTAAGCAGCGCCCTGATGTCGAAGTTAATTTTATCGATGTGCTTACACGTCAGGCGGTTCGGATTGCGGGCCGTGCCAGTATCGTTGCAAAGGATTCTGAAGCGGGCCAAAAGCTAATGCCTCTGTTCCAAAAAGATTGGGCGCCGTACCTGGATGCCATGCAGGCATTCGTCAGTATCTCGATCACGCGCGCGGAACTGATACTGTCCCCGGCCTACGATGCCGGACACGATAAAGCCGAACTGACTCGCGTGAACCTGGAGAAGCTGAACCGGTTGGCGAATTAAAAAATAAACAGGACTAGAAAAAAATGAAACAAACCCACACTGCTGAAAGCAAACCCTCGGTCTGTCCGCTCGATTGTCCGGACACCTGTTCGTTACAGGTTGAGGTCGCGGACAATCAAATTAAAAAGGTTCGCGGCTCGCGAGCCAACCCTTACACCGCGGGCGCGATTTGCGACAAGGTGGCGAAGTATTACCCCTCCTTCGTACACGGTGAAAGTCGATTACGCCAGCCCCTGATGCGAACCGGTGAAAGAGGTAGCGGTGAGTACCAGCCGACCAGCTGGGAAAATGCGTTAGCGCTGATTGTTGAAAAGACCAAAAACGTCATTGATGAGTACGGTCCCGAGGCGGTGTTGCCATTTAATTACGCGGGCCCGCATGGACAGTTGGCAGGGGGTTCGATGGACCGACGCCTGTTTTATAAAATGGGGGCGACATTGCTCGATCGCGGTCCGTTATGCGGCGGCGTACGCGGCGCGGCCTATGACAGCTTATTCGGCAATGCACCGGGAATGCCGCCGGAGCAGGCCGCCGATGCCGATTTAATCGCGGTCTGGGGTAATAACGTCACGGTGTCTAATCTGCATCTGGCGAGGGTGATTAAAAAAGCGCGCGAAGGCGGCGCACGGTTGATTGTAGTCGACCCGAAACGCACGCGTATTGCCGAGCAGGCGCATCTTTATATTCAGATTGCGCCGGGCACCGATGTCGTGCTCGCGCAGGCACTCGCGGCTGAAATGGAACGTCGCGGAAAAATTGACCAGGCCTTTGTGCAGCAATGGGTCGAAGGTAGTGAAAGCTTTTTAAGTGAATGTCGAAAATATTCACTCAGCGATGCTGCCGAAATATGCGGTGTTTCGGTCGAGTCGATTAATCAACTGGCTGATTTATATGCCAATGCCAAAACCCTGGCCTGTTCTATCGGTAACGGTATCGAGCGCGGCAAGAGCGGTGGTTCGGGTTTGCGCTCGATCATGTCGGTTTCGGTTTTACTGGGGCAGTTGGGTCGACGCGGCGCCGGCATCTTCGCCAAACCAGGGCTGGCATTTCCGACGACACCCGATAAATTACAACGCCCCGACCTGATACCGAGCGGTACACGCATGTTAAATATCGTCGATGTTGGCAGGCATTTGCTGAATGACGACCTCGATCCGCCACTGCGCTCGATATTCATTTTTAACCACAATCCAGTCGCCACCCATCCCGATCAAAATCGTATGATCAGGGCCCTGTCTCGACCTGAATTATTTATTACCGGTATCGATGTGGTAATGACCGACAGCATGAAGTACTGCGACGTGATTTTGCCTGCGGCATCGCATTTTGAATTTGACGATATCTACGCGTCTTATGGACATAGTTATCTGCAACGCGCCGAACCGGTAATTCCCTGCGTTGGTGAATCTTTACCAAACACGGAAATTTTTCGCCGACTGGCAAAGGCGATGGGGTATGACGATCCGATGTTCGAGGATAGCGACGCGGCTTTAATCGATGCAGCCATCGATAATTCCGACCCGAGGCTCGAAGGCCATCAACCCAGCTCCTTGCCTACCGATCGGGCGTTTTTAATGAACACGCAATCGCAGCAGGATGTGATGATGTGCAATACCGTTACCCCGGGCACGGCGTCGGGCAAGGTAGAATTATTCAGCCAGGCACTCGAAGACAAATATGGCTTCGGCACTCCACGCTATGAACCAGCAGAAAAAGACCGGCCATTTACCGTCATAAGTCCTTCGTCGAAAAAGCGCACCAATGCAACCTTCGGTGGTGACGAGGCCAGTGCGGGTGTTGAAATAGTCGAAATCAATCCGGAAGACGCCGGGGCCGCCGGCATCAAAGAGGGCAATTTGCTGACGTTGGAAAATGATGCCGGCGCAGTCACTTTGAAAGCCAAAATCACTACCGCGACCAGGCCTGGTGTTTTATATACACCCAAAGGCGCCTGGTTAAAAACCAGCAAAACCGGGCGTACGGTGAACGCCTTGTTATCGGCCGATATGAAAACCGATATTGTCGACGGCGCCTGTTACAATGAAACTTTTGTCGACATCAACCCCAACTGAATCGAAGCACTGCGTTAAAGGATTGAACAATGATTGCCGTTATTTTCGAAGTATTCCCCGCCGAGGGGAAGCGGGAAGAGTATTTGGATATTGCCGCCGGGTTAAAACCGCATTTGGAAAAAATCGATGGTTTTATCTCGATAGAGCGTTTTTCAAGTCTTGTCGAAGAAGGAAAAGTATTATCGCTTTCATTTTGGCGCGATGAAGCAGCCATTGAAGCATGGAGAAACCTGGAAACACATCGCCAGGCCCAGCAAAAAGGCCGTGGCGGAGTGTTTAGTAATTACCGCTTAAGGGTAGCAAATGTTTGCCGCGATTATGGCATGGACAGCCGTGAACAGGCACCGGCAGATAGCAAGAACCTACATGGTTAATCTGTAATAATCGACATTTGATCGTACATACAGTACCAGACTTGATCGAAACCGATTGTCTGCTTTTACCTGAAGTGGTCACTCGAGAGGTTGGAAAAGTTCCCTTTCGGCCAGCTTAAAACGGCACTCGACTGATTCACTGTTTATCTTGTTACTGCGGGAACAGCACTTGTTAAAACGTATACACATCTATTTGGCGATTACCTGCTTTTGCCTCGCTACCGCGTTGTCTGCCAGTGACCTGGCTGCTGTAAATTTCAAGGATATTCGGCAGAAAGCCGTATTTGCTGACGCCGCTTACAAATCGGAAGCTGCAATCCGCGCCCTGGTCGAGGCGAACGGTTACAAGCTTACGCTCTATCAAACGATTCCAGGTATTCAGATCGCCTTTTTCCTGGCTACCGACGATCTATCCAAAAAGCAGATTATTTCGATACGCGGCACATCTAACATTGAAAATGCGATGGTCGATGTTTCGCTAAAGTTAAGGAATGATCCAGACACCGGTGTTGCTTTGCATGAAGGATTTGCCTACTCCGCAAAACAGGTTTATGCCGAGTTGAAACCCCGGCTTGAACTCGGCTACAAGATCAGCATTACTGGACATAGCCTCGGTGGTGCCGTCGCTTTGATCCTGGCGATGTTTGTGGATGCGGATCAGTTTGACATCGATCAGGTGGTCACGTTTGGTCAGCCGAAAGTGACGAATATAGCTGGCGCCAAAAAAATCCAACATATCAATGTTACCCGCGTAGTGGATCCTCGTGATCTCGTGCCATTGGTACCTTTGTTTGATCCGCTGGATGTCAGGAATATTGATGTTTACTGGCATGCCGGCAAAGAAGTAATCTTGCTGGAGGATAACCGGTATGCGATTCTCGAGGGTGTGGCTAGCATGTTAAGGGCGACAAAATTCACCCAGGAACCCCTCACTGAAGCGAATTTGCGCAATCATCAAATGTCCTCCTACTTCGGTTTGATCGATGCCCGAATTACTTCTTCTGAGCGAGTTTCGTATCAGACCAATTTAAACTTGTTCAACCTGTTTGGCGGTAATTAAGGTATTGGTGTGTCCAATCGAGAAGTGGACAATG
>Ga0164313_10001603_pt1 | contig 20029 bp, 17 predicted proteins | sample GuaBasSedimGuay4_FD_113735 | JGI IMG/M metagenome (GOLD analysis project Ga0164313, IMG submission 113735) | Subseafloor sediment microbial communities from Guaymas Basin, Gulf of California, Mexico - Guay4, Core 4569-4, 0-3 cm | ecosystem: Environmental > Aquatic > Marine > Hydrothermal vents... | reverse complement strand
GGCGGCCACCACGGCACTGCCGGAGCGCTGTGGATATCCCGCAACTGTGCCACCAGGTCCGGATTCATGTTCCACGACCTATCAGTAAACGGAGTTCACGGCCCAATACATCCACCGGGTCGTCCGTGGTCTTGAGCACCATCCAGCCACACTTATGCCGTTGGAACATCCTACGCGGCATGTCCGCATGCTCTGTGCTCATCAAATCATAGCGTTGCCGGGATTTTTGCTGATGGGTGTCCAGCATTGAACTGAGTTCGCCATCAGAAATCGGAAACCGGCCCGCCGGCAAAGACATCTCTGCGGGATCCATGACCTGGCAGCCAATGACGTCATTGTGCTGCCGCAGACGTGAAAGGTGCCGATGACTTTGTTCATCAAGGTTGAAGAAATCGCTGATCACCAAAATCAGACTGCCGGGGCGCGCGGCATGTCGGACTCGTTCAAGGGAAACTGACAAGGGTTCATTACCTTCGTTTGAAACTTCCGGATTGAGCCAATCCACCAGGCCCTGGATCACCCGCATGGCACCTCTTCGGCCCCCGGCAGGACGCAATTCACGGTGTTTACCCGGTGCGAACAAAAATGCACCGATACGATCGCCACGACGCACGGCGGCCCAGGCAATTGCTGCCGCCAGGTGTCCTGCCGCAACCGACTTAAGTCGTCTGCGTGTACCAAAGTAGAGAGATGGGCTGGCATCCACTACGATCAGTACCGGACGCTCACGTTCTTCCTGGAATATCTTGGTATGTGGTTTGCCGGTGCGTGCGGTCACACGCCAATCCATATTGCGGATATCATCACCCGGCAGGTAACTACGCGACTCAACAAAATCCACGCCCCGGCCACGAAAACGCGACCGGTATGCACCCGCAAGCGCCGACACCGATGGCCGGTGCATGGGCAAACTGAGTGCGTTACAACGTGGCTTAAGTGCAATTAACTCCGAGGCACTTAGATGAATGCCATCACCTTGAGTCATACAACAGGTCTCTGGGTCATGGGACAGGGACCAGGTCCAGTAGGCGATCGACCAGTTCATCAACCGTCACGCCATCGGCCTCGGCTTCATAGGACAGCAGAACGCGGTGACGCAAGACCTCGTGGATCACCGCATGGATGTCATCCGGTGATACAAAATCTCTATCGTCCAGCCACGCACGGGCGCGGGCACACCTATCCAACCCGATGGTGGCACGCGGGCTGGCACCATAACTTACCAGGTGACCCAACTTTTCATCCCACTTGCCCGGGTCACGGGTTGCCAGCACCAGTTGCACGATATACTCCTGCAGGGCAGGTGCCATATGCAGATCCAGCACCTGCCGCTGTGCCTCAAATACCTGCTTTTGGGTTACCAGCATTTTGGGTTCAGGCTTATTACCCAGTTCATCACGTGCCTGGCCCCTGGCCAGTTCAAGGATGTCCTGCTCGGCCTGTGCATCCGGATAACCAATGGCGACATGCATCAAAAAACGATCCAGCTGCGCTTCCGGCAATGGATAGGTGCCTTCCTGCTCGATCGGGTTCTGGGTAGCCATCACCAGGAACAATGGAGGCATAGGGTATGTGACCCTGCCGACGGTAACCTGGTGTTCGCCCATCGCTTCGAGCATCGCAGACTGCACCTTGGCAGGTGCGCGGTTAACTTCATCTGCCAGGATCATGTTGTGAAAGATAGGCCCTTGCTGGAATTCAAACGTGCCTTCCTGCTGGCGGTAAATCTCCGTACCTGTCAGGTCAGCGGGCAACAGGTCAGGCGTAAACTGAATACGGTGAAAATCACCCTCGATACGCTCAGCCAGCACCTTGATGGCCGTCGTCTTGGCCAGGCCCGGTGCACCCTCTACCAATAAATGACCATTGCAAAGCAGGGCCATTACCAGTCGTTCCATCAGGCGCTCCTGCCCAATGATGAGTTCGTTGGCTACCTTGCTCAGCGCTTTGAAAGCTTCCCTTTCCGGGTGCGGAGCAGTGCCTTGTTGTGATTGTTGTTCGACTGAATCCATTTGCTAAACCTGTGGTTGCGACTCCAATTACGGAGTTGAATGAGTAGAGTTTGAAATTGGTGCTGCGCGGTACTTTTTCAACCGCTTATTTTCGCTTAAAAAGATACCCTGACATCAGTGTCATTGGTCATATAGTTCACTATTAACGCAGCTCGAGGGTTCAATAATCTTGTGGGTCGACGTCGACTGACCAGCGTACTTTCCGGGAAGCGGGAAGTTTCTGGAGTTGTGGTACCCAGTTGTCCAGTTGCCGGTGCAACAATGGCCGCGTTGTGGCCTGTGCCAACAGGTACCACCGGGTGCGCCCGCTCCTGCGCTCCATCATGGCCGGAAACGGGCCGTAAACCATGGCCTCGCCCGAAGGGAACAGTTGTTTTGCCTGGTTCAGGAAAGCCCTGACATCATCTTTATCGTGCGCATCTGAACGCAGCAAAGCCTGGTAACTGAATGGTGGCAGGCAGGCAGTTTGTCTGTCTGCACTCAAATCAGCCGCAAAGGCTTCGTAGCCTGATTGCAATAATGTGAGCAGTGCTTCATGTTGTGGATAATGTGTTTGCAAAATCACTTCACCCGGCAGGGACTCACGGCCGGCGCGGCCTGCAACCTGCACCATCAGTTGTCCCATGCGCTCCAACGCACGAAAATCAGCACTGTACAGTGCCTGGTCCAGGTTCACGATAACCACCAGCGTGACCTTGGGGAAATGATGTCCTTTAGCCAGCATCTGCGTACCGACCAGCAAACAGGACTCACCGGCTTTAACCTGCTCTGAAAGGCGATCGAACTCACCTTTTTTACGTACGGTATCGCGATCAAAGCGCAACAGGGGCGTATTGGGGTAAGCCCTGGCCAGCACCTGCTCCAGTTGTTCTGTGCCTTCGCCGGCACCCTGCAAGGCATCGGCATTGCATTCCGGGCACATCACCGGTACCCGCATACCACTGTCACAGTGGTGGCACAGCAGGCGATGGCTGGCCATGTGCCAGGTCAGGTTTGCGTCACAGCGCTGACAAGCTGCGTGCCAGCCACATTCATGACACAAAATAACCGGCGCATAACCACGACGGTTCAGAAAAATCAGTGCCTGTTCACCTTTACCCAGCGTCTCATCAATGGCTTTCATGGCAGTCGCTGAAATGCCACCCTTCATGGTCTGCTGACACAGATCCAACACCCGCCACCGGGGCTCGGCAGCTCCGGTCGCGCGTTGTCGCAAGCGGTGCCAACTGTAACGCTCAGCCGCTGCATTATTGAACGTCTCCAGCGATGGCGTGGCCGTTCCCAAAACCACCGGAACACCCAGGCCGGCCGCGCGCTTAACCGCCACATCGCGGCTGGAATAGCGGAAGCCATCCTGTTGCTTAAAAGATGCGTCGTGTTCTTCATCGAGGATGAGCAATTGCAAATCAGGCATCGGCAAAAACAGGGCCGATCGCGTACCTATCACCAGCCTGGCGTGGCCACTTGCTGCCATCGCCCATGCGGCCAGGCGCTGACCTTCACTGAGACCGGAATGTGTGACCACGGGTTCGAACCCCAGGCGTTTGTGAAAACGGCTGACCAACTGCGGTGTTAATCCAATCTCCGGCACCAGTAACAAGGCCTGTCCACCCTGCCGCAGAACCCGCTCCAGCACACACAGGTAGACCTCGGTTTTGCCGCTACCGGTTACACCATCAAGCAAATGGCAATGAAAACTGCCGAGGCTTGCACCGATGGCAGTAACAGCAGTCTGCTGTTCATCAAGCAAATCAGGTCCCGGGGCGGGCTTCAGCTGTGCAGGCTGTTGCGTTTCAGATTCCACCCAACCTTGCTCCAACAAACGGGCAAGCGTCTTTCGCCAGGTGGGTGCAATCCTGCGAAGCTGAGGTTCCGTCGCTGCACCTTCACGCATCTCCTCAAGCAAACGGTACTGTGCCTTAATCCGTCCAGGCGGCTCTTGCAGACGGCTGTCACCGGCAGTAGTCAGGCTATATTGCACCGGTAGTGGCGGAATCACACCATGCGTTTTTCGGAGTAGCGGTGGCAGCGCATTGAATACAACCTCTCCCGGCGCGTGCTTGTAATAACGCCAGCACCATTTCAGTAACTCAAGCGTCTCACTGGTCAGAACAAGCTGTTCGCCATCAGGAAAGGCAATCACTTTTGCGAGTTTTTCCAATGGCAGCTCACTTTTATCCACCACTTCAACAACCACACCCATCATTGTACGGTGCCCAAATGGCACCAGCACACGAATGCCGGGCTGTGCAATTATTTGCTCATCACCTGGTAAATAGTCAAAAAGCTGCCGCAGTGGCAGCGGTAAGGCGACTTTCAGAACCGGCTGTTTGGGAGACGACTGCATAGGTTGAATTCTATCAGTCAGTGCCATCAGATTTTGATAATTAAAAAAATAAAGCCCCAGCCTTGATGGCCGGGGCTTTGTCTACAATCTAAGCTGCTATGGACTGATCAATATCTATTTGGTGATATTCTCAGGTCAGCTGGAAATGCGCCGACGGGCAAGCAACAGCATGCCAAATGCCAGTAGTACCAAGCCCCATGCAGTCATTGAAGGTACTGGTATTGTCGGTGCAGGCGGGCCTCCAACAGCAAAGGTCCCACCACTAATCAGGGAACTCATAAAGTTTTTGGAGTCAACTGTATAATTTTGTTCGTTGTCCTGCCAATCGGCATCCACAAGAAAAAGAACACCGGCCTGCTGCGGCCGTATAGCGAAGTTCACACCTGTTGGACCAGTCCACGCACCAAGTGCAGTTACTTCAGCCTCACCATTTACAAGAGCAGTCAAATCGCGCCCACATCCCTCAAGATTACCTGGTGTTTCCATTAGGCCAGTGTTGGCTTGCCAGAAAGCATGCGCTGGATTGAGTTTCACTGCTGGCATCGTATTGTCCTGGCAATCACCCGTCCAGACACCATCAACATAAGCGGTGCCATAAATCTCGTTATATACATTATTTGAGCTGTCGTGTTCGGTGATAATCACACCGCCGGCATTCAGATAAGCCAACAAAGCCGCTCCTTTACCGCCGATTAGATTCATGCCAGACCTGGTCACCAGCATTGCCTGGGTGTTGGCGGTCGGATCGCAGCTGTTAACTGCGTTTAACGACTCAAGCCCCGTATACAGGTTGGCACCTGTACGGCTACTGGAACCGCAGTACATCAAGTCCGGTCTCAACTGTGCCATCGATATCGCGGGGAGGCTTACTAATACAAGAAGGAAACTCAACACGAGCAGCTTTGGTTTATTCATCACTTTCGGTCCTATAAGTCTGATAACAAGAATATTTTTCCGATCGCTTAGATAATATACTTGGCAGATTCACTCGTCAATTATGAATTACAGTCATCAGGGTCTCACGGCTGATATTGGCGCCGCAAATAACAACCGCAACACGTTTTCCGGCATAGTCCTTTGCCATGCGGGTAAGGGCGGCAATGGCGACACCCGCTGCACCTTCCAGCAACATGTGTTCAGTGTCGATGAACCGACACATGGCGATGCGGATTTCCTCCTCAGACACGAGCACGTAGTCATCTACATATTGCTGGCAATATTCGAAAGTAATGGCGCCAGGCTCAATGCCACCGGCGGTACCATCTGACAAAGTCGGCAATGTTGGCCATTCAACGATCTCCCCGGCAGCAGCACACTTTGCCATGACCGGAGAGTTTTCCGGCAGACAGCCGATGATCTCAATTTCAGGGTTTAACTGCTTCAGGTAACCGCCGACACCGGAGATCAGCCCGCCACCACCAACGGCTATGAAAACGGCATCAATGTTTTTTATCTGCCTGGCGAGTTCGAAGCCGATGGTGCCCTGGCCGGCGACCACGGTCTCGTCGTTGTACGGTGAAACGTAGGTTATACCCTGCTCTTGCGCCATTTTTCTGGCTTGCAACTCCGCCAGCCCTGCATCATTCCCGTACAGGATAACTTCGGCACCGTGCAGACGAATGGCGTCAATTTTGATACTGGATGCATTCTCCGGCACATACACCGAGCCATTCGCGCCAAGACCGGAAAGGGCAAAGGAAAGTGCTGCACCGTGATTGCCGGAAGATGCGGAAATCACACCTTTTTGCAGGTCAGATTCTGAAAGTGAACGCAGGCAATTGGCCACGCCGCGTAACTTGAACGAGCCTGTGTATTGCAGGTTCTCCAGCTTGAAAAAAACTTCCGCACCGGTCAACTCGCTGAAGTAGCGTGAGTATTGTGTCGGTGTTTCCCGCACGAGTGACGCAATCCGCCTCGCGGCAGCGGGTACGGCTTCGAGAAAGTTCACCGTCTTTTTCTTGAACTAGTTGAGGCTATCGGCTGCCTGGCCTTTATCCAACAGGGAAAATTGGCTGGTCAGCGCTGACATATCACCATCAAGTTCGATCATATCGCCAACGATGCGGGCTGATTCACGTAGCAGCAGGTCGGGACGATCATCTTCTTCGTCATCCTCTGCGTTGGCGTCTTCTTCGTTATCAACCGTTGCTTCGACCGGCTCACCGGCTTCGGCCAGTGCATCTTCTTCTTCCAGCAATGGACCATTGTCATCACTGGCGGCTTTGCGAGCCTCACGCTTGGCCTTGTTTTTATCCATTTCTTCGCGGCGCTCGGTTTCGAGCAGCGAAATCTCTTTCTTGTCTTTGTTGCGGTTAAACTCTTCAACATCACTCAACAACCAGCCAAACTCCTGGTCGCCACCAATTCTGTCGTTATAACGAAAATCGGCCACTGCCATCATCATGCCCAGGTCACCTTCACGCTTGAAATCAGCCGCTGGAATTTCGGTCCACGGCAATGCATTGTCCAGCGAGCGTTCACCATACTCTTCAGGATCTCCGGCAGATGGGAAATTAATATCGGGTTCCACACCCTTGTTCTGGGTTGAGCCGCCATTGACACGGAAAAACTGTGCCATGGTGATCTTCAGCTGTCCCATTTTACCGGCGTCACCTGAAGGTGCATAATCATCCAGATCCACGAGATTCTGAACGGTGCCTTTGCCAAAAGTGGTTTCACCGATGATCAGACCACGGCCATAATCCTGGATTGCCGCAGCAAAAATTTCTGAAGCAGAGGCGCTGTAGCGGTTTACAAGTACAGCCATCGGACCATCCCAGGCCATACCGGGATCGGTATCTTCCTCGGTGCTGATACGACCGGATGAATTACGCACCTGTACAACCGGACCTTCATCGATAAACAAACCGGTCAGGGTAGTCGCTTCAAGTAGTGAGCCGCCACCGTTGTTACGCAAATCAACCACCAGCCCTTCTATGCCCTCAACTTTCATTTCGTTGATCAGCTTTCTGACATCACGGGTACTGGAACGATAATCCGGAAGGTTCTTTGCCCGGCCGTTAAAGTCCAGGTAGAAAACCGGCAGATCAATGACACCAACTTTGACTACTTCATCACCTTCACCAGGCAATTCTATGATGCGACTCTTGGCAGCCTGTTCTTCAAGTTTTACCTCATCCCGAACGATATCGATAAGCGTGTGCGGGCCGTCCATACCGGTATCTTCATGAAACACTTCCAAACGCACCACTGTGTGTTTCGGGCCACGAATCAGATCAACAACATCATCGACACGCCAGCCGATTACATCCACCATCTTGCCTTCGGGGCCCTGGCCCACCGCAGTAACACGATGACCGGCCTTGAGGCGACCATCTTTATCAGCAGGCCCGCCAGTTACCACCCGGGCAATATTGGTGTACTCATTTTTGCGTCCCAGTAAAGCGCCGATGCCTTCCAGTGACAAACGCATTGAAATCTCAAAGTTCTCTGAACTGCGTGGTGACATGTAAGCCGTGTGCGGCTCGATAGATTGCGCATAGGCATTCATGAAGAATTGAAAAATATCATCAGAATCCAGCTCGCTGATACGTCGGTCCAGATTGTGGTAACGATCATCCAGGGTCTCAATGATATCCGCATCTTCTTTACCCGCCAGGCGCAAACGCAGGAAATCATTCTTTACCCGCTGGCGCCAGAACTCATTAAGCTCTTTTTCTGATTTTGCCCATTTGGCATCCTCGCGATCCCAGCCGTAGCTCTCATCAATAGTGAAATCCATCGGTTCTTTGAGTTGTTCACGGGCAAATTTCACACGTTCGTGAACACGTACCACATAGATATTGAACATGTCATAAGCCGGTGCCGGATCAGCGTGCTGTAACGCCTCGTCAAGGCTCAGACGATAGGGTGAAAAAGTTTCTATATCTGATGCGAGAAAAAAACTGAAGTTCGGATCCAGTAAATCGAGATAACGGTCAAATATTTTTATGGATAACTCATCATCCAGACGTGTGTCCTTGTAATGCCAGTTAGCCAGGAACTTGGTGGCCAGGTTGCTACGCAGCCGTTGATCCAGGCTGGGCTTGAACTGTACCGGCTCCATTGGCTGGGAAGTGGCCCATACCGAGGTGCTGATGATTAAAACTGCTAAAAATTTGACTACTCTCAAACTCACTTACTCCAATATCAAAATAGATTTATTAATGTCGATGCGTTCATTAACTGACCACAAACTTGCCAATCAGTTGCCTTAATGGCTGTTTCTGATGGTAATTTAGCTTCACATGGACAACAGACGCAAGGGTCAATAGTTTAGTTGCCCCATATACGCGACCGGTCCATATGACCCATCCTTATGCCCAAATCAGGCCATCAGGCCGGATTCCTCAGCCATCAGGTCTGCGTGGTAGGACGACCGCACCAGTGGTCCCGAAGCCACATGGGTAAAACCAAGCTTGTACCCAAGCACAGCCAGAGCTTCAAATTCATCAGGTGTCCAAAACCGCAAAACCGGATGATGATGTGGAGTCGGCTGGAGATACTGGCCCAGCGTTATCATGTCCACATCATGCGCCCGCAAGTCCTTTAACACCTGCTCCACTTGCTCTAATGTCTCTCCAAGACCCAGCATAATACCCGATTTTGTCGGAATATCCGGATGCTGCGCCTTGAATTTCTTCAATAATTCCAGTGACCACTCATAATCAGCGCCCGGCCTCACATTCGGATACAGGGGCTTGACCGTCTCAAGATTATGGTTAAAAACATCCGGAGGCGATGTGGCCAAAATCTCCAGGGCACGCTCCATACGGCCCTTGCCGCGGAAATCAGGCACCAGTATTTCCAGCTTGATATCCGGGCTAAGTTCGCGGATCCGCGTTAAACAACGAACATAATGATCGGCACCACCATCGCGCATATCATCCCGGTCGACGGATGTGATCACAACATATCGCAATTTCATGTCCCGGATGGTGACGGCGAGGTTTTCAGGCTCTGATTCATCCGGTGGATTGGGTCGCCCGTGGGCAACATCACAAAAAGAGCAACGACGGGTACATATCTCGCCCAGGATCATGAAGGTGGCGGTACCCTTGTTGAAACACTCGTGGATATTCGGGCAGGTGGCTTCTTCACAGACGGTGACCAGTCGATTATCACGCAAACGTGATTTAAGTTCGGCAACTGCATTACCTGATGGCAGACGCACCCTTATCCATGGTGGCTTGCGCAAAACCGGTGCGTCCTGATCGAATTTCGCAGTATTTCGTGCAAGCTTTTCCGCACCCTGCTCTTTGATACCCGCTTCTTTGGCTGCTGCGATGCGGATTGGGATTTTCTGTTCGTCACTCACGTATAAACATTCCGGTATAAAGCCTTAAGGCAGCGTGCCTGCCACCTGGCGGAACCTGTCATTGTAGCCCAAAACTGCAGCAAGACTCGCGATGAGCTGGTCTTCCACCTGCTGAATGTCAATTTCCGCAAATGCCGACAGATTGGTCACACGCATGCCCTGGAAACCGCAGGGGTTAATTCGTTCAAAGGGTTCAAGATCCATGTTGACGTTCAATGCAAGACCGTGAAAGGACTTGCCTCTGCGAACCCGTAAGCCCAACGATGCAATTTTGACACCATCCACGTATATTCCTGGCGCACCTGCGAGGCGCTGGGCTTTTACATCGTAGCTTTCAAGCACGTCCAGAATGGCGTCTTCGATACCCGTTACCAACTCACGTACGCCCAGCTCAAGCCGCTTGATATCAATCAGCGTGTAGGCAACGATTTGCCCCGGGCCGTGGTAGGTGACCTGGCCACCCCGGTCTACCTGGATGACCGGAATATCGCCCGGTGCCAATAAGTGCTCTGCCTTTCCGGCCTGGCCCTGGGTAAAGACCGGCGGGTGCTCAACCAGCCAGATTTCATCGGGTGTGTTTTCATCGCGGGAATCGGTAAATGCCTGCATTGCGTGCCAGACGGGTTTGTAGTTCACTAAACCGAGACGACGGATATGTAGGAGAGAGCAGCTTGCTGCTTGCGATTGTGTGGGTTTGGCTGTGGGTGTTTTGGTAGCTGGCATGGGTGTTGGGGTTGGTGATCGTAAGCAGCGGAGCTGCTCTCTCCTACAGGGCTACCAAGACTTGTTTGTTGTCCGTGAGGTCCTGGTAGATTCGGTCTAGTTGGTCTTTTGACTGTGCCTCGACTGTGATTGTGACCGACAGGTACTTGCCGGTACTGCTTGGATTGGTTGTGATTGGTTCGTCAGCGTAGATTTCAGCGTGATTCAAGACGATATTTTCAATCAGCGTTTGAAAGCTGGCTTCATTCAGGCCCATGGCCTTTATTGGAAACTTGCAGGGGAATTCAAGCAGCGTTTCGCGCTCGATCACTTCCTCATCAGTTTTTCCCTGACCGTTAGAGCTCTGATCTGGTGGGTTCTTTGAAGCCATTACCCGTCGTCTTTGGAGTCTTCTTCAGCTTCGTCGTCCTCGAACAGGCCGTCAAACCACATACTCATACCATCCCAGCTGCGACCGAAAAACCCATCCTCGGCAATCGCTTCAAGTGTTATCAGTCCACGGCTGGTAATTTCATCATCACCAATGCGGATAGAAATACGCCCTACTTCTTCACCGCTGGTAAGCGGGGCCATCAGTTCCGGCCGCATTTCCACCTTCGCATCGAGTTCATCGTAATGACCGCGTGGGATCGTCACAAACAACTCATACTCAATGCCCAGCCTGACCTGATCCTGTTCACCCTTCCAGACCTTACCCTGGGCCAGTTCCTGGCCGGCCTGGTACAACTGAACGGTTTCAAAGAAGCGGAAACCATAGTTCAACAAGCTCTGGCTTTCGCTTACCCGTGACGATTCGGAACTGGAACCCAGCACCACGCTGATCAGGCGCATTCCATCACGCTTGGCCGAGGACGCCAGGCAATAGCCGGCCGCTTCAGTATGGCCGGTTTTTAAGCCGTCGACTGCCGGGTCACGCCATAACAGATTGTTGCGGTTGTGCTGGCGTATATCATTGAAACTATATTCTTTTTCTGAATACCAATGGTAATAATCCGGAAAATCGGCGATCAGGGCCACGCTGAGCAGCGCTACATCACGCGCGGTGGTGTAGTGCTCTTCATCCGGCAGACCGGTCGCATTCATAAAATGACTGTTGCCCATGCCTAACTGCGCGGCGTAATGGTTCATTAAACCGGCAAAGGCTTCTTCCGTCCCGGCCAGGTGTTCGGCCAGCGCGACACTGGCATCATTACCGGACTGGATCACCATTCCCTTGATGAGTTGCTCGATGGTTACTTCCATACCGGGTTCGATAAACATGCGCGAACCACCGGTACGCCAGGCCTTTTCACTAACATTAACCAGGTCAGTCAACTGAATATTACCGGCAGCCAGTTCTGTGAAAACCACGTAGCTCGTCATTACCTTGGTAATACTGGCGGGCTCAACACGCATGTCGGGATCATTCTCAACCATCACATCACCACTGTTGAAATCCATCAGTATGTAACTGTTGGCGCCAAGCGATGGTGCTGCCGGGGTTGGCATAGCCTTGGGTGGAGGTGGCGGGTTTATGGTTGGGCGTTGGGCCATTACCGCAGGCGAAATTGAAACTGCAATCGCAATGGCAGCTACAATAAATAACAGTGTTTTTTTCATGATCAAACAGTTTTCCATCAAAATTAGGGGCCGGTGATTTACACCAGGCGGTGCCGGCTAACGATTTACCACATGCGGGCGTTCGTAGCCAAGATCAACAACCCGGCTTGAGCTGGCTTCAAGTTCCGCCTCGGTTGCATACGGCCCTATCCATACTTTATACAATCCGCGGCTTTTTTGTACTGAAACCGGCTTTAATTGTGCGGCCATCATTTTACCCGCCAGGTCATCCGCGGTCTCACGCTTGCTGAACGCCCCGACCTGCAGAAACGTCCCATCAGCTACTTTGACAGAAGACTTGCGGGAAGATTTAACATCGATCGCGCGCACTTCCACCCGCGCAGTACCGGTTTTATCAACACCGAGCTTGATCGCCGCAGCATATGACAGGTCGATGATACGACCTTCATGAAACGGCCCGCGATCATTAACTTTGACAGTCATCTTGCGGCCGTTATCGAGATTTGTGACTTCCACATAGGATGGCAGGGGCAGGCTTTTGTGCGCAGCCGTGGCCAGGTGCATATCATATGGCTCACCACTGGATGTGCGCCGGCCATGAAATTTACTACCGTACCAGGATGCTATGCCGCGTTCGTGGTAACCCTTGCTGGACGGTAAAACGGTATAGGTTTTACCCAGCACGGTGTAAGGCGAATGGTTGCCGTAACGGGCCAATGGCTCATTTTTTGGTACCGCATCATGCACATCAGAGGCCGAAATATTGCGGCTTGAAGGGCCGTCGCCGGGCTCTTTTTCTTCTTTCTTGTCAGCGGCGCAACCTGCCAGCAGAAAGATCACCAGTGCTGTTGGAAATATCAGTTTTTTCATTATTTCTCTTCAGCTTTTTCCTGGTCCATTGCTTTACTAATTTCCTGGGCCAGATCGAAAACGGCCATCGCATATTTTGGGCTGCGATTATAACGGGTAATGACATAAAAATTCTGAAAGCTTAGCCAATAGCGGTTGCGATTCTCTTCCTTGAGCTTAATGACCGCAGCAGGCAGATCCGGCGAAAGTTCATTTGAACTTTTAAATCCCTTCTCCTCCCACTGGGCAACTGTCAGGGTCGGCTTAAAATTTCGCCGGGATATTTCATCAAAAGCAGCATCCTTCGAGGCTATCGCACGACGGGTTACGGGTTGCCCCGGCTGCCAGCCATGCCGGTGCAGATAATTGGCAACACTGCCGACCACATCGGCTGTTGAACGCCACAGATCACGCTTGCCATCAGCATCAAAATCTACCGCATACTCGCGATAACTACTGGGCATAAACTGACCCATCCCCATTGCTCCGGCATACGAACCGGTGATCTGATCGGCAGGCAGGCCCTCTTCCCGGGCCAGTTCAAGGTAATGCATCAGCTCTGATGAGAAAAAAGGTGAGCGATCGGAAGAAAGGTTGTCGGGATAATAAAAGCTGAGCGTGACCAAAGCATCAAGGGTGCGATAGCCGCCGGTAATACGCCCGTAAAATGTCTCTACACCGATGATGGAAACGATGATTTTTTCATCCACGCCGAATTTCTCAGCCGTTGCTGTAATTAGCTCGCTGTTTTCCCGCCAGAACCCTACACCTTCATTAATACGCTTTTCAGTCAGGAAAATAGGCCGATACTTATACCAGGCCTTGCCCTCGGCCGGACGACTGATGGCATCAATAATGGACTGTTTGTATTCAGCACCCTGCAACAACTGCCTGACTTCCGACTCATCCAGGCCGTGTTCAGATACAGCGCGTTGTATAAATTCTTCACTGCCGGGGTGTTCCGTTGCATAGCAAGACGCACAAAAAAACACCAGTACAAGGAGTATTCGCATTGCTTAAGTGGTTCCGGTTGGATGGTTAAAAAGTATATTAAACGGCTCTGCGGCAGAGTTTAACTGATCAGCACCTAAATACTGCTGCCGGCAAGACAATAACATCACTTTATGAATTTCCTGTGGCTAAAAATGGACATCATCATGCCAAACCCTGCCAGCAGTGTAACTGCCGAGGTTCCGCCATAGCTGATCAAGGGCAGCGGCACCCCGACCACCGGCAACACGCCCGATACCATGCCACTGTTAACCAGCACGTAAACGAACAAGGTCAGGCTCAAGCTTCCGGCCAATAGCCTTGATCCGGTATCACGGGCGATACTGGCAATATGCAAACCGCGCGCGATCAATAACAGGTACATCAGCATCAATAACATCACCCCCAGCAGGCCAAACTCTTCAGACAGCACCGCCAGAATGAAATCTGTGTGACGCTCAGGGATAAACTCCAGGTTCGACTGGGTGCCGTTCAACCAGCCCTTGCCGGTGACACCACCTGAACCCACGGCGATCTTGGATTGAATGATATTCCAGCCATGCCCCAATGGATCAACTTCCGGGTTCAGAAACGTTCGTACCCGGTCGCGCTGATATTCCTTCATCACCAACCACAGAACCGGTGCTGCAGCCACCGCAACCCCGGCAAACCCGAAAAGAACCCGCCAGCGCAGGCCTGCAAGATACAGCGTAAACATGCCGCTCGATGCGACCAGCAATGCTGTGCCGAGATCAGGCTGCCGCGCAATCAACAGCGTAGGGATAAGCAAAATACCCAATGAATAGCCAACCGCTTTCCAGGCTGGCGGCAAGACTTTCGGGTGCAGATACCAGGCAACCATCATGGGAACCGCTAACTTCATCAGCTCAGATGGTTGAAACCGCACCACGCCAAGATCAAGCCAACGCTGCGTTCCACGGCCAACACCCAGGAACCATGTCGCCAACAACATGATGATGCCTATGCCATATAACCACGGCGTCCAGATTCTCAATATATGTGGCGGAACCTGGCTGATCACCAGCATCGCGAACAAACCGACACCCAGCCGGATTGCCTGGCGGTAAACCATGTCAATATCCTGGCCCGAAGCACTGTACAAAACCATCAGGCCAAACCCGATGATCAACAGCAGCAGTGCCAGCAGCACCGGATCCAACCGTGGCAGCCCCAGCCAACTTGGCAATAACCGCTTCACGGTCCGGACCCCTGACCTGTCATTTCCTGGTCCAGCCAGGCGTCCAGCGTCTGCCTTGCAATCGGCGCGGCAACTTTGGAGCCCCCGCCACCATGTTCCACGATGACCGCAATGGCGATCCTGGGATTCTCAAACGGGGCAAATGCGATAAACAAGGCATGATCACGAAGCTGTTCAGCAATTTCGCTGGCCTTGTAGGTCTCGCCTTTAGCCAGTTTGAACACCTGTGCTGTGCCGGTCTTGCCGGCGATCCGGTAACGGCTATCCAGTGCAATTGCCCTGGCGGTTCCGCGCGTGCCATTGACCACCCGGTCCATACCATCAAGCACCAATTGCCAATCCTGCGGGTTTTTTATCGGCACCTGCAACGCCACCGGTGCCCGCACGCGCTGTGCACGCTCATCATCTGCGCGCTTGGCGGCATACAACAGCCGTGGTTGGTATCGTTTGCCACCATTTGCCAGCGTTGCAACGGCATTGGCCAACTGTAAGGGCGTTACGACATTAAACCCCTGGCCAATACCGGCAATGATGGTTTCTCCCGGGTACCAGGGCTCTTCTCTTGCTGCACGCTTCCACTCACGCGATGGCAACAGCCCCTTACCCTCTCCCTGAACATCAATACCCGTGACTGCACCAAAACCGAACTGGGCGAGGTAGGCGTGCATGCGGTCGATACCCAGATCCATCGCCAATTGGTAAAAATAGGTATTCACAGACTGCTCGAGCGCCGAGGGCAGTGTTACCCAGCCATGACCACCATCTTTCCAGTCGTGATAGGGCCGGCTATAGCCTTCGATGTAAAACTTACCACTAGAAAACACGCGGGTTTCCGCATTCACGACACCCGCCTCCAGCCCCGCCAGCCCAACAAAGGGTTTGAGCGTTGAACCCGGCTCATAACCACCGCGCAACGCCCGGTTGAATAATGGGCGGCCCGGGGTATTGAGAATTTCGTTGTAGGCCTGCTGGCTAATGCCGTGTACAAACATGTTGGGGTCGTAAGCCGGTTTACTGACCAGGGCAATAACACTGCCATCACGCGGATCAATAGCAACCACTGAGCCGGGCCGCTCGCCGAGAGCGTCCCAGGCGGCTTGCTGCACGGCCACATCAATCGAAAGCACCAGGTCGGTACCGGCAACCGCATCTTTGCGTTCAAGCACATTCACAACACGGCCGCGGGCATTGGTTTCGACTTTCTCAAAGCCACTGGTGCCGTGTAGCCGGGTTTCCTGAAACTGCTCAATGCCGATCTTGCCGATCATCCTTGTACCACGATAATTGCCGGCATCGACACGGGCGATATCAGCATCATCCAATCGCCCAACATAACCAAGAACGTGCGTCAGGAGCTCTCTGTAGGGATAGTACCTGGACAGGTACGGCACCACGTCGACACCGGCAAAGCGATGCCGGTTGACCGCAAACCGGGCAACCTCCTGCTCACTCAGGTTGAACCTGACAGGCACACCGTCGAACACCCGGTAATGGCGGCGTGATTTATTAAAGTTTAAACGGTCATCCTCACCAATCTCGATCAGTTCAGACAACTCATCCAGCAATGCCGTTACGTCCTGAACCTTTTCCAGAATAATCTCCAGCCGGTAGGCTGGCAGGTTTTCGGCAATAACGCGCCCGCGACGGTCGTATATCAAACCCCGGTTGGGGGCCACCGGCCGGATGCTGACGCGGTTGCTCTCCGAGCGGGTCGCAAAACTCTCGTGGGACAGCACCTGCAGCCAGAAATAGCGGCTGAGCAATGCCAGTATGCATACAACCATAATGATGAGCGCGGTCGTTGCCCTGCGGTCGAATAACTTTCGCTCGTCACGCGGATCCTTGATTGCATGCTCGTTTCTGAATGCAATCACGTTTTGTGCCGACGTACCCTGGCCCGTAAGCTATCCAGCAATAAAAACAACCACGGCCAGATTGCCAGCCCGATCAGGGGTGGCAGCCAGTATTGCCACGTGGGCAGGGGCTCACCCAACAACGCAGTAATCCAGATGAGAATAATCCGGTCATTAACCAGTAGCCCCAGAACACTGAGTGCCTGTTGCCAGGGTGGAAAAAACCGTAGTCGGGAGCGAAACCGCTGAACCAGGAAAACCATCACCACCAGGCTCAAAGCATGCATCCCCATCAAGCTTCCGCTGAGCGTATCCAGAACCAGGCCCACAAGGAAAACCAGGCCCAGGCTGATCATGGCACGGGTTTCCATCGACCAGTAAATCATAACCAGTGCCACCCAGTAGGGTTTCAGGGGCTCCAGTAACTCCGGCGCGGGCAACAGGGACAACAGCATGGCCGCGACAATCGTCAGAAAAACCAGGCTGCGGCTCTCGCGATTAGTCCGCATTTTCCACCACCTCATCACCACCTTCTTCAAGCTGTTGAGGTTCGGGCTGTTGAGGCTCGATCAGCAACACCTCACGGCCACGATCAAGCGCTGCAAATGGTCGTACATAAACCCTGGCAAAGGTTTCGCCTCCATCACGCTGGACTTGCTCAACTTCACCAACAGGAAAACCTGGCGGAAAACGGTCGCCCAGACCAGATGTCACGACCATATCGCCGGGGCTGATATCGGCCTGCAAAGGCACGTTGGGCATTAACAAGTGACTTGTCTCTCCACTACCGAAAGCCACGGTGCGCAGCCCGGTGCGGTTAATCTGCACTGGCAAGGCGTGGTCGGGATCAGAGATCAATCGCACCGAGGATGAATGCCGCAGCACATTTTCAACCTGGCCAACAATGCCCAGGCCATCGATGACCGCCTGCCCGGCATACACGCCTTCAAGCGCACCCCGATCGATCCAGACTTTGTGCGAAAACGGGTCAAGATCGACACGAATCATTTCTGCAAACTTGAAGGTGTAGGCACGGCCCCGGGTCGCTTCGAGCAAATGCCGCAAGCGCTGATTTTCCTCACGCAGGGCGGCCTGGGTTTGTACGGAAGCTGCTGTATCAAGGAGTTGTTTGTTTAGCTGACGGTTCTGAGTGATCAGTTCCTGCCGCTCGCTGGATTGCTGAGCCAGTGACCGTAACGCCCTCGCCGGCCATCCGACCACGTAAAAAACCGGCTCGAATGCCACTTCCATGGTACTGCGCATGCGGGGAACGTAGTGTCCACGCTGATCCATGGACATCAGCACAATCGCCAACAGGATATACATCATCAGCCGCGCTGTGCGGGCCCCCTCCTCGCCGAACCAACGGCTGGAACCTGATGAATCTGTATTTGCCACTATTTATCGTATGTCTCTAGGGCCTGTTACTAATTGGAGGTGAAGAAATCACCGTGATTTTCGTCCATCATCTCGAGTGCGCGACCCCCGCCCCTTGCGACGCAGGTAAGCGGATCATCGGCCACGAATACCGGCAAACCGGTTTCCTCGGAGATCAAGCGGTCCATGCCACGCAGCAAGGCACCGCCACCGGTCAGGACGATACCGGTTTCGACCACATCCGCGCATAACTCCGGAGGGGTCTGCTCAAGTGCGGCTTTGACTGCATCAAGGATGCTCGCCAGGCTCTCGGTCATGGCCTCAAGCACCTCATTGCTATTGATCGTTATCCGCCGCGGCACGCCTTCGGCCAGGTTGCGCCCGGATACCGACAACTCTTCTACTTCATCATCCGGCCACGCGCAGCCAATCTTGATCTTGATCTGCTCAGCGGTAGATTCACCAATGAGAGTGCCGTAATTTCGCCGCACAAAGTTGATGATGGCCTCATCAAACTGGTCACCACCAACACGAACAGAGGCCGAATATACCAGCCCGTTAAGTGAGATAACCGCCACTTCAGATGTGCCGCCACCAATATCCAGCACCATTGCGCCACGCGCTTCGTGCACCGGAATACCGGCACCGATTGCCGCCGCCATGGGCTCTTCAACCAGGAATACTTCACGTGCACCGGCACCTTCCGCCGATTCCTTGATCGCTTTACGCTCTACCTGTGTAGAACTGCAAGGCACACAGACCAGTACACGCGGGCTGGGACGCAGAAAGCGTGACTCATGCACCTTTTTGATAAAGTGCTGAAGCATGGCCTCGGTCATATTGAAATCGGCGATCACGCCATCCTTCAATGGCCTTACGGTACGGATATTGCCAGGCGTACGGCCCAGCATGCTTTTGGCTGATGTGCCAACCGCCGCCACAGACTGTGGCCCACCGGGACCACGATCCATGCGCACGGCCACCACCGAAGGTTCATTTAATACAATACCTTGCCCACGTACGTAGACCAGTGTGTTTGCAGTGCCGAGATCGATCGATAAATCGTTAGAAAAAAGGCCGCGGAGACTCTTGAAAACCATGTTGTTATATTCCGGGGGAAAAAAGCCAGGATCAGGTCGGCTAATGTATCAGTCAGCCCGCTTTTCAGCAAGTAGAACGACCCTCAAATGTGCCAACCTTTTTGTAGGAGCCGCGTCCCGCGGCGATTGTTGAAGCATACCATCCCCAAACCCGTTAAAATGCCATTTTCCCCATCAAAACTTTTCTGAAAAGGTACAAATCAGGCATGTCAGCATTAATCTGCGGTTCTCTCGCGTATGACACCATTATGGTGTTCCCGGAACGTTTTAAAGATCACATCCTGCCGGACAAGATACATATTCTGAATGTGGCCTTTGTGGTGCCGGAGATGCGTCGCGATTTTGGTGGCGTGGCCGGCAACATTTCATACAACCTGAAAATGCTGGGCGGCGACCCCTACCCGATGGGCACAGTTGGCGATGATTTCGGCCCATACACCCGACGCCTGGAGTCGCTGGGGATTTCCACCCGCTATGTAAGGCATCTTGAGGGTGAGTTCACACCACAGGCTTTTATCACCACGGATATCGATGACAATCAGATTACCGCTTTCCACCCCGGCGCAATGGGCGAGAGCTATCTGAACAAGGTGGAAGATACCGAAGGCATGACCATTGGTATCGTTGCACCTGACAGCAGAAAAGCCATGTTGCAGCACAGTCGCGATTTCGAACGACTGGG
>Ga0164313_10001602_pt1 | contig 20036 bp, 11 predicted proteins | sample GuaBasSedimGuay4_FD_113735 | JGI IMG/M metagenome (GOLD analysis project Ga0164313, IMG submission 113735) | Subseafloor sediment microbial communities from Guaymas Basin, Gulf of California, Mexico - Guay4, Core 4569-4, 0-3 cm | ecosystem: Environmental > Aquatic > Marine > Hydrothermal vents... | reverse complement strand
TACAAATGATTGGAATGTTGAGACCGATGCTGCTATACAGTTTTTAGTAAGTAATGAAACTGGGAATAATGAAAAAATGCGAATTGATAGTGATGGTAATGTTGGTATTGGTACAGATGCCCCCAATGAAAAACTAGAAGTAAATGGTAAGGTACGTATAAGTGATCTTACAGGAGCAGACCTTGGGACAGATGTTATTGTAACTGCAGATGCTACAACAGGAGAGCTTAAAGAAGGCGGAACCTTATCTAGCCTTGGTTTAGATACTACAGACGACCCTTGGGTAAACAATGGAACACAGGTAGAACTAGGTGCCTTGGCAGATGGAATAACTCCTCGCCCAGCAGGTACAGAGATGGTGATTACCGATGAAGGAAAAACTTTTATAGGGGCACCTAACCCTTATCCAGATAGTATATTTCAGGTAGGATCTAGAAGTGATGGTGATTTATCAGATTTATCTTATACCGAATCAGCAACTCTTGCAGCTTTTGGTTTAAAAACTAATGGTATAATGCCATTTTTATATATTAAATCTGTTTCTAATCAGACAGGATCCCCTAAAATTGCAATTGGAAGATCAAGAGGAAATATAGGAGCCGAGGAAACAGTAAATAATCATGATATTATAGGAATTTTTCAAGTTACGAGCTATGATAATGTTTTGGCTACTAATATCGTCTCTACAGGTATTGCTACAGTAGCATCAAATGATTGGGACGTAGAAACGGATGCTGATTTAATTTTTCTAACTCGAAATGAAATTGAGTACAGCGAAAAAATGCGTATTGATAGTGATGGTAATATAGGTATAGGTACAAACACCCCCAACGAAAAACTAGAAGTAAACGGTAAAGTTCGTGTAAGTGATCTTACAGGAGCAGACCTTGGGACAGATGTTATTGTAACTGCAGATGCTACAACAGGAGAACTTAAAGAAGGCGGAACCTTATCTAGCCTTGGTTTAGATACTACAGATGACCCTTGGGTAAATAATGCTACAAGTGTAGAGTTAGGAACTCTAGCAGATGGTGTTACTCCTCGACCTGCAGGAACTGAATTTGTGATAGCAGATGATGGGAGTATATCCCTTGGTGCTACGGTAGCTCATGACCCAAATTATAAAATATATATAGAAGATTCGGATGGTATTCAAATATTTAATTCGGATAATAGCATTACACCAAAAATTAATATAGTTGCATTTACTGGTAATTTTGCTGATAAAGCTGCAAGATACCAAGCAGCTATATTTAGAGGAACAAAAGATGCTAGGTTACCAGTACTTGAAGATGATACTACTCTTAAATTAGTTAGTTATGGTTCTGGTGACGGAGTAGGATTAGAAAAAGTTGCGTCTATTAATTTTGAAATAGATGGAACTCCTGGGCCAGAGGATATGCCAGGTAGGATTGTTTTTGAAACAACACCCGATAATGAGAAATTAAGTGTTGAAAGGATGGTAATTAAAAACGATGGTAATGTAGGTATAGGCACAGATGCTCCCAACGAAAAACTAGAAATAAATGGTAAGGTACGTATCAGCGACTTAACTGGAGCAAATTTAGGTACCGATGTACTAGTAACTGCAGATGCTACAACAGGAGAGCTTAAAGATGGCGGAACCTTATCTAGCCTAGGTTTAGATACTACAGACGACCCTTGGGTAAATAATGGTACAAGTGTAGAGTTAGGAACTTTGGCAGATGGTGTTACACCTCGTCCAGCTGGAACAGAGGTAATTATAACAGATACAGGAGCTTTATCAGTTGGTGTTAGCCAAGCTAATATTAGACCAGATGCTTTACTATCAGTTGGTTCTTTTGCAGATGGAGGGGATTTTGAATTTGGTATCCATGGCAGTTCAGGAGCTGTAGGAATACGGGGTGAAGGTGATACCGCTGTTGGATATAATACCCAATCTATTAGTGATATTTCAGATGAGTCTGCTTATATGCTCATTCATAGAGCAAGGGGTACTTTTGCGGCGCCAGAAGTTATTTTAAACAATGATGACCTTGGTGTTTTTGGTACAAGAGGTCATGATGGAACAAGATTATTAATGGCTACTTCTATATCGTCTGTTGCAACTAATGATTGGGCAGTTGAAAAAGATGCTGATATGAAATTTAGTACTAGAAATGAAAGTGGACTATCTGAAAGAATGAGAATAGATAGCGATGGTAATGTAGGTATTGGAACCGTTGCACCAGATCATAATTTAGAGGTTGCGGGTACCATGCAAGTAGATAGTTATTTTTATTTTGGTGATGAAAGTACCGACGGCAACTGGCGTGTAAGTACTCAGGCTGGTATACTCACATTCGAAAAACGAGAAGCTGGAGTATGGGTAAGTAAAATTGAAATGGAATAATTATACCCGAAGTGTTTTAAATACAACTTTACAAGTTCCAGATGATTGCAAACAGAAATGTTATTCGAAAAAGCATTATTAACCTTTTGAATGCTTTATAAAAGAATAGTATCAAAAATTAACACAAATAAAAATTATAGAAAATGCACAATAAGGTATTAAAAATTTAAATAAAACAAATTATGCTAACGACTCCCCACCATAGAATCTATTTTAAAATATTTATTTTATTCTTATTTACAGGCTTCACATTAACGGCACAAGTAGGAATAGGTACGATAAGTCCCAATTCGGATGCCTTATTAGATGTTGATGCTTCCTCTAATTCAGGAGGAATACTTCTACCACGATTGGCTCTTTCCAACACAACTAGTCCATCACCATTAAGTGCCGATGTTGCTGGAATGGTTGTTTATAATACTGCTACTGCAGGAGATGTAAGTCCTGGGTTTTACTATAATGATGGAAGTGTTTGGGTGAAAATTGCTACTGGAAATAATGACGATTGGACTACAACTGGAAACTCAGGAACATCTCCTGGAACCAATTTTGTTGGTACTACCGATAATCAAGATCTAGCTTTTTATACCAATAACAACGAACAAATGAGGATTTTGGCAAATGGATTTGTTGGTATAAATACAACATCAGCGAACGAATATTTAGATGTAAATGGAGATATTGACATTGGAGGTGGATCAACCGATTATGATAACTATTCAGAAAATGTATATATAAGAGCACAATCTGAAGAATGGTTTATATCTGTTGCTAATGAATCGGATGCAGCTGATTCTGATTTCTTTGTTGGCTTAAATGCAGATTCTGGTGATTCAAATTTTAAAGTTACACCAAATGGTAGAATTTCCATAGGTAAGGATGATGATAATCCAGATGATATGGTTCATATTACCAATGATCAAAATGCAACAACAACCATTAGAATTGACAATACAAATAGTAATGGAAGTACTTCGCTTGAATTATGGGATGGGAGTAGTTTAGAAGCCTATTTTAGCCATGACAATAATACCGATGTTCTTGAACTTGGAAATAATGATACCAATGGAACCGTAGAATTATGTGCAGATGGTGGTGTAGTCATGACGTTGGATGCCAATAGTGATGTTAATGTAGTCAATAATTTATCAAAAGGAGGAGGGTCTTTTAAAATAGACCATCCTTTAGATCCGGATAATAAGTATTTATATCACAGTTTTGTGGAAAGCCCAGACATGATGAATGTCTATAATGGTAATATCACAACAAATTCTAATGGGGTGGCTAAGGTTGTGTTGCCGGATTATTTTTCAGCATTGAACAAGGATTACAGGTATCAATTAACAGCTATTGGTTCTTTTGCCAAAACAATGATTAGCAAAGAACTCAGCAATAATTCTTTTAAAATAAAATCTGATCTTCCCAATGTTAGAGTAAGCTGGCAAGTTACAGGAATACGAAAAGATCCTTATGCTAATGAAAATAGAATCATTCCTGAGGTAGAGAAAGAATCACATTTAAAAGGAAAATACCTTCATCCAAATGCATATAATTTGACTAAAGAATCTGGAATTTATTACAATAAGGCAAATACACAATTGGCAGATGCAGAGAACCTAGAAGAAGAAGATATCGATAAAAAAATAAATTAACCCCTTGTACAAAAATGTAAACACAATATATTTTGATTGAGCTATTATCAGAAAAGACAAATTAAATACACCAAGGAATTTGTATTATCACTAATTATCTTGTCTGACATTGTCTATTAACTACAGGCTGTATTTAGGATTAATAAAATGAAAAAACGAAGTTATATATTCATTGTATTATTAATCATTTTCTTGAATGGTTATTCTCAGGTTGGAATTGGAACCATTACACCAGATACTTCAGCAATTTTAGATGTTTCTTCTAGCACACAAGGTTTTTTAATGCCAAGAATGTCCACATTAGATCGTTTATCAATTGCAACACCCGCCGAAGGCTTATGGGTCTATAATACTGATACAGATTGTTTTAATTATTATACAGGAAGCGAATGGATGGAGATTTGTGGTGATATTATTTTCACTTTAGACTGTGTTGGTGCTGTTATTACAGGAACACTATCAGAAGGCGTGCTTGCCTCTGGAGTTAGTGCCGCTATAGATTATACAGGAGCTAATGGCGATCCGCATAGTGGGCAGCTTGTAAATTCTACAGACATAACAGGATTAACAGCAACACTGACTGCTGGAAATTTTGCAGTAGGAGCTGGCACTTTAACCTACAATATTACGGGCACACCATCTAGTTATGGCACTGCTAATTTTGCAATCGATATAGGAGGTGAAACCTGTACCCTAAGTATAACGGTAAGTCCTGTTCTTGTGGCAGGTTGTCCTGGCACTTTATGGATGAATCGCAATCTTGGAGCATCACAGGTAGCAAGCAGCAATAATGATCCATTAGCTTATGGAGATTTATACCAATGGGGAAGAGGAGCAGATGGGCATCATTCAAGAACCAGTAATAATACTGCTTTAGAAGCAGTAAGTGCTGTAGATAATCCAGGTCATAGCGATTTTATTATAACAAACACCTTGCCTAGAGATTGGAGAATACCACAGAATAATAATTTATGGCAAGGAGAAGCAGGAATCAATAATCCTTGTCCATCAGGAATGCGTATCCCAACAATTTCTGAACTTGACTGTGAAAGGCAAAGCTGGGCAAGTAGCAATTCAGCCGGAGCTTTTTCAAACCCACTTAAATGGACAATAGGAGGCTTTCGAAAATATTCAGATGGAATTGTATCAAGTACTGGATTTGGAGAAGTTGGCGAATATTGGAGTAGTACTATAAGTGGTACAAAATCAGAGCATTTGGATTTTTCAAGTACTTGGGGTACAACCAATAATAGTAATCGTGCTTATGGCTTTTCTGTCCGTTGTATAAAAGATTAAAATAAATGAAAAAACGAGATTGCATATTCTTCATCATTTTGATCATATTTTTGAGATCCAACGCTCAGGTTGGTATCAATACAACAAGTCCAGATGCTTCTGCTATTTTAGACCTTTTCTCTACATCACAAGGACTTTTAATACCTCGAATGAATGACGTGGAACGCAATGCTATTAATAACCCCGCTGATGGCTTATGGATTTATAATACCGATACCGATGGATTTAACTATTTCAACGGAACTAATTGGATGGAAATAGTTGGTGCTGTTGTTTTTAGTTTAGATTGTTTAGGAGCAAATATTACAGGATCATTAACAGAAGGTGTTGTTGCGTCTGGTGTTAGTGCTGCATTAGATTATACTGGTGCTAATGGAGACCCTCACGGAGGGCAGGTCGTAGTTTCTACAAATATTACAGGATTAACAGCAACCCTTGCTGCAGGTAATTTTGCAGTAGGGTCAGGTACATTAAATTACACAATAACGGGCACACCTTCTAGTTATGGCACTGCTAATTTTGCAATTGCTATTGGAGGAGAAACCTGTACCCTAATTATAACGGTAAGCCCTGTTCTTGTGGTAGGTTGCCCGGGCACTTTTTGGATGGATCGAAATCTAGGCGCTTCACAAGCAGCAACAGCAAGTAATGATGCATTGGCTTATGGGGATTTATACCAATGGGGAAGAAGCGAAGATGGGCATCAATTAAGAACCAGTAATGAAAGTATTTTAGAAGCCGTAAGCGCAAATGATGATCCAGAACATGGTGACTTTATAATTACTGTTACTTTACCAGGGGATTGGAGAATACCACAAAATGATAATTTATGGCAAGGTGAAACAGGAATCAATAATCCCTGCCCTTCAGGAATGCGTATTCCTACTCAAACAGAAGTAAATTGTGAAAGGCTAAGTTGGTCTAGTCAGGACGCTGCAGGAGCCTTTTCAAGTTCACTAAAATTAACAGTAGCAGGAAGGCGGTTTTTAACAAATGGTGATCTTGCTTATGTTGGAGATACAGGTGATTATTGGACAAGTACTACACAAGGTACAGATGCATGGCTTTTACGGTTTACAAGTCTATCAGTTACAGTAGGTTTCTTTTACCGTGCTACAGGGATGTCTATAAGATGTATTAAAGATTAGAAGTACTATTTGAATAAAGAATTAGTAAACTAAAAAATAAAATATTATGAAAAAAAAGATTCTCTTCTCAATCCTTTTAAACTCCTTCTTTTTGGTGAGTTTTTCTCAGGTTGGTATTGGAACCATTACACCAGACACCTCTTCTATTTTAGATCTTTCCTCAACTAATCAAGGATTTTTAATGCCTCGTATGACCAGTGCTGAACGAATTGCTATTTCATCCCCTGTAGAGGGATTAGAAGTCTACGATACAAGCACCAATACACAATGGTATTTTAATGGTAGTATTTGGGTGGAAAATACTACTATTGGTGCGTCAGATCTTACCGATGACCCTTGGTTAAACAATGGGACAAGGGTAGAATTAAGTACCTTGGCAGATGGTATAAGTGCACGCCCAGCGGGTACAGAATTTGTGGCTTTAGATGATGGTAGAATAGGTGTAGGGACTATAACTCCCTCATCAAAACTTCATGTAAATGGAAATTCAGACGCAACTCAATTTGTGATCACCGCAAATGCAACCCAAACCAATTCCAATCCTCTTTTCCTGTTAGAACAATCTGATGGAACAGATCTATTAGAAATTCATTCAGATGATCCTACCAATACTTTTGTGGGTTTAAATACAGGAAATGTAAACTCTGGAACCCTCAATACTTTTATTGGATCCAACGCAGGAAACGCAAATACTTCTGGTCAACAAAATACTTTTATTGGTACCGATACTGGTAATGCAAATGCCACTAATAGTTTTAATACTTTTGTTGGAGCTGGAGCTGGTAAGTCTAATATATCAAATGTAAATACTTTCTTTGGACATGAAACAGGAAGAGAACACCTTACTGGATCGGATAATACTTTTTTTGGTGCTGGAGCAGGAAAATTACATACAGTAGGAGAAAACAACACTTTTATAGGGACCAATTCTGGAGGTGAAAACTTAACTGGTAATGATAACTTATTTGTTGGAGATGATTCTGGTCGTGAAAATGATGGCTCCGATAATACCTTTATTGGAAGAAAAGCAGGAAAACAAAATGATGGAAGCTTAAATGTATTTATTGGACAAGAAGCAGGAAGTGTTTCAACAGGATCTAATAAGCTTTATATTGAAAATACTACTAGTAATACTCCCCTTATTTATGGTGAATTTGATACTGATATAGTACGTGTAAATGGAGTAATACAATCAGGAGACCCTTCTACTACGGGTTATGCATTTCCCGCAGCAGATGGTACTGCCAATCAGGTGCAAATAACAGATGGAAGTGGAGCTATGACCTGGGGAGATAATGTTCAAAAAATTGATGATCTTTCAGATGCAAAATCCGATAGTGATGGTTCTAATGATGGTTCCTCAATTTTTTTAGGAATTGACGCAGGCTTAAATGATGATAGCTCAGATAATAAAAATATTGGCATTGGCTTTGAAGCATTAAAAACAGGTATTACAGCAGGTGGTAACATTGCCATCGGGTATCAAACACTACAAAGTACTACCGCTGGAAATAGTATAGCAATAGGATATCAAGCTCTAAAAAATAATACTACCCAGTCTAATATTGGAATAGGTTTTTTCGCTTTAAGAAACACAACATCTAATAGTAATATAGGCATTGGAAACTCAGCTCTTTCTACTAATAGTACTGGTTCTGAAAATTTGGCAATCGGTACAAACTCCCTCACACTAAATTCTACAGGATATAGAAATACTGCAGCAGGTTATCAATCTATGTTGTTTAATTCTACAGGATATCATAATACTGCTTATGGAATGGAAGCTTTGGTTTCTAATTCTACTGGGCATCACAATACATCAATAGGATTAGCTACATTTTTTAATAATTCAACAGGATTTGAAAACGTAGCATTAGGAGCTTTGGCAGGATATGATACAGACGGAAGTAGAAATGTATTTATTGGATATAGAAGTGGATCAGATTGGATAACAGATGCCAAAACTGGAAGTGTATTTATTGGCTATGAATCTGGTTCTGCTGAAACCAATGATGACCGATTGTATATAGAAAACACCAATTCTACCACACCTTTAATTTATGGTGAATTTGATACTGATTTGCTGCGTATTAATGGAGCCCTACAAGTAGGGGATCCTTCAGGGACTGGGTTTTCTTTTCCCATTATAGATGGCTCTTTAAACCAAGTAATAACAACAGATGGGAATGGCTCTTTAAGTTGGGTTAATTCAACTTCTAGTGCAACAAAAATTAACGACTTAACAGATGCTAAATCAGATAATGATGGTTCTAATGATGGGTCTTCTATTTTTATAGGCATTGATGCTGGATTAAACGATATTAGTTCAAATAATAAAAATGTAGGAGTTGGATATAGATCTCTTTATTTAAATACAACAGGAAATCGCAATGCTGCAAATGGTTATCAGACTCTTTATTTAAACTTAACAGGATCTTTTAACACAGCTGATGGTTATCAGTCGCTTTATTCTAATACGGGAGGGTCTTATAATACAGCTATTGGTTATCAAGGACTTCGTTCTAATACTTTAGGTCATTTTAATACTACTACTGGTTATCAGTCACTTTTTTCTAATATAACAGGGGAGAAAAATACAGCTGATGGTTTTCAAGCACTTTTTGTAAATACAACTGGCTCTAATAATACAGCTGCAGGCTATAGATCTTTATTTTTGAACACATTAGGGCTTAGTAATGTTGTAATGGGTTATAATTCTCTTTACGATAATACAACTGGAAACTATAATGTTGCCATTGGAGAGAGTGCAGGTAATAATACAAACGGAAATAATAATGTCTTTTTAGGTTTTGAAACAGGATCTTCAACAACAGACACAAAAGATGGCAGTGTGTTTATTGGTTATCAAGCTGGTTATAGTGAAAATAATAGCGACCGATTGTATATAGAAAACTCCAATTCTACCACACCATTAATTTATGGTGAATTTGATACTGATATTGTTGAAATTAATGGAGACTTGGGCATCGGTATTACACCCGCCCGAAAATTACATATTAGTGATGTAATGAGGCTCGAACCCAGAGCAGCAGCTCCCAGTAGTCCTTCAGAAGGGGATATTTATGTAAATTCTACAGATCATCATATTTATTGTTATTTGAATGGCTTGTGGAAACAATTGGATTAAAAGATAAATAAAATGAAAAAGAGATTTGTTATTGTATTAATTTTTTTGTTAAGTCTAATAAGCTCTAGTGGACAAACAATTGAAAAACCAAGAGGTTGTTTTGCTGGAACAAATGGTTTTGGGCAAGCTGTAATTTCACACCCAGAAGTTAGAGGGGTGTTACTAGCCGTAAGATGGTCTAATATTGAAGTATCACCTGGAGTTTTTGATTTCACTTCATTAAATTCTAAAATTGATCAAGTAGAAGCAGCAGGATTAAAGTTTACAATCGCTATTACTGCTGGTGCAACGGGTAGTCCAGATTGGTTAATAGACGATTTTGGAGTTGATTTTATTAGTTATATGTTTAGAGAGGAACTAGTTAAACTTCCTTTTTGGTGGGATCCAATTGTTCAAAATAGATTAGAAATTTTAATTACTGAACTTGGAATTCAATATTCTCAAAACACATCACTTTCTCATGTTTATGTTTCTCAAATGACTTCCAACGGAATTGAAGGACATTTAAACGCCTTAGATATGAACCTTTTCATTGATCAGGGATATACCGATCAAAAATGGATTGATGCAGCTAAATGGACAGCTACTAAATATGCCGATGCTTTTCCAGATATTCCAATTGTTTTTGAAATTCATAATATAAATCAAGATACAGTTGTTCCCACAACAATTATAAATGATCTTTATGAAGACCCCCAATTTTGCCAACGAGTTGGTCTTGCTATGTGGTGGATTTCTGGAAAAACAGATTATCAAGGAGATTTATTAGATTTTATTTTTAATTATCAGGGAGATAAATATGCTCAAGTTATTGGAAGATCAGATCAATTGGAGAGGTTTAAAGATAGCCTTTATGAAAATGTGTTTATACAAGCAAAACAATTAGGAATACAGTATATCGAACCGTGGCCCTATGAATTTATTAACCACACTCACGATAGTCTTTTTCATGATTTTAATCTTTGGTCAGATAGTCAATTTCCATCAAGTGATGCCTGCGAAATTTTAACTATTTCAACTCCTGATAATAAGAAAATAATTATATCACCAAACCCCTTTAATAAAGAAACAGTAATAAAATTTGAGAATCCAAATAGACAACCATTTATACTTACATTGTATAGTTTTAATGGGAAACTAATTAACAGATTAGATGCTATAAGAACCAATAGAATAACATTGAAAAAAGGAAATTTAAGTAACGGTTTGTACTTTATTCAGCTAAAGTCTAAAAATAAGACTTTAACAGGAAAATTAATTATGGAATAAATAAGTTATTATATGAAAAAAAGAATTGTCACATTTATTCTATTTTCACTCATTCTTACAAGGGCTTATACACAAGTAGGAATTGGGACTACAACACCGGATGCCTCTGCAATATTAGAATTGGATGATTCTTCTTCTTTAACCCGGAAAGGATTATTATTACCTCGAATGACTAGTACAGAGCGCAATAGTATTGTAAATCCGGCTGAAGGCTTATGGATTTATAATATTGATTCTGATTGCTATAATTATTTTTCAGGTGGAAATTGGATGGAGATTTGTGGTTCAGTATTGCCGCCACCACCCTCGGCAGTTTACACTATAGGTGCAGGGAGTGCATGTTCCAATACTTCTATTAATGGAACTTATGCTGTAACAACTGCATTAGATGGAACGAATACAATTACACTAGATGCAACAGTTACAACTATAGGTTTATGGAACATAAACACCAATACAGTAAATGGTTATAGTTTTAGTGGTATTGGAATTTTTACTGGTACAGGAACCCAACAGATTACTATTACAGGTGATGGGCTTCCTTTAAATTGTGGAACAAATTCTTTTACTATAACCGGTGATGCTGGAGCAGGGGGGACCTGTACAAAAAATGTAACAATAGCTGAAAGACCAGAAGCAGATTGGGCAGATCGAAACCTGGGAGCCTCACAAGTAGCAACATCAATTGATGATGCTGCAGCTTATGGCGATCTCTACCAATGGGGAAGACTAGCTGATGGTCATGAATCTCGATTAAGTGGAAATACAGCTTTAAACGATTTGAGTTCTACAGATGTTCCTGGACATGGAAATTTTATAATTACAGACCAATCTCCATTAGATTGGAGAAGCCCACAAAACGACGATTTATGGCAGGGGCTAGCAGGGATTAATAATCCTTGCCCTTCTGGGTATCGCATTCCTACCATGAATGAGGCTATTTGTGAAATTCAAACTTGGCTAAATCAAGATGCCCCAAATGCTTTTGCTAGTTCACTTAAGTTAACAACTTCAGGAGCGCGTAGCCGGAATGATGGTATTGTTGCTTTTGAAGGAAACATTGGGGCTTATTGGTTAAGTACTATTGATACTGGAAGTTATCCCGAAAGTGCAGGTTGTTTTTTCTTTATTGTGAATCCCGATTTTTTTGTTGTTGGTTATTGTTCCCGTGCAGAAGGTATTTCTGTTCGTTGTATAAAAGATTAATAAGAGTTAAAAAAAATGTTTTTAAAATACGTTCTGTTTTTATTAATTATAGCACCAGTTTTTGCACAAAATACTGCTAGTATAACAATTATTACAAATATTGGTATTGAAGCTAGATTAGATTCTTATACGGGTTTTAACAAAAATACAATTGCTAAGATTCAAAGTGATGCTGCTAAGGAATTTAAAATCCAAACAGATTATAAAGGCCTAGCATTTTTGAATTTTAGTACTGGGCAAAACTATCCGGTTTATCTAACAGGGAAAGATTTTTTAATAAGAATTATAGACCCTTTAAAAAGACCTATGTTTAGTCAAAACACAGATTCCGAATATTTATATCAATGGCTAAGTTCTTATAAACAACTACAAAAGGACGATCGATTATTGCAATCAAGTTTAAGTAATATAAATACAAATGATCCTTTTTATAGTGAAATAATTAACGAGCAAAAACGCATTGAACAAAAACGATTAGCTATAATTTCTAATTTGAATAAAGAACCGAGTCATGGAGTTAATTTATTAATACAGGCACGAATACTTAACGAAAGTACTTATTCTTTAAAAACAAAGGAAGCGTTAGAACTGAAGAAAAAAGAGTATCAACAATTTGTACAAAATAATTTAATTGAATTGTACTATAGTGATATGCTTTTACAATTGTGTCATCAAGATCTTATGATGAATGAATATGTATTAGTTACAAACACTGAAATGTATAGCCAAATTAATAAAGATGTACAAAGGTGGGTAAGTATGCTTTCTCCCCGTATTGAAGCAAAAGAAACCATAGCATTTATAATGAAAATATTTTATAATAGAGGTATGGTATCTATTGCTGCTCATATTTTACAGAATAACAGAAACATACTAGATAAAAAAGTGTATAGAAATAGCCCTAATTTGCAATCTCTTTATAATATTGGCGAAACGGTTCTAGACTTAAATATTGAAGAAGCCATACATTCAAAAGGACGGGATTTAACAAAGAATAAAAATTACAAAATAGTATCTTTAGTTGATGTAGATGATGTTGTTAGTCAGGTATCAACAATAACACTTGCTCGTCAATTAGATAAAACTCAAAGCAAAATACCCATTATTATAATTCCAAAAGAAAAACTAACACAATCACACTTTGATATGGACAACTTATTTTCAGGGACTTTATATTATTCAAAAGAGAAGAATGTTAGTATAATAAAAGAAATAGACTTTTTTCAGTTTTACTTTTTAGATGAAAATAATAGAGTAGAAAGGATCAGTAATAATTTAAATGAAATAGTCTTGGGTATTCAAAATGAAAATTAATAAAAAAAGAACAGTTATAATAATTGCCTTGGCATTGGTTACAATTAGTTGCTATAGTCAGTCGTTGAAAATTAACTTTAAGGGCAATTGGTCTGAAGAGATAAGGATACAAATTAGTTATCCTCGATTTGTTGACGAACATCTTTTATCAGAATTTTCTCCCAAAAGCACCATAATCAAAATTCCAGATTCTATAAGTCAAGCAATGTTGCATATAAAGTTTTTGCAACAAGATCAAGAGTTATTAGAGAAAGATATTATTTGGGAAGGAACAGCTTTAGAACTTTCTTTTAATATTATAAATAATATGGTTGAAACAAGTTGGCAACAAGGAGGGATAAACCCATCATATGAACAATTCAGAAAAAATAAGGATTCTTTAATTAGTCGAATAAATACATTCTCTAGGTTAACAGAGTTTTATAGCGATACTACAGCAACGTTTTATAAACGAGTGCTGTCTGAAAGAGAAATAGAATTCGTTAGTCTGGAGAATCTGACAGACAAATATTATAGGGAGTTTTCTAATTCACCAGCTTCTCAATTTATATATGCAACAAGAAATACCTTGCCTTTATCCAAGGGGTCTAAAAAGAATCAACTAGTAGTTTTGCAAAGAGATTTTTTCAACCATTATGACCCATTAAATTTTGCAATAATAAATAGTTCAATCTATAGAGAGAAACTTGATGAATATCTTTTTCTAATATTAGAATTAGCAAAGAAAAATAACAATATAAATGAAGAAACAATGATACATTTTTTAGATGAGTTTCTTTATAAAATTAAAAAAAGCAATGAAGGGCTTATTGCTACTGCAGAATATATGCGGCAGCTAATGCATCAATATGCATTAGATAATGTAGAAGCATTTTTAGACATTAATTATATCTCAAAACAGTGTGCTGCTGAAGAAAATGATGTTTTGCAAAAGCGTCTAGCTCAATATAGTAGATTGGCAATTGGAAATAAAGCCCCAGAAATAGAATGGATAAGCAATAAAGGAAAAACAAACAGCCTAATTGATATTGCTGCAGATTATTGTGTAATTATCTTTTGGGCAAGTTGGTGTGAGCATTGTAAATTAGTCTTGCCAGAAGTTCATCAATATTTAAGAACTAAAAACAATAACAAAGTAATTGCAATAGGATTAGATAACAATCATGATTCTTGGAAAAGAGAACGTGATAAATACAATAATTGGGAACATATTAGAGGAGCTGAACAATGGGACAATAAGATTGTTTTAGATTATGCGGTTTATGCCACGCCTACTTTTTACATATTGGATAAAGACAAAAAGATACTTGGAAAATGTAAAAATCTAACTGAAATTAAAAAAATACTATAATTTCTATTCATAAGTACAAACTACAGTAATTATTGATTTTTTTCTGATTGATTAGTACACATAATAACAGGAGTATAGATCAAACCTATTATTTTAATATTCTATTTCATAACACATATTTCAAACTTATTTAACTAGTTTTTTGAGTATTTAATGGTTTTTTAAAAAACAGTTATTCTTTAAATATAGGCTATTAAACGACTTTTTTACCACTTATTACTTTGAGTTTTATATTATTAAAAAATAGCATCAACTTTATTACAGATTAGAATTTTTCAACATAGAGATGTCTAATATTTAAATTATAGAAATTATGAAAAAAGTAAAATCAATAAAAAAGGAAACCTTTGGACTAACAAAGAAGCAGTTACTTTACTTAGAACTTTACACTTTTGGGTATGATAATGAAAAAATTTATGATTTGTTGGGAGTAGATAATGAATACGGTGAAGACATAAAATATTTTGTAAAAAAAGTTTTAGGAACTAAATTGAAAACAAATAGTTGGAATGAAATTATAAAAAAATCCTTCGAACTAGGAACTCTAAATAAGAATGATTATTTAAATCCAGTTATCACAGAACAAGCAAATATTTTTACAGAACAAATTTTTTCTGAAATATTTATGGATGAAGTATCTCATTATGTCGCTACAGAACCAATAAAGCATAAAATGATGTCTTATTTAAATGCTTGTAAGATGAAAATCGAGGATAAATATAAAGTTAACAATAAAGCCAGCTATTCCTCATCTTATAAAAAGGGAGCTTAATATTTATAAAACTAAATTAAATAATAAATTATGAGAATTAGTATTTATGAAAGAAGGTATATTGAAATGATATACAAAGGTAAATATAAAACCAATGAAGTGGCTAGTACATTAATGATTACTAAAGGGAAAGTTTTAAATATGAAGCTTAGAATTTTCAAAAAATTGGCAGTTAATTCCTGGTATAATGCAATTAGAAGATCTTTTGAACTTAACATTTTAAAAAGAGAAAACTATAGCTCATTCGATATTGATGATGAAATTAATAAAACAACTGAAAGAATTAAAAAAATTAATTTTTCTAATAATAATGATACCTTAGTAAAGCTGAAAATTTTCTTTGAGTTAGTCGATTTTTATAATAAATATGAATATGAAACGCTACTTAAACAATTTAATGAAGACAAGAATTTTAATGATTCAAAAAAGGAACTTTAAATAATGATTGTTTCCCTATAAAAATTTGATCAAAAATCTGATTTTCTAATTTATTTATAAATCATTATTGCTTATCCCTTATTTAGATTTTAATAAAAAAGGCATAGAAAATATTTAAAAATGGATAATTTCTTCAATTTTCTGAAAACAAAGAAGTCCATATATACTGCTATTTATGCTGAAAATTAAGAATATCTACCACTTATTACTTTTAACTATTTTGAATTATAAATAAAGACTAATTTCAAATCAGTTATGAATATAAAAAACAATGGAATTAGCTCTATTTTTTTAAGGTTAGTTAGGTTAATAGATGTTAAGTTTTCGTTTTTATATTCAATTTGAATTTTTTTAAATAGAGAGGAGGAATACTTTCTCCTCTCTTATTTTAATTTTCTTAAAATAATTTAAAAAATGAGGATTTAAGTTGATTAAAATAGCAATACTTCAAAATTTATAAAAAAATTTCATGAAAAGAATAATAGTAATCTTATTGTTATTAATTGGAGACTCTTTTTCGTCAGAGGTACAAGCACAAAGAACAGAAAAAGATAGCCTTCAAATACTATTAAGATTCAAGGATAAAAATGATACTATAAAAGTTAACTTACTTAATGAAAAAGCAATTAAAGCTTATTCAAATAATATCGATGAGTCACTACAATTATCCCAGCAAGCATTAACACTTTCAGAAGAACTAAATTTTACTAAAGGAAAAGCCTTAAGCTTAAGACTAATTGGAAATGTTAATTTTTATAAATCAGATTTTTCCACTGCATTAGAGTATTATAATAAATCTTTAAGAATCTATGATGATTTAGAGAACAAAAAGGGAATCGCTCTTTGCTATAACAATATTGGAGATATTTTTAAGACAGAAGGAAATTTCACAATGGCATTGGAATATTACAAAAAAGCATTGATAATAAGTGAAGAAATTAAGGATAAGAAAACAGTTAGTTATTGTTACTTAAATATTGGGAACATTTATATAAATCTATCGGACTATACAAAAGCAATGGATTATTTAATTATTGCTTTAATAAAAAGTAAAGAAATAGGAGATAAAAGAGGGACTTCAACAATTCTTAACAGTTTTGGTGTTGTTTACGAATTAAGAGGGGAATATTTAAAATCATTAGAATACTACAAAAATTCTTTAAAGTTAAACAAAGAATTGAATGATATTCTTGGAGAGGCCTATAGCAATCTTAATATAGCAATTATATATATCTCTCTTGAAAAGTACTCCAAAGCCTTAGAATATTTTCAAGAGGTAATAAAATTGAATAGAAATATTGGAGATAAAGAGGTTGAAGCTAGTTTGAATACAGGATTGGGAGAAATCTATTTTAATCAAGATAACCCGTTTCAGGCATATCGATATGGAAAAATAGCCTATAAGATTGCTAATGAGATTGAAAGACCTTCTTTAATAAAAGAAAGTTCCGAATTGCTCTCAAAAAGCAGCGAGGCATTAGGTTATTTTAAGGAAGCTTATACCTATCAGAGTGTTTTTAAAGCTATGAATGATAGTTTGAATAATTTAGAAAATATAAAAAAGACTACCGCTCTGGAATTTCAACATAAGTTTGAGAAGGAAAAACAACAAGCTAATCTAGAAAAAAGAAAACAAAATGCTATCAATGCACAAAATATAAGAAGGCAAAAAATGGTGCGCAATTCATTTATTGCAGGTTTTATTTTATTACTGATCATTGTTTTTATTCTATTACGAAATTTTTTACAAAAACGTAAAGCCAATATAATTCTCACCAAACAAAAACAAGAAATTCAAGCACAAGCACAAGAGTTGGATAAAAAAAACAGTAAATTAAAAGATCTAAATGCTACTAAAGATAAGTTCTTTTCGATTATTTCCCATGATTTAAAGAATCCTTTCAATACCCTTTTGGGAATTTCAAACCTCTTGTTGGAAAACGATCAAGATTATAGTGAAAAACAACGTAGAGAGTATATCCAATATATTAATGATAGCTCCTCAAAAACCTATAAACTTTTGGAAAATTTATTAGTCTGGTCGAAATCACAAACAGGCTTGATTAATTATATGCCTGAAAGGATCCATTTAAAAACTCTAGTAAGCCAAATGGTTTTGTTGTTTAAAGAAACTACAGAATTTAAAAACATAGAAACTGTGGTTACTATATCAAATAGCATGTTTGTTATTGCCGATAAAAATATGTTAGATACCATCTTTAGAAATTTGATCTCAAATGCCATCAAGTTCACACCTAAAGGAGGAGAAATATGCATAAGTGCAGAAAGTAAATTCACTGATGAAGGTCAGTTATATACAAAAATAAAAGTAACTGATACTGGTATTGGTATATCGAAAAAAAAGCAGGCTAAACTATTTGATATTAGTGAGAATATTGTAACAAAAGGTACAGATAATGAAATGAGTATTGGGTTAGGGTTAATACTCTGTAAGGAATTTGTAGAAAAGCAGGGGGGCAATATTTGGGTAAAGAGTAAAAAAGGAAAAGGAACAACAATTTATTTTACCATACCTAATAATTCGATGTTAGTAGAAAATGATAACGAAATTATCAAGGGCAAGCAATTTCAAAATCCTAAAGAGGGTTTAATTAATATTTAATACTTCGACTAAACGTTTTATTTTTGAATGTTTTATTTATTATATTTATGAGATATATTAGATAAACCTCCATGAAAAAACATATAGTAATCTTTTTGTTGATCATTATTGTTTTTTTTTCAATTAAAGTCTCGGCTCAAAATAAAGAACTCGATAGCCTTTTAGTTCTTTTAAGCAAACACCAAAAGGAAGATGTTAATAAGGTTAATTTGTTAAATGAAATAGCCTATGAATACTACCCAACTCATCTTGATGAAACACTAAAATATGTTGAAGAAGCCAACGAACTTGCTGGTAAATTAAGTTTTACTGAGGGTCAAGCTTTTAGTTTAATGATATTGGGAAGTTATTTTAAATCTAAAACAGATTATTCTGAGGCTTTGGATTATTACAACACTTCTATTAGTAAGTATAAGGAAACGGGTAACAAATTAAAAATTCATGATATTAATAATATAATAGGAACGATACATAAAAAAGTTGGAGCTTACCCTATTGCCTTGGAATATTTTCAAAAAGCCTTAATAATTTCAGAAGAATTAGAGGATATAAAACAAATAGCGACTAGTTATTTGCATTACGGGGTAGTTTATAGTAGTATGGGCGATTACCCTAAAGCATTAGAATATTTCCAAAAGGCATTAAAGTTAAGTGAAGAATTAAATGATGAAAGAGGAATTTCTAATAACTACAATAATTTAGGGATTGTTTATAAAAAACAGGGAAACTATACAAAAGCAATTGAATATTATCAAAAAGCGATATTAACTTTTGAAGAACAAAATTTTAAGTTTGGAATTTCTGCTTTGTCTAATAATTTAGGAAATATTTTCACTAAACTAGAAGAGTATCCAGAAGCACTAAAATATTATCAAAGATCTTTAAAATTTAGTAAAGAAATAGGCGCAAAAAAGATTGAAGCAGCAGCTTATAATGGCTTAGGTGAGCTGTATTTAAAAAATAATAATCCTGAAAAAGCATATTCTTATGGGATAAAAGCATACGCAATTGCTGAAGAAATAAAAGACCCTTCAATTATAAGAGATAGTGCAGATTTACTAGCAAAAAGCAGTGAAACTTTGGGCTTGTTCAAAGAGGCCTTTACTTATCAAGTCGTCCACAAAACGATGAATGACAGTTTAAATAAAACAGAAAACATAAAAAAAATTGCTTCATTAGAGTTTCAGCACAAATATGAAAAAGACTTACAACTGGCAGAACAGGAACAACAAAAAATTGATACCCGTAACGCTGAGGAATTAAAAAGACAAAAAGTGATGCGTAATTCTTTGATAGTAGGTTTTCTTTTACTGCTTGTCATCGTTTTTATTATATATCGAAATTTCATTCAAAAACGAAAAGCGAACGCCATTCTAACCAAACAAAAGGAGGAGATTCAATCTCAGGCAGAGGAATTAGACATTAGAAATGCTAAGCTAAAGGAT
>Ga0164313_10001601_pt1 | contig 20039 bp, 20 predicted proteins | sample GuaBasSedimGuay4_FD_113735 | JGI IMG/M metagenome (GOLD analysis project Ga0164313, IMG submission 113735) | Subseafloor sediment microbial communities from Guaymas Basin, Gulf of California, Mexico - Guay4, Core 4569-4, 0-3 cm | ecosystem: Environmental > Aquatic > Marine > Hydrothermal vents... | reverse complement strand
AGGCACTTTAGTTCACTTTAGACACTCATATGTTATGGCGTAGATACTCCCTTCCAGGGAGCATCCAGTGCCGGGCCCTCTGGACCCGGGTATCTACTTTCTCCTTCGTGCTTTTTAATTTTTTAAATGCCGCCAGTGTGCTACCAGTTCATCCCGGGTAATGATGGACGAAACGTCCGGTACATGCTTTTGGATGTTCTCGACGCCCCCCTCCTGCCGGTCTACCAGAATCACGGCCTTGACCACTTCCAGTCCTTCTGACGTGGCCCGCGCTATGGCTTTGATGGTTGACCCCCCGGTTGTAGCGACATCATCGATGATCACAACCCTGTCGCCCGGTTGAAGGTCGCCCTCAACCCAACGGATAACACCATGGTCCTTTCTGTTCTTTCGTATGGAAAAGGCCTGAAGCGGTTGCTTTTTTAATTCCGATGTATATGCCGCGGCCACGGCAATAGGATCTGCCCCGAACGTAAGCCCCCCGATACCATGCACATCCAGATTTTTTACCTGTTCAAAAACCAGGTTGCCCACCAGAAACATACCCCTGGGGTTCAGGGTCGTGGGTTTGCAGTTGACATAAAAACGGCTCATTCGACCGGAAACCAGTTTAAAAGCCGGTTCTTCGCTGTAGCGGAATGATTTTTCGCAAAGTTGTTCAATGAGTTCTCTTTTCATGCCGGTCCACCCTTTTTTATCGTGTCCCGAATAGCTTCTCGAGACAAGAAATGGTTGATTTTATTGCATCCATCAGGTAATAAAAAGCCTCCACCGAATGGAAGAAGCGCGTTTAATGGGTTTCAGTGGAGGCTTTGAGAAAGGAAAACTGGTGACAGCACTCCTTGGTCTCGGCGGAAATCTATCAGTAATTAACAGGCAGGTCAAACCAAAATCCACTTGCGGGTCAGGCCACAGACCAGGATTCTAAGCCTATGAAAACCAGAAAAAAAATATTCTATACACTGGCTTCCATTGCCATTTTGTGTTTTATCATTCCCGATCCGGCAGCAGGCCAGGAAGGAACCAATGCCTCACTTTCCCTGAAGCAGGTTATTGACATGGCCGTGGAGGCCAACATCAGCATCAAGTCATCCAAGGAAGAAATCAATGCCGCCCTGGCCACAAAAAAACAGAGCCGCACAGGCTTTTTCCCCACCCTCAACGCCACCTATCAATTCAAACGCAATGATCCAGACACGGCCAAAGCGAGTATCTTCACGGATTTAAATGAATACAATTTTTCAGCGTCTTTTACCCAACCCCTTTTCACCGGCTTTGCCATTATAAATCGATACAAAATGGCCGGCTACGGTCTCGACATTGCCGAGGCCAACGAACAGTTTGTGCGGCAAAATGTTATCCTGCAGGCCCGGGCCGCCTACTTTACGGTATTAAAGACCGAGAAACTGCTGAATGTGTCTCTGGAAACGGAGGAACAGATAGAAGCCCAGAAGAATGTGGCCAGCAATTTCTATGAAGTGGGCATGTCTCCCTTGAACGATCTGCTCCAGGCGCAGGTGGAGCTGGCCAATGCCACCCAGAATGTCATTCTGGCCAAAAACGACTATGAAAATGCGAAATCGGACCTGAACGTCCTGCTGCGCAGGCCGATCAATACACCGGTCGTGGTGGTGGACATTCTCGATTTCTCCCTGTTTGATTACAACTTGGAGCATTGTCTCCAAGCTGCCGAGAAAAACCGGGTTGAAATCAAAATGGCCAACATCGAAATCGTCATGGCCGAAAAGAACATCAAGCTGGCCAAAAAGGATTACTACCCTACGGTTAACCTCATCGGCAGCTATTACCAACTCGGCGAAGAGTGGAATGTGGAAGACAACACCCTGTGGGACATCAGGGCCATCGCCTCTTGGGATTTCTGGGAATGGGGTCGGACCGCATACGGTGTCCGGGAAAAAAACAGCCGCCTGTCCCAGGCAGCCCTGAATAAAAGCAAAATTCTGGACGATGTAGGCGCAGAGGTTAAGCGGGCCTACCTCAGGACCCGGGCCGCAGAACAGTTTATTGCCACGGTGGAAACATCCATTGAACAGGCCAAAGAAAATTTCCGGATCAATGAAGAACGCTATAAGGAGCAAGTGGCAACCGCCACCGATGTCCTCATCGCCCAGACACTCCTTTCCAGAACCATGACCAATTATTACAATGCCCTGTACGAATTTAAAATTGCCAAGGCGTCCCTCTATCGGGCCATGGGCCAGGAAGTTGTGGAATGAAGTGCCATGATGATGCCCTGATACGGCTTTTTCATGTCTACAAACGCTATGGTGCCAAAAATGCATTGTTTGACATCTCCCTGGATATCTTCAAGAATGAGTTTCTATTTCTCACCGGCCCCAGTGGTGCCGGTAAATCCACACTCCTAAAGTTGCTTTACCTGGGAGAATCCCTGTCGGAAGGACAAATTCTGATTGACCGGATGAACCTGGCCAGAGTATCTCGCAAGCGCGCACCGGAATTAAGAAGAAAACTCGGCATCATATTCCAGGACTACAAACTCATCCCCACCAAAACTGTCTATGAAAATGTTTCTCTCGTTTTGGAAGCCCGGGGAATGAGCCACAAGTTTATCCAGAAAAAAGTTCATAGTGTCTTGAGAACCGTCGGCATGGAAAAACGGAAAAAATCATTTCCGCCAGGCCTTTCGGGGGGTGAACAGCAAAAAGTTGCCGTGGCCCGAGCGGTTGTAGGCGAGCCTAAAATTATATTAGCGGATGAGCCCACCGGAAGCCTGGATGCCGACTCTGCCGGGACCATCTTTGACCTTTTGACAAATATCCATACGCGCGGTGCCACCGTTTTGGTCGCAACACATGATGCGGAGCTGATTCGCAGCGCAAAAGGCCGGGTAATTCAGCTCAAAGAGGGCAAGGTCGTTGCCGAATGAAGTCTCTCTTATTCAAACGGGCATTACAGGATATTCTGAATAACCGTTTCCTGAATACCGTGACGGTCATCACCATCGCCCTGTCCGTTCTCATTGTCAGCTCTTTTGCCCTGTTTTTTACCAATGCCAACGAACTTCTCGATACCTGGAAAAAAGGCATCCGCGCACTGGTCTACCTTAACCCGGAAACCACCGACGCCAACCGTCTCGATCTGAAATACAACATTCAAAAACTAAACGGGGTCAGTGAAGCCCGGTTCATCTCCCGCAAAGAGGCACTGGCCCAAATGAAAGTTCAGATGGGACGGCAGTCCTCCCTTCTGGAAAGCCTGAAACCCAATCCGCTTCCGGATGCTTTTGAGGTACGCTTAAGCCCTGACTCCCAGACAATGGCGGCAATCGAAAAGCTGTCCAAAGCGATTGAATTGTTGCCCCATGTCGATGAAGTTGAATATGGACGACAGTGGATTGGGAAATTCACGAACATCATCAACATGTTCAGGTTTGTTGGTTATGCCATGGGCGGTCTGTTTCTGGTTGCGACCCTGTTCATTGTTGCCAATACCGTTCGACTACTCCTCTATTCACGGCAGGAAGAGATTGTCATCATGCGTCTGGTGGGCACTACCGACAGGTTCATCAAAATGCCTTTTTATATTCAAGGCGTCATCCTGGGGGCTTTGGGAGGTATTATCGGGATGTCCGGTCTCTATTTTGCTTTTTGGTTTGTCTCTGAAAAGTTTCACCGCGGCCTTTCGGCTGAACTGCTGGACATCCATTTTCTGCCCCTGGACGTAACCGCCGGGATCATTGTCGGCAGCATGATAATAGGGTGGATCGGTTGTTATCTTTCGCTAAAACAATTTTTAAAAGCTTGACAAAAACCTTGCAGACGAACCTGAAAATTTCTGTTGTGGCGCTGTTCCTGTCTATCTGCACGGCGCCCGGTCCCCTGCCCGCTGGAACCGGGAATATCGATGTTCACCAGAAAAATATCGCCGCCATAGAAAAAGAAGAAGTCGCCATCATTAACGAATTGAATGACATTGATTTTTCCCTGAATACAAAAAAGAAAAAAGTTGCGGCCCTTAAATCAGCAATCCTGGATATCCAAAAGAAAATCGACATCAATACGGCCCGATCCCTGGACCTGGCTGCGGCAATTCGTGAAAATGAAGCCTATGCTTCCAGACGGATTGTTGCCCTGTACAAGCTTAATCAACTGGGCAAGTTAAGCTATCTGGCATCGGCCGAATCCATGTACCAGTTTTTTTACCGTCGAACCCTGCTGGAAAAAATCCTTGACCAGGACCAGGAACAGCTGAGTGACTTGACCGAAAATACCCTCGATCTGAAGCGGGTTTCCGGAAATCTTAAACTGCAGAAACAGAAAATTACTTCTCTGAAACAGGACCTCACCCGTCAAATTAACCAAAAGTCCGCCGTAAAAATAAAGCGTGCCGATTTGTTAAAAATGATCCAAAACGAGAAATCACTCGAGTTGGCAGCCATTGACGCTTTAAAGCATTCGGCCAAAGCCCTGAATGAAAAAATCAGCCATTTGCAGGTTGATTCGGTATCGCCAAAGGATGGCAAGGGCACACATCCTAAAATGTTTACTGACGTAAAAGGCTTGCTAATGATGCCGGTAAGGGGTAAAATCATTCATTTTTATGGAACGTACACCGATACGCGTTTCAACCTGATAAATTTCAGAAGTGGTATCAACATAAAGGCTGACAGGGGAGAACCTGTGCATGCCGTATTCAAAGGAACAACCCTTTACGCAAATTGGTTCAAGGGATACGGCAACATGATTATCATCGATCATGGCAATCATTATTATACCGTATACGCCCATGCCGAAGAACTCTTCAAGCAGAAGGGAGACCCTGTTGAAGCAGGTGAAGTCATTGCGACTGTGGGTGACAGCGGCTCTATGAGCGGCCCCGGACTTCACTTCGAAGTCCGGGAACATGGAAAGCCGGTTGACCCCATGCATTGGATTCGAAAGTCCTAAAAGGAGTGATCATGACCATTAAACGCGACAAACGCCTGAAGCTGTGGTTGGTTATAGGTATCGCCGTGATTGTTGGCACCGTGGGAACGGGGTTCTATCACAACCTGTCCGCCGGCAGCGAAGAAACATATAAAGGGCTGAAGATATTTGCGGATGTCATTGAACTGATTCAAAAAAATTATGTCGATCCGGTCGATACTAAGGACCTGATTGAAAAGGCTATCCAGGGGATGGTTGGCAGCCTGGACCACCATTCGGCCCTGCTCCCGCCGGATGCCTTTGAAGAATTACGCATTGACACCAAGGGAAAATTTACCGGAATCGGCATCCATATTACAATGCGTGATGGGTTTGTAACGGTTGTGTCTCCCATAGAGGGGACCCCTGCCTACAAAGCCGGTATCAAAGCCATGGACAAAATCATAAAAGTGGATGGGAAGGAAACCACCGACCTGAGGGATGCAGTCAACCGCATGCGGGGTCCCAAAGGCACTTCGGTCGTGGTCTCCGTTATCAGGGACACCGTTCCGGACCCCATTGAATTTACCCTTGTCCGGGATGTAATCCCCATCGAAAGTGTAAAATCGGCCTCATTAAAACCGGGATACGGTTACGTCTGGATTACCAATTTCCGTGATAAAACAACCGATGATCTGGTTGTGGCTCTGAACAAACTTGAAGCGGAAAACCCATCCATGAAAGGGCTTGTGCTCGACCTCCGCAACAACCCGGGCGGCATCCTCAGCCAGGCCATAAAAATTTCCGACATTTTTCTGGAAGAGGGGACCATACTCACGATCAAGGGGCGTGAAGGAAAACACTCCAAAATATTTAAAGCACACACTGACGCCAATCAAAGAAAATACCCTCTCGTTGTGCTTATAAATGGAGGCAGCGCCAGTGCTTCGGAAATCGTTGCCGGCGCCTTACAGGATCACAAACGCGCGCTCATACTCGGAACAACCTCTTTCGGCAAGGGATCTGTCCAGACCGTCGAGACACTGCGGGACGGTTACGGCCTCAAGTATACCATCGCACGTTACTACACACCCAGTGGCAAATCGATTCAGAACGAGGGAGTGGTGCCGGATATCCACGTCAAGAGAGTCCGGCCCAAAAAAGAGACGGATGATCGGCGAAGTGTTTTGAAAGAAAAAGACCTGAAGAACCACCTGGACGCAAAACCGCTGGAAGAAAAAAACGAACCGGAAAATCCGGAAAAAAAGAATCCGGATAAAGCGCCGATGGCATCGGAATCATTTATGCACAAAAGATTGATGGAAGACAATCAGGTTATGCGCGCACTCGACTTACTGATCAGTTACGATATTTTCAAAGACATCCAGAATGGCTAAGGCGAAGAGCAAAGGACGTAAGAAAAAACCGTCTAAGCGAAAACCCGTACGCCAACAAATTGCAAAAACACCCCAGCTTGTAAGGGTCATCGCCGGGCTCAGCATACTGATCCTTCTGGTTGCCGCCGCCGGTATACTTGCCCACCAACTGCTCAAGCGCAAAGATCACCAGCACCGGGCGTATCAGGCTGATAATCGGCAATCCAGCCCGAAAACCGAAGCGCCCTTCGAAATTTATCCTGTCGAGGATCCGCCGCCGGCAAAACCAGAAACAAAGCCCCTGGAACTGTCATCCGTACAACTACCCAAGGTTGCCATCATTGTCGACGATGTCGGGAATGACCGGAAGATGGCTCGAAAATTTATGAAACTTGACGGCGCCATTACCATTTCCATACTGCCGCAAAGTACTTATACAAGACAGATTGCCCAGGATGCCCGGAAATACGGCCTGGAAATTATGCTCCACCAGCCCATGGAACCCAATGAGTATCCGCGGGTCAACCCCGGCCCCGGTGTTCTGCTCACCGCCATGTCCCCGGATGCGATCATCGAACAATTGAACGCCAATCTGGATGCACTTCCGGAGATCAAGGGTGTCAACAACCACATGGGTTCAAAAATGACGGCGAACTCGCCGCAGATGCGCCAGATATTCTCCGTGTTGAAAAAAAGAGGTCTCTTTTTCATTGACAGCCGGACCACCAGTGACTCCAAGTGCCGACTGTCCGCCAGCCTCCTTCAGGTCCCCTTTGCCGAAAGGGATGTCTTTATCGACCACCGGCATGATTCCGATTTTATCCGGAAGCAGCTCAAAGCGCTTTTGCGAATCGCCAAAAAGCACGGCATGGCCATCGGCATCGCCCACCCCCACAATTCCACCTATGAAGTATTGCTGGACACCCTTCCGGCAATGAAAAAGCAGGTTGAAATTGTGCCTGTTTCCCAGATTGTTAGAATTGTTTCCTAATTTTTATACACGCCATTTACATCTTCTGCCAGGTGTCAACGGTATGGATCCCTTTCGAATGCCTATCAACATATCTTGCTGCAATGCAGACCCACTCTTCGCGGGTCATTATCTCGAGAATCTCATAACCCTTGGAAACCATTTTATCTGTCACCGCCTTTTCATTACGGCTGACAATCCCCGAACAGACCAGAATACCGTTTTTTTCCATATAGTTGTGAATGGTGCCCAGAAGTTTCATAATGACGCCGAAAAGAATGTTGGCCGTGACAAAGCCAAAACATCCACCCACGGATTCAGCCAGGTTGCCAACGTGAAGCCCGTAGCTCTCCGGGTCGATGCGGTTCAGCTGCATATTCTCTGCGGCAACCCGAACGGCAATTTCATCATTGTCGATGCCCAGCATTCTTTGTGCCCCCATCCTGGCGGCTGCCAGCATCAGAATTCCCGAGCCTGTTCCCACATCCAAGAAGAAAGAGCCGTTTTCAAGATAGGTTTCGATCTGGTGGACACACATGGCGGTCGTCGGATGGGTACCTGTGCCGAAAGCCATCCCGGGATCTATTTCCAACACGACTTCATCGGGTCCCGGTCGGTACTCCCGCCAGGTCGGCTTAACGACAATACGGTCCGTTATATGCTCCGGCCAGAAAAACGTTTTCCAGGATTCCGCCCATTCTTCCTCGCTGATCCTGCGGATTTCAAAATCATAGGTAAACCCGGCATTTTTACTGAGAGCCGCTAGTTTACTTACCAATAACCGGCTCTTTTTCAGCGCCTGCGGGGTATCGGAAAAATATCCCGTCACCGCGTGCCGGTCAGCTGGACCGACAGCATCGTTTCCCCACCCCTCTTCCGGCATAAGCTGCGGGTCATCGATGACCACGCCCTTTAGACCGGATTCATAAAAGGCATCCGCAATGAGATCCGTCACCAGCTGCGGGTCAGAGCTTTTAAAAGTCACCTTGGTTTCAATCCATTCAGCCATGCAATCCCTGCCTTTAAGGTATCCAATCGTTAAAGCATGTCACTCACCGCCCAAATTCTTGATTTCTGATAGGTGCACGCCTGGGCAAGCGGGTGTATGCATTATATTGTTAAGCGCTGCAACCCGTCGGGACATGATCCATAAAAAAATATCCGCGGCGAAGCCGCTATTTAAAATAGAATAAGTTGGCATTCGTTTTATCATGCCAACCCATTCTATTTTACCAGTTCTCTTTGGAGGGATTAAAATAGCCGTGCTTTATATCCGGAAACAGGTCCCGGATTGTGTCGATTACAACCTGCATGCCGACCACCGGCTCTGCCTGCGCATCCTGCCCCATGGCGCGCCAGTAGCTGACCGGGTCGTAATTCAGATTGCGCCATTGGATCATGCGGATCGGGTGGTCTTCGACAAATGCGACCAGGCGAGCCAGTTCGCCGGCCCTATCCGTAAATCCCGGAAGGTTCAAATAGTTTATGGCCACGTGCCGACCATTATCAAGGGCAACGTCGATACTCCTGATAACATCTTCGAAGGCATAGCCTTTTGGGTTGAAATATGCCAGGTAGGAATCTTTACGCACACTGTTCATGCTGACACGTATACTGTCGAGACCGGCATCAAGCAGTCTTTTCAACACCCCGGGAAGACCGCCGTTGGTATTCATGTTGATGGTTCCCCGGTCGGTTTTGGCCCGGATCAGGCGAATGGCCGGCTCGATAACCGCCGCCGCCAATAGCGGATCCCCCTCACACCCCTGTCCAAAACTCACCACACTTTTTTTGACCCGGCCGATATGTTCCAGGGCGACCCCTGCAATCTCTTCCGGATCTGGTGTGAAACGGATACGTTCCTGACTGCAGGGAATATCCGTATCCGTCTGAAGGGACAAGCACCCCAGACAGTCGGCATTGCAGGTCTTAGCCGTAGGCAGGGGTGCTTCGTAGCGCCCCAGAAAAAAATTCTTGCCGGCTGGGCACCCGTATTCCAGAGCACAGTTTTCCAGGTGTTTTCTGAGTCGGTTGCCCGGAAGCTTCCTGCGCATTAACGCGATCCCGCGAATAACGTCTTCCCGTTTCATCAACCGCAGGTCCTGTCGTCTTTCCCGGTCAACCTGAATAACCGCTGATCTAAACCCGTCACCGTGCCAACCGACGGCCCCATATGAAAAAAGCGGCAGAACACCCGCATGACTTTTTTCCCTGTAAGCGCTGACACTGGAAACCACATGCCCGGGTGAATTGAAGGCCGCCACCGGGAAAATGTCTTCATCCGGTTGATATGGATTTTTGTCCACAACCTCAAACCCATCGGATTGAATATCGTACAGAATCGGGAGACGGTCCGGAAGGCGCATCAATTCGCTGCCATAGGGCAGTTTTCGGGTTGCCGCCATGGTCAGTGGAAACAGGTCCGTACCCGCCATGCCCACGGCTGCATACCCTTCAAGATCGAAAATTTCACCATTGTGATTGGAAACCACGGCGGTTAGCAGGTTGCTTTTTTCCATTCTGCCCCTGTCATGTTCCGGTTATATCTCGCAAGCATATTCAAAAATTTCATTACATCATATAAATGACCTTCTTGAACGCGTTATCCAAGTCAGCGTCTTAACGCTTTTCCCGTAAAATACCGGAAATCGATTTTCCTGCCGGGCTCTCCGGATAAGCCTGGACCTGATGTCCAAACCGGTGGGATTCGTGAAAATAGCTGCCCAGAGCCCGGCTGACCCCGCAGGTACCATATTCTCGCACCTGAGTCACCCGTTCCAGATCCAGCATCGCAATCATATTTTCGGGTAGTTGATCGGCCCGCTGAACGATCTGGCCCTCCGGGTCGACGATAATACTCTGGCCTTTACCGCCCGGTTTTAAACCGTTGACATTGACGATGTAGCACTGGTTCACGGTCGCAGCGGCCTGGCTTAAAATGAGTTCCTGCTGCCGGTCCTGAGTGCCGGTGAGCGTCGGGACCAATATGACTTCAGCGCCTTTCCAAGTCAGATCCCGAATGACTTCCGGAAACCAGAGGTCATAACAGACGCACAGGCCCACAATCCCCACCCCTTGGATGTCAAAGGTGACTGTCTGATTACCGGAGTCGGTTTTCTCATGAGGCCGCCAGGGATACATTTTGCGGTAAATGGTTACCATTTCGCCCCGGGGATTGAATACCGGTGCTGCATTGAAAATTTTCCCTTCGGCCTTTTCGTATATGGACCCGGGCACCAGGTAGACCTCGTGTTCCCTGGCCAGGCCAGAACAAAAATCCGTAATCTGCCCGGGAATCGATTGCGCTGTTGCTTCCATCGAGGGTACCCCCTGTATGGCGAGTTCCGGTGCGCAAATCAGCTTGACCCATGGGCTGTAAAACTTGATGGTTTTGACATGCCGGGCCAGAGTATCGAGATTGGTTTGAACTTCTCCGTTATTTGTTTCCATTTGACAGGCGCCAATGCCCAACAGTCGATTCATTATTTTTCCTTTATTTTTTCTAAAAAAAGCCCCCCTTAGCCACCCAGGGTGCCTCTTTTCCACAAGTCTTTGTGGTGATGACAGCGGACCCAGTTGCCGGGTTTGACCGGACTAACCTCAGGGGCCTCCTTTCGGCAGTGCCCGGTGGCATGCGGACACCTAGGATGAAATCGGCAGCCACCCGGCGGAGACCGCAGGCTGGGAACCTCGCCTTTCAGAATGGCCATCCCATCTTTTTGAGTCGGATCGGCAATGGGTACCGCATTGCGTAAGGCCTTGGTATAAGGGTGCCGGGGAGACGCAAACAACGCATGGGCATCCTGAATTTCCATGATCCTGCCGGCATACATCACCGCCACACGGTGACAGATGTGCTCCATGATGCTCAGGTCGTGGCTTATGAACAGGTAGGTCAGACCCAACCGTTTCTGCAGATCCGCCATGAGGTTGATGATCTGGGCCTGCACCGAAACATCCAGGGCCGATGTGGCCTCGTCGAACACCAGGAATTCGGGCTGTGTAGCCAAGGCACGGGCAATACAGATCCGCTGCTGCTGGCCACCGCTGAATTCATGGGGGTAACGAAACAGGTGTTCGGGACGCAAATCCACCATATTCATCAATTCCGTGGCCCTTTTTGCATATTGCTTCTTATCGACTTCAGGGCAAATGGCCAGCGCTTCGCTCAAAATCTGCAGAACGGTCATTTTGGGATTCAAAGACGCACGCGGGTCCTGGAAAACCATCTGCATTTTAGGCCTGAACTTTTGAAACCCACGATCGTCCAGGTGCTGTATTTCTTCACCATTGAATCGGAGGTTCCCCGATTTGAGCGGGGCCAGCTTTAATATAGTGCGTCCCAGGGTACTTTTACCGCAGCCTGACTCACCCACGAGGCCGAGACATTCGCCGGTGAAAATCTTCAGTGTTACCCCGTCCACCGCTTTGACCCACGCAGTCACCTTCCCGGTCAGTGTCTTTTTATAGGGAAACCAGGTTTCTATGTCCTCTAAATCGATCAGAGCTTTTGACATCTTGCTCAACCTGCTGCCTTTGAAGTGTACAAATGACATGCCACGGAACGATCTCTATCTTTTGCGTTATAGTGCGGTCTCTGGTTGCTGCAAACCGCCATGCGGTGATCACACCGCGGATGAAACCGGCATCCCTGCGGTGGGTTTGCCAGGTCGGGTATCATTCCGGAAACAAACCGCAGCGGATCACTATTCCCCAACCTGGGAACCGCCGCGAGCAAACCCTGTGTATAAGGATGCAAGGGTTCTTCAAAAATATCTATCGTTTTGCCGATCTCAACGATGCGCCCTGAATACATCACCGCCACCCGTTCGCAGATTTGAGCGGCGATCCCCAGATCGTGGGTGATGAATAGAATGGCTGTGCCCTTTTTCTGCGACATCTCCTTCAATAGCTTCAGGACGTGGGCCTGCACGGTAACGTCCAGAGCCGATGTGGCCTCGTCGGCAATCAGGATTTTCGGTGAACTTAAAAGAGCCAGCGCGATTTTATAGCGCTGGGCCATGCCACCGCTGATCTCATGCGCATATGATTTCAACAGGCGGTTCGCTTCGGTTAATCCGACCTCGGCCAGTTTTTCCTGCGCTATCTCGTGAACCGCGGCTTTTTTATTCATTTTTTTTTGTTTACAAAGAACGTCGATTTCATTTTGCAGGTACATGCGAATCAGCCGGTACATCTGTTCACCCAGGGTAAACACCGGGTTAATGCTGGACTGGGGGTTCTGGAATATCATGGCGATAGATCGGCCCCGTACCCTACCGAGTTCACGGCTGGAAAGATTCAGGAGATCCTTCCCACCAAAAGCGACACGTCCTGATCGGTGACGGGAAAACTGGGGAATCAAATCCAGCAGCGACTTGGCAGTGACACTTTTGCCGCAGCCGGTTTCCCCCACCAGGGCCAGAACCTCCCCGGAATAAAGCGTAAAATCGATTCCTTCAAGAATTTTTATCACACCCCGGGACCCCTCGAAGCTGACGGTCAGGTCTTCAACGCCGAGTATGGGCGTTTGCTGTGTTTTGCTTGGCATATCCATAATGTTTAATTGGGATCCAGGATCTCTTTCAGGGCATCCCCGAAAATATTGAAGGCCGTCACCAGTAGAAACATGGCAAAACCGGGAACAATAGCAATCCACCATTCGCCCAAAAGGTTCTGGGCACCATTCCAGACCATGAGCCCCCAGTCGGCATGCGGGGGCTGGGTACCCAGCCCCAGAAAACTGAGCACACCGATGGCGATGATGGCCGGGCCGACATCCAGCAGCATCAGGACAATGACCGGTGTCAGTATGTTGGGAAGCAGGTGGCGAAACAGGATATAGATGCGGCCGTAACCCAGCATCTGGGCGGCTTCGATGTAGAGCATGTTTTTCAGGGACAGCACCTCACCCTGTACCAGCCGCGTATACCAGGGCCACCAGGGAATGACCAGGGCGATCAGGGCTGTCATCGAACCGGCACCCACGACAATCGAGATACCCATGGCCACCAAGGCCGACGGAAAAGAAAGGACCAACTCCACGCTGCGCATAATAATCGCTCCGGATGCGCCCTCGCAATACCCGGCCCACAGCCCTAAGGGCACGCCGATAAGAGCGGCCATAATCACGATGAAAAAGCCGCCGAACACGGAAACGCGAGCACCGAATATCACCCGGCTCAACATATCCCGGCCGTAGATATCGGTTCCCAGCAGGTGCTTATTAGAAAAGGGCTGGAGCCGCTCTTCGAGATTGATTGCCCCCTGACCCTGCTTCGGGTAGGGCGCCACCCACGGGGCAAAAATGGCCGACAGCATGATGCCAACCAGTATCAATGCCGAAACTACCGCCAGTTTCTTTTTCAAAAACAAGCGCAGGTTGTAGCCCCTGGCCTTGCGATGGTCCGCGAGTGCTTCCTGGGCCAATTGCTTAAAATCGTGGATTTCCATTTCCATAGTTCAAATTTCACTTCAGTTTCGCTGCCCGTAATAAACCCATTCGGCTGCAATGGCCCGGGGATTGAGACTCACGTCACTTTATGCGTGGATCTACCAGTCTGCGTACGATATCCGTGGCTGTATTGGCCAGCACATAGATGGTACCGATGGTAAAGGTCACCCCCATCAGGGCCGGAAAATCAAGACTGGTAATGGCGATCAGCGCATAATAGCCGATACCCGGCCAGTTGAAAATCATCTCCACAAAAAAGGTGTTCAACATTAAAAGAGCTACCATAAGCCCGATCACTGTCAGTATGGGTGAAAGCGCGTTGCGCAGCCCATACCGGAAATAGAGGCAACCTTCGCTGATGCCTGCCGCCCGCGCCGCCAGGATGTAGTCCTGGGTCATCACCTCCAGCAGGGAGGAACGCGTCAGGCGGGCAATAAATCCCAGGGGTCCCAGGCTGAGGGCCACCGCCGGAAGTACCATGTGCCAGGCCACGTTGAAAAATGCAGTATAGTTCCCACTGACCAGGCTGTCTACAATACTGAAACCCGTAATCAGATCGATGGGATGCGTAAATTCCAGCATGCTGTCCAGCCGGCCCTGCAGGGGAAACCAGCCCAGTTGATCAAAAAAAAGCAACTGCAGCAGGAGGGCCAGGAAAAAGATGGGCAAACTCACCGCCGTTGCCGTAAACCATTTGATCATTTCGTCTACCCAGCTGTCCTGTTTAATAGCGGCCAGGCCACCGAGAGGTATGCCCAGCAGAATCGCCAAAACCAGCGCCAGCAGCACCAGTTCCAGAGACATGGGAATTTTTTCGGACAGGTCTTTCAATACCGGCCGGTGGGTTCTCAGAGAAAGGCCCATATCGCCTTGAAACAGCTTGCCCATATAACGCATGTACTGGATGTAAAGGGGTTTATCCAGACCCAGCTCCAGCCGGGCCTGTTCGATCTGCTGCGGCTTGGCATTTCCGCCCACATACAGGGCGGCCACGTCACCGGGGATCGCCCGCGTGAAGAAAAAGACCAGCACACTGAGAACCAGCAAAAGGGTCACAAGTCCGGCCAGACGTTTGAGGGTGAAGAGGGTCAAAGACATATCGGTCAGTGCATCCGGCTCTTTGCCTAGTAATTGAGAGATGGACCATGGATCCAAGTTATTCACCGTGTAACACACCATGCGAATCTTTGAACCCTTGGTTTTTTAAGGTCCCGCTGGAGAAGCCGGGACCTTTTTGATTCTTCGTTCGTTTTTACTCTATATACATATCATAAAAGAAGGGCGTATTGGGATAAGCCGGGTTGATGACCAGCCCCTGCAGTTTGCTGTTCATGGGCCATGTCGCCACAATGTCCGCCAGCCAGGCCACGGGTGCGTCCTTCTGCACGATGTTCTGGGCCTGGATGTATAGATCCAGTGCGCCGTCAGGATTGCTGCCGATCATTTCATAGGCTTTGCGAATCATGTTGTCATAGGCCGGATTGACATAATAGGCCAGATTCCAGACCGGTTTATCCTTCTCGTTGTGCAGCAGCGAATAAAGCGTTTCGTACGGATCGCTGTAAGTGGGCCACCACGTCAGCAAGAAGATATCCTGGGCCTCTTTGGGGTTGCCTTTGGCCTTGGCCCACTGCTGCGTCCAGGTGATGCCCTTGACTTCAACCTCGATGCCCAGTTTTTTGAATTCACTCTGGATCAGGGGGGCAAATCGCCCTTCGGAGACATTTTCCGCCGCATAGGTCAGGGTCAGTTTAAAGCCGCCGTCGGGAAAACCGGCCTGGGCCAGCAGGCTTCTGGCCTTGTCCAGATTGTACTCGTACTGGATGACCTTTTCGGAATAGCCGAACTGCCCTTTGGGCACCGGACCACGGGCCTGGGTAGCCAGTCCGTCGAACCCGATCTTGATGATATCGTCGTAGGGTATGGCGTGGGCCAGGGCCTTGCGTACTTTCTGGCGGTCCAGCGGTGGACGCCTGGTGTTGAAAAACGCCATGTAGTTAACGTAGCTCGGCCCATTGATGACCTTGGTGTTGTCCGCTTCTCTTACTTTGGCGTAGCTGTCGATGGGCAGTCTGCCCGCCAGCATGGCTTCGTTGGACTGCAGCATTTTCAGCTGGACCAACCCGTCTTTGGTGTATTTTACCAGGATATTTTCTATATGCTTACCGCTCCAGCCACCCCAGTAGCCGTCAAACTTGCCAAGGATCCAGCTCTCGCCGCTCTTGTAGTTTTTCAGGGTGTAAGGGCCGGAGCCGGCATCGTTGCCCTCATCGAACCATTCCTGGCCCTTGTCCCCCACAGAGGGACTCATGATGTAAGACCCATCGGCGGAGGCGGCGATCATCGGCAGAGGCGCCGGCGACTTCAGTATCACCTTTACGGTAAAATCGTCGACAACCTGGACCTCTTTAAGGTCGCCCCAGATAAAAGCGGCGCCCTTGCCCATTTTAGTCGTGCGTTCGATGGAAAATTTTACGGCTTCGGCGGTAAACGGCGTACCGTCGTGAAATTTGACACCCTTTCTCAAGTTAAAAGTGTATTCCAGTCCGTCATCGGAGGCCGTGAATCCGGTGGCCAGGACATAGCTGAAAAACGCCTTGCTTCCCGGGGGGTTGACCTTGAGAAGCGTCTCATACATGTTGGACAAGTATTGCGATTCCGTGGAATAGGAGACGCTGGGGTCCAGCGTGGTAATCCCGTAAGGCGAAGAATAGACCATGTTCTTTTCCATGGCACTTGCCGGCACAGCCACCAGGGTCACGGCCAGAATGAGAATTAAGCATTTCATCATCGTTTTCATTTTGCTTTCCTCCTTTTGCAGTTTTGGGTTTGTACCTTAGTAACTCATATTATTCCGGATACTGTGTCATTTCACCAATTCATGGAACAATGCACATCACGCATAAAGTTGGCCGCCTCCAGGCACCGCCCTTTTTCTATCAGATCGATCATGGTCAGGTGCTCCGTGTAGTTGAGACGGGGAACCTTTTCCAGCCAATCACCCTTGGCGCCGAACTCAAACAGACGCTGACGTAAAATATTGACCTGGTTCAGCAGAGGCCTGTTGGCCGAAAGATCCAGGTACACATTATGAAAATCCCTGTTCAACTCAAAATAGCGGTTGAATTTTTTTTTGTCGATGACTCGCAACATGCGCTCGTTGATCTTCTTCATCCTGGCTACCTCTTTAGTACCCAGCCTGGTGCAGGCGGACAGCAGTGCCCGCGAATCCAGAGCACCCAGCATTTCATAGATATCCACCAGATCGTCGTCACTAAGTTCGTTGATGCGAATGCCACGCTGGGGCAGGAAAGTGACAAAGCCCTCCGTCTGCAGCTGCAGCAGGGCATCCCTCAGCGGTGTCCGGCTCATGCCCAGTTCCTTGACCACCTGGTTGATGCTGATAAACATGCCAGGCCTGATACTGCCTGTCCGCAGCGCCTCACGCAGGTATTTATAAACTTGTGTCCTTAACAATTGGTAGTGGATGGGAGCCGGGTTGTTCATGGTGTTAACATCCCTCAATTAGTGCAGGGGAACGGGGTTTTCAGAATTAATTGAATCCATCGCCAATACCCACGAGCCGCCATATTTCATTTGAAAATTTTTATATGCTTACAACTAATATACTAGTGCACTAATATACTTGTCAAGTAAAAATATATTTCTGTGATGCCCAATGGGCAAATAACTTATTATTTTTATGAATACAGAATATTAGGTTGCTTTGCCGGGGAGTGATCGATTTGTAAATGGCACATTATGGCAAATGTAAGGTTAACATCACCATCGACCATTGAGGCAGGTCCTACTTTTTTTGAAGCAGCAAATCAAAATGGATCATCGCCGATACCTGACCGTTATCCCCAATAGACATGTTTGACGACATGGCCCAGTTCGGGGAATATCAGCGCCCTGCAGGCCAGCTTGCAGGCGTTTAAGCTTCCCGGCATGCAGAACACGGCTGTTTTTCCGACAACCCCCCCCAGCGCTCGCGACATGAGGGCCGCGGAGTCGATCTCTTCGTAGCTGAGTTGGGCAAACAGCGCGGCAAAGGCGGTGAGCTCTTTATCGAATAAGGGCTTGACCGCTTCAATGGTCACGTCCTTTTCACTGATACCGGTACCGCCGGTAATCAGCACGGCATGGGGGCGGTTCGCCTCCATGCAGGTCTTAAGGGCACTGGAAACAGCATATGTTTTATCCGGCACAACCTGATGAAACACGACGGTGTGGCCTTCTTTCTTCGATTGTTTTGCAATCCAGTGGCCGCTTTTATCTTCCTTGAGCGTCCGCGTGGTGGATACCGATATGACAGCGACTTTCAAATTTTTAGGTGCCTTGAACTTATGCTCTTTTGTACTCATACGACCTCTCTACTGCCTTTCCGCGTTAATGTAAACGAAATTGATTGTTTCAATTCTTCCGAAAGATGGTGTTGTGTATTTTTACATTAGAAACTATTCTAACGGCATGTCAAATCAGCATTGTACCGGAATTATCCTGGCCGGGGGGGAAAACAAACGATTTTCCGGTATGGAAAAGGCCTTTGTGCGCATTGGCGAAGAATCCATATTCGAGCGTATTTTCTATATATTCGACGACCTGTTCGGCCAAACGCTTCTGGTGACCAACCACCCTGAAAAATATATGGCCTGGGATATTCCCATGGCCGCAGACCTGTTTGACGTTCGCAGCTCCCTCACCGGCCTTCACACCGGTCTGTTTTACACGACCACGCCCTATGCATTTTTTGTCGCCTGTGATACACCCTTTTTAAAAAAGGAAATGATTCAAGTTGTTCTGAATACCATCGAACCCAACCTGGACATTATCGTACCGCAAACAAAACTGGGATTCGAGCCGCTGTGTGCAGCCTACAGTCGGCGGTGTCTTAAACCCGCGCAAATTCAACTTGAAAATAACCGCTTGAAAATCCAAGACCTTTTCAAAAGCATGCGGGTAAAAAAAATTCCGGAAACGCAACTGAGGGAAATAGATCCGGATCTGATCTCGTTTTTTAACATCAACACACCCGAAGACCTTGAAAGGGCCAAACAGTTTGCAGGAGGGCACACGACCTTATGAGGATGAACACTTTAATTGAAAAAATCAAGCAGCATCCCGATTACCCCAAGGCCGGCATGATTCTGACGCATAACGGTGTTGTACGGCAAACCTCCCGCGACGGGAGGCCTGTGACCGGTCTCAGGGTTGCTGTGGATTATGACAAACTGGAGCGTATCGTCACGCAGAAAAAGCAGATACCCGGAATCGTGGAAATTTTAGTGGAGATTTTCGATGAACGCAACCTTGCCGTGGGGGATGACGTCATGTTTCTGGTGGTCGCCGGTGATATCCGGGAAACTGTCATTACAACACTGAGCGAAACATTGAACGCGATCAAGACCATGGTAACCCAAAAAACCGAGTATTTTAAATAGATTCCAAGCTTTCAATTCTGGAGTAAGCATGTCCAAATTTACCCACATCGATGAAAAGGGGCAGGTGAGGATGGTAAACGTCACCGCAAAAAAAACCACCAGCCGCACCGCGAAGGCCCAGGGCCATATCTCCATGACCGCCGAAACATTTGCCGCGATTATGACCCAGACGGCTAAAAAAGGCAACGTACTCGAAACCGCCCGTATTGCCGGCATCATGGCGGCAAAAAAAACCTCTGCCTTGATCCCCATGTGCCACCCCCTCAACATCACCCATGTGCAGGTCGATTTTTTTCCGGACCCGGCCGATAATGCGGTCCGCATTGAAGCCACCGTTCGCATCGTCGATCAGACCGGTGTCGAAATGGAAGCGCTCACCGCCGTGTCCATTGCCGCACTGACGATTTACGATATGTGCAAATCCTACGATAAACAGATGACCATTTCCGGGATATCGCTCTTGAAAAAAACCGGCGGAAAGAGCGGGATATTTGTCCGGGATCAGGATTAAATGTTTGAAAAATTAGACCCTTATTACCTGGAATATATCCTTGTTTTCTGTTCTGGCACTGCCCTGGGTGTCCTATTTGGGTGGCTGTTTACCAGATCCCGTCTCATTTCTGCGCGGAGCGAACGCGAGGCCCAAATTGCATCTATTTCAGCAAATACGCAAATGCGCACGGATGAAATTCTTGATTTGAAATCAGTAATGAATACGCAGCAGGCTGAACTGGTTACCACGCGAAACGATCTGATGGAAATGTCACAAAATAATGCCGCAGCCGTTGGCCGACTGGATCACCTGCGGGCAGTCGAAACGTTGCTTCAAAATAAAGAAACTAAAATAGACGTGTTACACACGACCATCTCCAACCTTAAAGCCCATCAGGCCACGTTGGAAGCCACGGT